>Ga0233437_1001112_pt1 | contig 52376 bp, 43 predicted proteins | sample SI_122_August201_FD_182714 | JGI IMG/M metagenome (GOLD analysis project Ga0233437, IMG submission 182714) | Seawater microbial communities from Saanich Inlet, British Columbia, Canada - SI_122_August2016_200_MG | ecosystem: Environmental > Aquatic > Marine > Inlet | place: Canada: British...
TTTATTAACATGCTTTAGTGTATACAATCTTCGTAGCAAAAAACGCAAGCCCACATGGCTGAATATCAGCCAGTTCAAAAACGACACAGAAACATGAAAACTGATTTTATAATAAACTCACGCTAGATGATACAAAGCCTGAGCGCATTCCTTCCTGTCTTTCGAAAAATCTTTCAAAACCTGATTAAACAATTCAGCAGCTTTATCGAGGTCTCCCAGTACCTCTTCCTGATAAATTCCCTCTACAATTAAATCAGCAGATTTCTCCTGAGCATTAATTGATACACTTATAGCGAAGAAAAAAAGTAAGGTGGTCAGCAGGGTTTTCATGGTGCTTGATATTGGTTCTGCTCAAAATTACATACTGTGAAGTTCCTGGGCTTGAAGAAGCTGTGAAATCGTGTCAAGAAACGATGAAGTTTCAACCGATCCATTTGTAGCCCATATTTCTGACGCTGAATATCCAATTGGGATTCTCGGGATCATCTCCGATTTTTCTTCTGAGATTACCAATATGTGTATCCACCGTCCGTCGGGTGACCATCACATCTTTTCCCCAGACATAATCGAGGATTTCATCCCGATTGAGAACCTCTCCAGGACGAGTTAATAATAACTGCATCAGGCTAAATTCTATATGTGTCAGTGTAATCGGCTTGCCACTAATTGTGCATTCATGTTTTAGGGGATGCAAAGCAAATGGTCCAGATTCCAGGGAATGATCAGCTTTCTTTTTTTCGGAACTATTGGTTCGACGTAGTACTGCTTTGACACGGGCTCGAAGTTCAAATGGACTAAAAGGTTTGGTTACGTAATCATCAGCTCCCAATTCTAATCCGATTACTTTGTCCCAATCCTGGCTTTTAGCAGTAACCATAATGATTGGCGTTCCGATATCCTTGCGTCTGAGTTCCTTGCATATGTCCAATCCGTCAATCCCGGGGAGCATCAGATCTAAAAGAATGATATCATAATCAAGATTTTGCCCCATCTTTAATCCATCTTCTCCATTACCAGCATAGTCCACATCATAACCCTCATGCCTGAAATCATCAAGCAGAGCTCTCCGGATAGCCGGATCATCCTCAACCAGTAGTATCTTTTTCATTTGCATCATCCTTTAAGATCGGTATAAAAACATAAAAAGCACTTCCTTCACCAAGCATACTTTCCACCTCAATCCTACCCTGATGTGCCTCCACAATCCGTTTTACCAAAGTCAATCCAATTCCACTTCCTTTAATCGCCAATTTTTGACTCTCCCCACTTCGATAGAAGCGATCAAAAATTCTCCCCTTGTCTTTTTTGGATATTCCCATCCCTTTGTCTTGTATTGTCAGGCAGATCTCCTGATCAACATTGTCATGACCTAAGACCGAAGATCCAAGACCTAAATTAGGCTTAAGACTTAAGACTTTAAGTGACAAGGATATTATTTTTGTTTGCGAGGGTTCTGAATATTTTACAGCATTGTCTAATAAATTGTATATAATCTGAATTATCGAATCTTTATCGGCGTTAATTATTGCACATGGCACTTTAGATTTGTATTCAAGCACAAATCCCCTTTCAATAAGTTGTTTGCGAAAATTTTCTACCAACTTGTCTATGAGAGGCACAAGGTCAATTTCCTCAAAGCGATAGTATTTCCGGTCTTCTTCCATCCGGGAGAAATCCAGAATATTATCAATCAGATGACTTAGATGCTCGCTTTGGTCAAGCATAATTCCATAATAGTCATTTCTCTGATCCTCAGTTTCAATTCGCTGGTCGCTTAGCATTTCGGTCATTTGCCTTATAGATGTAAGCGGACTCTTTAATTCATGAGATACATTGGAGATAAACTCAGATTTCAATCGATTTAGTTTCAGTTCCTGATTTAGGATGTGAATGGTGAAGCCCAATCCAAAAAACATAATCAAAATAATAAAGATGAAAATAAACAGGAATACACCATTTCCAGGAGTGAGAATACTTGAAATCCAGGATGTTTTTACTACAGATATTTTTAGCTTTCCTTTGGGGAGTTGATCTGGCAAAGGAAATGAGATCCAATCGGCTTGATCATTTGAATTATCTGACCAAGCTGGGCTACCCTCAATTTTCCATACAATTTTTTCAGTTTCATTTAAAACGCTAAATAACTCCTTTCTATTCTTTTGGATATAAGGGATGAGATCAATGACCAATCCTGTTTTTATTCCATCAGGATAGGCAAAGCTGATGAATCCGAGTGTTTCTTTTTTTTGATAATAGTACCTTTTGTACGGATTGGTTATTGCGCTATTGAAAAGCAGCTCCGCCTCGTTGAATATCTGGATGGCTTGATCTGTTTTTAATTGTTGTGAGATTAGTTCATTAGATAAGGAATCCGAACCCAATACCTGATTGGCGAAGAAAGAATAGACGGATTTCTCATAATTAGAAGATGGTTCCAAAAGACTATTCAACAACTTGATTCTTGTCTTTGACCTATTTATTGTGTCACCCTGAGATGTTTGAATCTTATATATCTCATTAAGAGCAAGTGTTCTTGCCGGCAAAGAGATTAGGTTTTGATTCGGATATTTTTGGCTGATATTTTCATAGCTTGATACAGCTTCCAGAGTTAAATTCTGCTTATTCAGAACCCGGGCCATAGCCACTTCGGCCTTTAGGGTTTCGGTTTCATCCTCAGTTCTATCGTTAATTTCTTTGTAAATGATATATGCCTGGCCAAAATTCTTAATTACAAACTCCAATTCCCATGCTTTTTGCCAACTTAATTCTTCTTCTGGAATAGTTGAAGAAGCTACAAATCCATTAGGTAAATATAGGAGATTGTGATCCAGAATTGTATTATCTGTGTCTGGAGAGTACTCAAATCTTAGAAGAACATAATCACTTTGGTCTGTTGGGTTAAATTTTTCTCTCTGAACTAATTGATCCAGGTTTGAGTTCAGCACATCGAAGAAGTCAGAACTGATTGATTCCAATTGCATTCGGGCCTGCTTTTCACGAAGAGCCTGATCATTTAATATGCCTCGATAAGCCAAATATCCCAAGATGATACCAGGAATCAGCATTACAAGCGAGTAAATAAGAAGAATTCGTTTTCTGCGCGATCCCATCAGGCCAGGTTTAATACTACCAATATACCGATTACCCATTAAAAATGGTGTTTTTGCCTGGGTATGTTGTCAAGGATTGATATGGTTGTGTCAAGAGTTTGTGAAGAGTAAATCTGTCAGGTCCCGAAAACCTGACAGGTTAAGGGAACAAGGCACATAAAAAAAGCCTGAAGTTTTTCCATTATGACCAAATGGATGCATCTATATAGGTAAAACGAAATAGAATGGATGCAAAAAAAGAATATTTGGATTTTATTGGATCGGTAAAAGATCATATTCGAAATGCTCAGTATGCTGCATTGAAGGCAGTGAATAAGGAGCTTGTTGGGTTGTACTGGGATATTGGGCGGATGATTTCCGAGAAGCAGAATGAGTTGGGGTGGGGGAAGGCAGTAATAAGTAATATTGCTTCGGATTTACAGAGAGAATTTCCAGAAGGTCATGGTTTTTCCGCAAGAAATTTGCGCTCAATGGTGTTGTTTTATTCTGAATATAAAGGAGATGCAAATTGGCAGCCAGTGGCTGCCAAAATTAGCTTCACTCATAACATCATAATTCTATCAAAGTCTCAATCTAAATCTGAACGACATTTTTATGTGATTACAGTTGACAAGTTTGGCTGGTCCAAGAGGGTATTGGAACACCAGATCGTAAATAAAACCTACGAAAAGTATCTCCTGAATCAGACTAACTATGATCTGGAATCAACGGAAGATTCCCCTCCTCAAAAAAACCTTGCAATCAAGGATCATTACACTTTCGATTTTCTAGAACTTTCGGAAAAACACAGTGAAAGGGAACTGGAAGCATCATTAATCCGAAACATCAGGGAATTTCTGTTGGAGCTGGGTGGTGATTTTACATTTGTGGGAAATCAGTTTCGTATTGAGGTTGGAGGAGAAGAGTTTTTCATCGATTTGCTTTTGTATAATCGTGATTTACAGTGCTTAATTGTTGTAGAATTGAAAACCGGAAAATTTAAGCCTGAGTACAAAGGGAAAATGGAGTTCTACCTGGATGTTTTAAACGATAAATACCGCAAGGCCAATGAAAATGAAGCTATTGGTATCATTATTTGTAAAACAAAGAATCGCCTGGTAGTAGAGTATTCATTGAAAAAGATTGATAATTCCATCGGTATTGCAAGTTATAGTACGGGGCCTGAGTTGCCGGAGTACTATATGGATGTTTTACCATCTGTTGAGAAGATTGAGAAAGGGCTTGGGCGGTTGATGGGGTAGGAGTGTGGATTCCTGCACGGAACGGATATTCCTCAACCCCTCCTCGCCTAAGGAGAGCCTGTCCCGGACTTAATCTGGGAGAGCCGGAGGGTGGATCCGTAAGAGGTTTACCAAATCTCTTATTATTTGGATGGTGTTACCAATTAGCTAACCTGGATTTTAATGAAACTGACGTCAAATAACAATCTGACATCATTTGGCGACCATCTTGATAAGCAATACGGTAAGAGAGGAAATGCTGAGCGAGAAAAGTTTGAGGAAGGGTTTGAAGCTTTCAAACTTGGTGTAATGATTCAAGAGCTGAGAAAAGAACAAGGACTTACCCAAGACCAACTTGCACAAAAGTGCGGGACTACAAAGACTTACATATCAAGAATTGAAAATGATGCATCTGATATTAGACTTTCCACACTTATGAGAATTGTCAGAGAGGGATTTGGAGGTAGCCTTCGGTTGAATGTTGAATGGTAGGTAGCTATACCTGCTCGAGCTTATTGATAATGTTTTTTTTAAAACAAAGAAGCTCAAAGTATAAAAAGTGCCAGCCATCGAAAATCTTCTATTACAAAGGAGGTTTTATTCCGTAAATGCCACTTCGAGTGCGGATTACAAGAATTCCATTTGAAACTACTGACCATGGAATCCCTGCCCCACCATTGAACTTCCATTCAAGATTACCTGATTCAATATCAAATGCAAAATTGGTCCCTTTGTTTCCTCCTACTACTATTGTATTGTTGTAAATAGTTGAACCTTCATTAAAAATACCATCATTTTCTAGCAAACAAACCTGACTAGCAATCCATTTTTGTTTGCCTGTCGTTAAATCAATTGCATGAAAACTACTTGCTTGGGAGAATTCATCCCACATATCTCCTAAGTCGCCAATAAACACTGTATTCTTATAAATTGTTGGATCTGCATAAATCCGATTGTCAGCAAAATATCTCCAAATTTTGGAGCCATTATCTAATCTAAGAGCATAGACATAATCGTCTGTACATCCGAACACAACAACCATATTATTAATAACCGGGTCTGATAGAATTGCATCACCTACCTCATACTTCCATTTCTCGTCACCGGTTATTAGATCTAGTGCAATACAGTAGTCCTGTTCTGAGGACTGACCAATACTGTGTGTTCCAAAAACAATAGTATTATCAGATATAGCAGCACGAGAACCAAAATTATAATCGATAGGCTGTTCCCATATTAAATTTCCAGTAGTTACATTCAAACAGTGAATAGAGTTTGTTTTTGATGGGTTTCTTGAGAATCTACCTCCTGCTTGAAGAACTACAAAATCTTCAAAAATCGTTATACCCTTTCCATCTTCTTTAGCTTTGTATTCCCATATCTTTTGCCAAGTTTCAATATTCCGGCAAATAAGTTTACCACTAGATAGGTATAAAAGACTTGATCCACTAATTCGGAATTCTGATGGTCTTTTTTCTGTACTCTTTTCCCATAATTTTTCGCCAGTATTAATATCTATTGAACAGAAAGAACTATCAGAATTACTGATTACCTGATTGTGATAGATTCTAGCAAATATTGATGTCTGGTGTGATTTGATCTCCCATATTATCTCTGGGCTTGGATAACTTTCTAGTATAGATTTTTCCGGTAAAGGTTTAATAAATTCACTGGCTTTCCTTATTTGTATATTCTTCAAGGAATATTCACCGTTATAATTCTTAATACATCTTATAGAACTACCTGTTCCTCTGTCATCATACGTACTCCGATCAATATCGTCTTTATTTCGTTTAAATAAATATCTCGTCCAAATAAATTCATAGTCTCCCATATTTCTGGACTTGTAGGACGACTCTGAGGCAGTCCAAAAATTAGCTAGTTCACCAATTGATGAAAATTTACTTTTATTGCCGTAACCAGGAGGATATCTTGCTCCTGCTGGCAAAGCATTAAAACCACTTTGATTATTTCCATCTGCTCCACTGTTCCAACCTTCAGTGGACCTTAGAAATCTACCAACAGGAGGATATTCATATAACAATCCACCGAAAGAAAATGTCCCAGCTCGATTAAAACCTTCATCATGAGCAGCTGAATCTGGCATCCCCAGGGCCATTTCCAACTCCTTCCATTCTCCATCTGTTGCAACATGCCAATCTGTAGGACAAATGCCTTGATGATTTACTGTATCACCTCCCCATACTTCTTCAAGATATTTCGGCTCCAATCCCATAGCGGTTGGCCAATCATACAAACAGCCATACATCTGATAATTCTCTGTGGACTTAGCTTCGGCAACATCATGACCATCATAGTCGTAAACCCATATCCCATATTCCTGTTTCTTCAGCGGATTCACATGCGGCATATAAGCCAAATTTTCTGCCATCCAGATCTGGTTGCCAATTTTCACCCATTTATATTTATGTCCATCCCGTGGGTCAACAAAAGTATTAGCATCTTCAAGCTTGGAAATCTGATTTCGTGCCAGGCTGGCCATATCGCCCTGATCAGGAAACTTTTCGAGCAAGTCGACATAGTAGTCCATGGCTTTGCCAGTTTCCATCTTGTCATTGCAAAGACCAATATGATACAGGCATTTCGCAGCTATTTGACGATCATTCTTATAGGTTTTAAGAATATCCTGATAAATGGATATTGCCTTGCTTAAGTCACCGTCAATCTCTTCAGCAACTATACCTTTGTAGAATTTTGTTTTGGCGCTTTCTTCCTGAGATATTCCGTAGAGAGGTATTAGAGAGAAAATGCTGATAAGAATGATTAGGTTCTTCATGGCTTGGATTTTAAACCAAAGTTATGAACCCAAACGGGCATTAGTTTGAACCAAAAGTGATGATTTGTGAATGTTTTGTGAATCATGAGATTTCTACAAATTTATACCCAACCCCTCTCATGCATTTGATCCAGTTTTGTTCTTCCTTATCGCCCATCTTCCGACGAAGTTTGGCAATGTGGGCATCTACTGTTCTTTGAGTGACGTAAACATCATCTCCCCATATTTCGTTAAGAATCCGCTCTCGTTTGATTACTTCTCCCGGATGAGTTATGAGAAGCTTCAATAACTCAAATTCTATGCTGGTTAGGTCTATGGTTTTTCCGTCTTTTTTGAACTTGTATTTTGAAATATCCAGTTCATATGGCCCTGCATTGATGACAGGATTGAACGGAACATTATTGCCAGAACTTCTTCTTAAAACAGCCTTGATCCTGGCCCTGAGCTCATGAGAATGAAAGGGTTTTGTAATATAATCATCAGCCCCTAATTCCAGACCAATCACTTTGTCAAGGTCCTGAGATTTAGCAGTTAACATGATGATTGGGGTAGAGATGTTTTTCCTTCTTAGCTCCTTGCACACATCCAGTCCATCCATCCCAGGCAGCATGAGGTCGAGTAGGATCAGTCCATATCCTGGTTTTTGACCCTTCTCCAATCCCATTGGCCCGTCGAAAGCAAAATCAACTTCATAGCCATCAGCTTTGAGATCATCATCCAATCCCATCCTAATGGCCTTGTCGTCTTCGATGATCAGAATTTTGCTCATGATTCATTGGAATTAATTGGTAATATCACAGTAAAAGTAGTGCCTTTGTCAATCTCGCTCTCTACAGTAATCTGCCCCCCATGTGCTTCCACGATCCTTTTTACAATAGTTAAGCCAATTCCACTCCCCTTGATTCCTTCAATGCGTAACTTATCCCCACGGTAAAATCGCTCAAATATTCTCCCCAAATCTTTTTCAGAAATCCCCATTCCATAATCTCTAACTGAAATTGATATTGATTTTCCTTCATTCCTAAGTCTTAAACCTTCAGCCTGAATTCGGTCTATGGTCTGCTGTTTTTGGTCTACAAGAGAAAGGCTTAAGTCAATCTTACTGCCCCCCTCAGAGTATTTGTAAGCATTATCCAATAGATTATAAAACACTTGCAAAATTGCATCCTTATCCAACATCATATGTGGAGGCCGATCCTCCATCCGAAGATTCAACTCAAAAGATTCATCCGGAATACGGCCTTTAAAAACTGGAATTAAATCACTCAATATCTCATTTATCTGATGTGCTTCAAAACGATAATTCTTAATATCTTCCTCCATTTTTGAGAAATCCAGAATATTCTCAATTAAATGCCCTAAATGGTCGCACTGCTCAAGCATAGAATGAAGATATTCTTCTTTTCGATCTTCAGAATCTATCCTTTTCAAATGCATGATCTCGGTCATATGCCGAATAGATGTAAGCGGAGTTTTAAACTCATGCGAGACATTTGAAATGAAATGCGATTTCATTTTGTTTAATCTCATCTGCTGATTAAGGGTATAGAGCATGAAAACCAAACCGGCAATCATAAGCAGGAAAATAAATACAAAAACTAAAAGCAAAACCCCCTGACTGGTTTTGAACAATCTTTCCCAGGTTGCAAGATCTTGTTTGTCAATTTGTAATCTCCAGGGGGGATACCCAACAGGGAAGTTGATCGCTGAAGATGGATTTTCTTCTTTAATAACATTCCATGAAAAAACACCCTCTGGATCTAAAAGATTGAATATAGCCGGGAGCTCCTGCTTAATGATACTATCAGCGCTCATGACCCAGGCAAATTCGGATTGGGAAGAGTCTGTGCCATGAACAATCAGACCTGGATAAAGATCAGAATCAATAAACCTTAGCTCTCTTTTATCAGCCATCAATCCGGTACTCATCCCGTTAATCTGGTGTAGGTGGTTTGTTAGTTTAATAATATCTTCTAGAGATTTAAGTTTTGTCTCATGAATATCAAGTTTGAATTTCTTCCATTCATTTACCAGGTATTCATAAGGAGTTTTTTCCACTTTGATGGAGGGGGACATTAAGAACCGGAACAACTCATCAGATATCTGACTACCGGTAATACTATCACCTGTCTGATGATATAATCTTATGAGTTCGAGAAGACCAAGGGCTTTTACCGGTAATCTCTCAAGCAGCATTTCATTCGGATGGTTGCTTATAAGGGTTTGATAGGTTTCAATTGCCTGATCGAATTGCTTTGTCTTTTTATAAATCCTTCCTAATCCCAGCAGAGCCTGAATCTTCGTAGCAGCAATATTATCTGTATTTATAATTTCTTTATATCGACTAATAGCCAATGGATAGTCATGCCTGGAGAATTCAAGTTTGTTAACTTCATTTATCACTTTGTTCTTGCTGTCTGGAATCTCGTAAGGTAAGCTGCCATCTGGAAAATTGGCCATTTGTCCCTGGATAATCGTAGGATTGGCATCATTTTGCTTCTCCCAGGCAATCAGAATAATAGGATGGTAAGCTTTAGGATTATCGATCAGATTTGTTGTGATGTTTTTAATCCTTTTATCCAATTTAGAAAACACATCTATAGCAAGCAATTTCAATTCTTGTTGATTCTGCTTTTCCACAAGTGCCTGATCATTTTGTAATCCTCTGAAGGCAAAAAATCCCAATATCATTCCTGGAAGGAAGAGCCCCAGAATAAATAGTAGGATTATTCTTGGATGTTTGGATAGGTTTGGGCTGAGTTTCACAGGTTTAATTTACATATTCCTTGTAAATATGGCTAATTCTACTTGGCGTTTTGTGAAGGTGGATTGTTGAATTGTGAAAGTTTTGTGAAAGCAAGATAAAGAGGGTTATTTCTATAATCTGACAAGGGCTTCAAAAATGGACTGAGAAGGTATTTTTTTTGATTGGCAAAAGTTTATTTTAAAAGATAAACTGGATCCTGTCAAATTATTATAACGATTAATCAAATCCTCGGTAAGCATAAGTCCTGTCCCGGATTGAAGGGAGTCTGGTTGATAGGGGGCATTATTTTTAATGCGTATAATTTTTGAATCGGGAACATCGATTTGGATAAAACCATTCTGATCCATTAATCGAACACCATGTTTGACTGCATTTTCAATTATACTGATCAGTAGTGACTTGGGAATAGTTGTTTCCCTTAATGACCTGGGAACAGAGATATAATAATTAAAGTTATAATTCCTTCGGATTCTCTCTATGTCTAAATAGTCTTTGATGGTATCCAATTCATCGCTCATGCTTGTGTGAACAGATCCATTGATCAGCATTTTGCGGAGGAGGCGCGAATAACTGCCTATTAATTCAAAAGCTTCCTCTTTGTCTTCTTCAAGAATAATCCCCTGTATTGCATTCAGGATATTGAAAGTTAAATGTGCGTTAAACCTCGAACTAAGGTTTACTGATTCTGTCTCATGTAATAGGTTTTGCGGCACAGGATACAGACTTGGTTTGTGCCAAATATCGCAAACTGTTACCACAAAAATGTGAAGGTTAGATGTAGTTTTGTGAAGATTCTGTTAAGATCCACTAGAAAGGCAGATCATCAAATTCTTCCTGCTCTGGAGGTGCATCCTCTGGCATTGGGACAGAATTATCAGTAGGAGCTTGAGACGGGCTACCTTTTTGAGCAACCTTCCAGGCTTTAACATCGGTGTACCAACGGCCATTAAATTCACGGCTTTCAATATCGATGGAAACCTCTATCTCCTGGTTCTCTTTAATGGCGAAGTCATCAATTTTATCTCCCCAAACCATGAAGCAAATCTTCTTCGGATATTGATCCTGGGTTTCCAAAATATACTCCTGCTTTCTCCAACCACCTTTAGCTGATTGACCAGATTTTTCTTCTAAGACCTGAATGATTTTACCTGTAATTTCCATGGATTTCGATTTGTCCACGAAAATAGGAATAAATATTAGTTAATTGAAAGAAGTCATCAGTCTTCAGTTTTCAGTTATCAGAATGAAGTCTTGACCTAATTTTTTCGCTACCTTTATCGGCCCCCAAGCACTATTCAACCTACATTACTATGCCTAAATTTGCGCTTAATTGGATTTTGTTCAAATTCCTACCTCTGCTCATTCTTACATCCTGCTCGAAAGACAAGCTGCCCCCAACCGCAGTAGCCTCTGCCTTTCCTGCCGTTGCGGATAGTACCATTTTGATTGAATTCAATGGATCTCAAACCACTGACAATAACACCTATCTGAGAGGTCTGCTGTTCAGTTGGGACTTCGAAGGAAATGGTCATTGGGATGTGTACAGGGAGCAAGAAACGGTATTCACACACACCTATGTCAAATCCGGTACGTATACGGCCAAAATGCAGGTTGAAGACCACCGCGGGTTAATCGCCAAAGACTTTGTTGAAATTCGAATCAAGCCGGCCAATCACCTCACAGAATCCATGACTGATCCCCGGGATGGCAAAACCTACAAAACGGTTTTTCTCTCTCGAAGATGGTGGATGGCTGAGAATCTGAATTATGGAAATTGGATCCATAGCAACCAGGAACAGTCGGATAATCAGGCAGTGGAGAAGTATTTCTATCAAGACGATTCAAGCGCATGGGCCACATTCGGAGGGATTTATCATTGGAACGAGGCCATCAACTACTCGACCAACCATCGGGGGATCTGTCCAGCAGGATGGTCAATCCCCAGCCATGACGAATGGAAACAACTAATGACAGATATAGATCCTTGGTATGCCTGGCAATATTATGGCGAGCTTGGCTTATCACAATTCAATATCCAATCTGGATTTGCGGCCAGGCGCGAGAATGACACGATCACCTGGTTTGAAAATCTGGCCAATCATTGGTCGAGAGATTATTTTACAGCACCTTTTTTGCGTGAGCAGGCGCCATACGCCTTCTATTTTAAAAACAGTTGGGGAAAAATAGGCATCCAGTACCGATCCGTATTGTACGATGAATCCGATCATATTTATTTAATCGCGTCAGTGTACGCTTCAATAAGATGTATCAAAGATGAATAAAGTCCACTCTACCCTCCTGTTCATCGCTCTTTCATGTTGTATCTTATCATGCAGTAATGAAGTCTTAATTAACCTACCGGATGAATCTGAACCTGTCATTCACTTCGTTCTCGACCCTTTTGAGGATAATTATTACGCTATCGTTACCAAGAGCGGATTGGCGGATGAGTCCATTTTTTCAGCAAGAGACAGTTCTGAATTGTTTTATCCCAGTCAATTGGAGCTGAAATTGGAATTGTGGAATGACTCTGTTCGACTCTGGAATAGTGATTTTCACATGATTGAAACCAATAAAGAGCTGGGTTTTTTTCCGCAGGGCACCGGCTTTCTCTATCAATCAAACCAGGTTGTCCCCAGAAGAGAAATTACCAATGGCTTCCACGAGGCTTATCCGGCTTTCTCGTATTTCAGGATAATACTCAATAGCCCCGATTTTATAAAAGAGGCCTATTCACGAGTTCCCTTTGCTAATTATCCAGTCATCACACAGCCCCATTTCGCAGATCAGAAAGTGCGCCTTTACGGCCCCACCCCAATGATCATAGGCTGGGAGACTTACCATAACATTCGCTATTTCGACAGCTATTTTCTGATGCATTATGAAGAAACAGATCGAGACGGAAATATTTCACTCAAAAGTCATCAATTCTTATATGCCCTGGATGTCCAAAAAAGTGGAGAGGCTTACAGTTTAACAATCGATCCTGATCAATTTTTTATCCAATTTGCCAAAGCTTTCCCCACCATGCATGCCGGAATCAAGTTCAGGAAGTTACTGAGCTTTGATGCAGTAGTAGTTGGCGGTGATGAAAACTTTGAATCCTATTTGACTCACCAAAAAGGCGCCAACGAATCCAGCATCCGACCATGGACAAATATCACCAACGGTCTGGGCGTGTTCGCTTTAAAATATCGTGTATCAAAAGACGACTTCCGCTTTCATTCAGAGACCAAGGACTCGCTCTCTATGGGGAGGTTTACGAAAGATTTGGGCTTTGTGAGGTGGTAAAGAGGGGAGAGGCGAATAGAAAGCGAAGCTCAAACCCAATTACCAACCCGCCCACCTCACCTACTAATTCTGACAACAACCCCATTGCAACTAATAAGCTTGTTGCTACCTTTATTCGATAGAATTTGAATAGGTTTTATGCACCGTATTGAATAATTTCAAACACTTATGAGGAAAACAATTCGATCAAAAATCCTAGCATGCTTTTTCCCTACGCTATTCTGTTTGGTGATGGTCATGGTCAGTTGTGAAACCGATCCTGAGATTTACCTTCCATCCAATCCCAGACCGTTGATTTATGGTATATTCAACAGCAATGACACCATTCATTACCTGAAAGTTGGCAAGTCTTTTGGTGCTGATATCGATCCGAAACTGGATGCAAGAATATACGATTCCTTGTACTTTAACGAGGTAAAGGTCTCAGTTTTTCGCTCAGTCAATGGTGATCCAAGTGGCAGTGCACTTCCACTGACGCGCATCACAAACTGGCCCAAGGATTCAGGCTACTTCCATTTCCCTGGCCAGATAATGTATCAATTTGACGACCGCTTGAAAACTGGCGTTTATGTCAGTGTTGAAGTTCCCGGCCTCCCCAAAGCTGAAGCTTATACCAGAATCGCACGAACTGGAATAATATATCAACCAGATTCAGCCAGTATGTACGTCTATCTTGTGCCTCAACAAGCTTGGTTGATCCAATGGGGTGGAAATCCCTGGAATGAAATCGATGTATCTTTTGAATTTATTGAAGATTATGGCGATTCCGTTTTCAACAGTCAGTATGTGCATATTCAGAAAACCAATTACTTCGAATCAGAATATGAGAAATACCGCGAAATGAAGGTAACATACGAAGAATTCATCCGGGAGGTATTACAACAAATTACACCCAATGATAAAGTGAAACAAGTCTTCCTGGGATACATCTCCATCACCATTCATGGCGGAGATGAAAATATGGTAAACTATATTAAATATAAAGACGGCTTTAACGACTTCGGGGTAGTCGAGTTCAGCAATGTAACAAACGGAATCGGTCTGCTAGCCAGCCGGTCGACTGAGCTTCGGGATTCACTTCGGTTTGACTATAGCACCCGACAGCAACTCATTAATGAGAACAGACTGCGTATATTAAAAATATCGAAATGGAATTAGAAAGAAGTCATCCACAAAAACTAGGCGCCTCCAATCATCATCTCTCTAATCCTCATCGTTGGAGCGGTAAAGCTTTTGTTCATATCCACATCATCACCCATCATATCGATGTCATTTAGAATTTCATCCGCAGTACCAGCTATTGTCAGTCCTTTTACAGGATGCTTCTTTTTGCCATTTTCAATCCAGAATCCACTGGCTCCACCACTGAAATTACCACTTACGGGATCAATCCCATATCCGGTTATACCTGTTACCAGCAGGCCCCTTTGAGTGGCTGCGATAATTTCCTCAGGATTGTGTTGCCCTGCTTCTACATAAAGGTTATGAATGCCTATTCCTGGCAGAGAGGTGAAACCACCCCTGGAAGCGTTACCCGTGCTGGTAACACCTGCTCGTTTAGCTGCTATCGTATTGTAAATAAAACTTTTGACAACTCCTTTTTCAACCAGGACACGCTTTTGGGTTGGAACACCTTCACCATCGAAGGGAGCACTCCCCATTCCTTTGGGCCTTGTTCCATCGTCAACTATTGTGAGGAGTTTACTGGCGAAAGATTTATCCATTGAGTCTTTCAGGAAACTGGCTCCCTGCTGAACACGTTCTCCGTTTAGGGCCCCAAGAATACCTCCAATCAGTGATCCGGCTGCGGAAGAATCAACAATAACTGCAGCTTTTTGGGTGGAAATCATAATTGGATCTATTAATGAAGCTGCCTTTTCAGCTGCTTCTTTTGCAATGTCTTCCAGGCTGTCGAGATCAGCAAAAAAGCGACGGCTGGAATATTCTCCACCAGTGTTTTTCTGCTCGCCCTTTTCAGCAACTACGCTTACACCAATATTACATCCGGCAGATTTGTAATTCTTTGATAAACCATTTGAATTAGCAATAAATATTTCGCCCTGACCTTCTCCATAACCAGCTCCGGAACTTTTTGAAATCCTGGAATCACTCAAAGCAAGTTCTTCTACTTTCAGAGCCATCTCAATTTTCTTCTCCATCGCAATCTTTGCTATCTCAGGATCAAATAATCCCTCGATCTCAGTAAATCCTTTATCAGAAGGCAGTACATTATTTTCATCAGCTGAGGTAAGTCTTGCAAATTCTACCGCGCGCAATAAAGTGTCTTCAAGTGATTTATCGCTAAGATCATTACAATGGCTAAAACCCATTTTGCCGTCAACAATTACACGGAATCCTATTCCTGCAGATGCAGCTTCTTGAATAGTTTCTATTTCCCCATTCAGAACCTGAATAGACAGATTTCGTCCGGTTTCAAGGTAAACTTCTGCATGACTTGCTCCATATTCCAGAGCTTTGTCTACCAGGTTGCTTGTTAGTTTTGTATAGTCCATTTTTAATTTTTTTCAGATTAGTTTTAATGCCCGAAGCCAGTTTTTAGGCTTTGCTTCCTCCAACATTGATTCCACGGATTCTTACGGTTGGTTGGCCAGCATCAACTTCAGCAGCCTGACCTTTACCACATATACCTGGTCCGAACTCCAGATCATTGCCCACAGCATCAACATTGGATATCACATCCAGACATGAACCAATAAGTGTAGCTCCTTTTATTGGTTTTGTTTTCTTGCCGTTTTCTACTAAATAGGCTTCACGGCAAGTAAAATTAAAAACTCCTGTAACCGGATTTACACTTCCTCCGCTTAAGCTTTGTACATAAATGCCTTTTTTTGTTGAAGCAAGAATGTCAGCAGGCTCGCTTTCTCCCTGTTCAATAAAGGTATTTGTCATTCGTGGAATCGGAATATACCTGAATGATTCTCTCCTGCCGTTTCCTGTTCTTTCCATGTCAAGTTGCTTGGCACTTAGCACATCAGTCATATAGCCGTTCAATACTCCGTTTTCAATCAGAACATTTCGTTTTGCCTGAGTACCTTCATCATCGAAATTGATGGTGCCTCGTGCATTTTTGATCGAACCATCATCAACCATTGTAAATACGTCACTGGCTACTTTTTGTCCAAGCTTTCCGGTGAATGCACCAACTCCTTTTGCGATATTATCAGCTTCGAGAGGATGACCAACAGCTTCATGAACTAATACACCGCCCCATCCATTCATCATTATCACATCCATAATTCCGGCAGGAGCAGCTTCAGCATCTAACATGTCAATTGCTTCCCTGGCAGCTCTTTTTGCAACCATCTCAGGTGTAAACTCTTCAAACATCTCAAATCCTGAATGCTTACTTAGCCTCTCACGTGACATATGGCGTGCTTTGCCATCGTCACTCATTGTCTGAACAATAAAAAACATTAGTGGATTTTCATCCCTCAGGTAAACACCTTCTGAGTTGGCAATCACTCGGCCACGGATTTCATCGTAATAATTCACCATGGCCATCTTAATCCTTTCATCATAAGACATGGCTGCTTCATCAGCCCGCTGCATCATTTCGATGCGTCTTGTGTCGGCAATATCAGATAATGGCTGTTCAACCGTGATAAATGACTTTCGATCTGCCATATTTAAATCAACCGGAGTGAAAGATGATCCGTTATTGGCAACATATGAGGCCACCTCGGCGGCCCTTAGTAGTTTCTCTTCACTGATTTCATCTGTGTATGCATAGCCGGTTTTATTACCGGATATTACGCGCACACCAGCCCCTTGGCTAATTCCATATAAACCACTTTTAAACTTGGATTCTTCCATCACGATTTGACGGGAGACCCTGTTCTCAAGATAAACATCCGCAAAATCTCCTCCCTTTTCCAGGGCTTTTGCGATGACTTTTTTCAAAACAGATTGATCTAAATCTAATCCTGTGCTTGCAGAAATTGTTCCCGGGCTACAGGAAATAAGGTTGGTCAGTAAAGCTGGAGTGGCTGCCATAACCAAACCTCCCTTTACGCTCATTTTGAGGAAATCACGACGCGGAATGTCATGTACAGCATATTTTTTCATGGTATATAGTTATTTTGTATTTTCTTGAGAAAGATACAGAATTCATCCTGTATCAGAATAGTCAATTCGCTGATTCTTATGTTAATTAAGGTTAACGTCCAAAATTCTCTGATACTTCAATTACGATGATCTCGCCAGTAACTGTAAGAACACCATTTGCGAAGAGTTTAGCATCGACATGAACTTTCCTTCCCTTAATTTCTCTAATCTCTCCTCTGACCTCAAGTTCAGTACCCATTGGTGTGGGTTTTTGATAGTCAACCTTCAGTGAAGCTGTTACACATCTTGGAGCATTGTATTCGGTGAGTTTTGTCTGGCGTTCACGGGCGAGGGCCAGTGACCCAGTTCCAGTACCAAGGCAATCAATAATTGATGCCAGTATACCACCATAAACATATCCGGGAATGGCAATATGATGATCTTCAGGTGTGAAAAGAGTACGCGTTTGATCACCATCCCAATATGTTTTGATTTGGTGTCCATGTTCATTCATTCGCCCACATCCGTAACAATGGGCAAAGTTTTCGGGGTAATAATCCTGTAGTGCCTTCATCCCCAAATATACACATTCAGACTTTCAGATATTCAATGAGCAGGTCTAAAGTTTGCTCTGAATTAAGGGAAGGTGTGTATCCAAGTTCTCTTTTGGCTGGCAAGGGATCAAACCAATGGCTTTGTGATAATTCTTTAACTAAAAATGGAGTAAGTATGGGTTCTTGATTTGGTTTGAATAATTTATTGAAAACACATAGGAAGTTGGCAACAGCGAGGGCCATCCGGGAGGACATTCTTCCAGAAACAACAGGTAGTCCAATTCCGGTGAGAATTTGGTTGACAAAATTCCATAGATTGACCGGCTCTTCATTGGTGATGAAGTAAGCTTTCCCCAGGCTGGATGGATTTTGATCCATGGCCTTCAGGGCATCCATGTGTGCGTCTACCAGATTATCGATATAAACAAAGTCAATCTGATTTTGTCCATCTCCAATGACTTTTAGTTTTCCGGATTTTGCCCGTTGAATAAGGCGTGGAAGAATGTGATTGTCTCCAGGTCCCAGTACAATATGAGGGCGTAAAGAGATAGTTTTCATAAGGGAGGAATTTGCGGCAAGAATAAGCTGCTCAGCAATGGCTTTGGTGTGGGAATAGTGATTAAGTGCTTTATCAGGATAGCTTAAGTCAGGGCTTCCATTAATAATGTTTTCACCTGAAAAAACCACACTGGCAGAGCTTGTGTACAGGAGTTTTTGAATTTTAAATTTCTTGCATGCATCAATAATATTCACGGTTCCTAATACATTACTCCGGTAATACTCTTTTGCGGATCCCCAATAACCTGCCAGAGCCGCAGTATGGATGACTATTTCATGACCATTGACAGCCTGAAAGATAGCTTTACGATCAACCAAATCTGCCTGGATTGTTTTTACATTCAGAGCTTCCAAATGGGGATATTTTTTACGTGACAGACTTGAAATCTGATGTCCTTTATCAAGTAGTCTCTTCACCAAAGCTGATCCTATAAAGCCACCTCCACCGGTGACAAGAATTTTCAGCTGATTTTCCTGCTGGCCCATCGTGAAAGTTTTTCTCTGAATATTTTGGCATTATGCCGGGGATCTACCGGAAATTCTCCAGTGATTAAGAAAGCTGATATAGCTTTAACTTCTGAATTTTGGTCAATAATTTTCTCCAGATCGTTTATAAGAAGAGATTTGGATTTAGCAGACAATTTTTTTGCAGGTTCGATACAGATAACAGCTTCCTTAATACCATTTTTATCAGGATGAATTCCCACCAGGGCTGAACGCTCAACAAGCGGATGTTGATTAAAAAGGGCCTCAGTTGTTATTGTATATAGTCGCCCTGTTTTTGTCTCAACACGATGATTTTTCCGTCCGTAAAACCAAAGTCGGCCTGATTCATCCATTCTTCCTAAATCGCCCATCCTATGCCACAAAGAATTGGATTCGTCTGTGATTTTAGCCATCTTATTGGCTTCTTCATTGTTAAGATACTCATGTGTAACCACAGGGCCATTTACAATTATTTCTCCAATTTGATTATCCGGCAGGATATTTTTATCCTTTAGGTGCTTAATTATTCCATCATCTATTTTTACTATTCTGACTCTCATTCCCGGAAGGGGTTTACCCACACATATTCCTTTCAGGAAGGGATTTGATCCTGTTATGGCAAGAAGATCTGTATCACATGCATCGCTTACAGGCAATGCCTCGGTGGCTCCATAGGGTGTGTGAATCTCAGCCAGTTCTGAAAGCAGACTTTTCATATTTCTCAGTAAATCCGGAGGTACCGGGGCACCGGCACTTACAATTCTTTTTAAATGACTAAGTTTTAGGCCTTGCTGATGTCCGTATGCTGCTAGTTTTTTAACAATCATTGGGGATGCAAACATATGACTGCAGTTATACTCTTCCAGATTCTTCCAGATTTTTTCTGGATTTAGAGAAGATGGTTTTACGGGATTAAGATCTGCAATAACCACTGAGACTCCCAGACATAAAGAAAACAGTCCTATCAAAGGGAAAGTGCACAGATCGGTTTCTTCAGGACTCCATTTGTAATGGGTTTTAAAAAAAGAGATTTGAGCATGAAACATGCTGTTTTGATAAATTACTCCTTTTGGTGGGCCTGTACTACCACTGGTAAAAAATATACCACCGGTTTCAGTAGCTTCCACAGATGGTGCAGGATATGGTTTTTCTTTTCGGCTGAAAAGAGATTTTAGACTATATCCACGCCAGAACCATCGCCTGCCTACAGTGATAATTATTTTAATATCCTTAAAAGACAGTCGATAGAGTAGTCTGAACAGATGGGCTTTAGGTATTCCGATAAATGCATCTGCACTAACACCAGCCAATTTGTTTTTCATGACTTTATGACCAACACCGGGATCAATCAATACAGGTACGGCGCTCATTCGCATAAGAGCGAAGGTAATGATGTAGAAATCCGGATTATTTTTGACAAGCATTATGACCCGGCTACCCTTTTTGATACCAATTTGACTAAAGCCATTTGCTAGTTGATCCACTCTCCGATCAAGTTCACTAAAACTTATTTTTACCGGATGTAGCAGTGCCGATTTTTCCGGGAATGACCGGGACTGCCTCCTGAGGAATTCTCCCAGGTTTCCATTTATACTGACAGCTAATTGTTCATGACTCATAGTCCGGGTTCATTTTGATACCATCCAATTGTAATTGTTATACCAGCTCCAACGGCAAGGAAAAGAATATTCCTGGCCTCTTTAAAACTCCCGTTCTGGTAGGCTTTGTTCAAGCTGAACCCCAAACCCGCCGTGTGAATCAGGCCCCAGGATTCATCCGGTAGGGTAATCTTATTTTTAAAGCCAATGTGCCTGGATAATCCAATCGGAAAACCTGCTGGACTTACTGATGGAATTACCAGGTCAATGTCTTGAGCCTTTAAGCCTGTTTTCTGGAAAAAATGCCAAGTGTCTCATTACAAGCCTTTAAGATTTCAGTCGAATAATCCGGACTCATACTAATTTCAATTCTGTTTCTGTATGATCTTCTGCTAAAAGGTTTTTTCCACTTCAGCATACCCGAATACAAATCATGTCCTTCGGGGTATGAGCGCGATAAAAAGTGCTTAAATCCACTTTGCTTGTCAGATTTTTTAAGAATTATTGCTGAAGCTGCTGAGGTATAAGGGAAGGTCCATTGATCATTTCTGGTTGGAGGTGCATCCCCGCTCACAATCATGGCATATTCGGATTCATTATTTTCAAGGAATGCATTTGCAATCTGAATACCATTTAGAAAACCGACTCCTCCATTAGGCATGTCAAAGGCAAAAAGACCTGTAAATCCTGGATTATTGATTTTTAAATGGTCTGGCAATAATTTGTCAATCTGAGTATGAATAAGAGTGGCAATTGCCGGTTCTCCTATATTTTTGTCGCGATATAACCCGGTGTTAATCAGTTTATTGATTCGATGTAGTGGCATCTCTGTATCTTTCAGACATTGGGCACCTGCTTTAGCCGACAAGAGAATTGCACTTCTTCCTTTGCTGCCATTGAAGACTATGGCAGTAGAAACCATATGGATTTCAGCTCCCATAGTTGACTATTAAATGTTTGGGTTTAAAGGCAATAATACCAAAAGCAATGCCAGAGGCGTAGCTTATTAGGAAAATAAGGTCATCCGGTTTCAAAGTGTTTTTTTGAAGGAGTTGAAAGAGTGTAACAAAATGAGTTGTTGAAGCAGTATTCCCGTTCTCCGACAGGTTGATAACTACCTGTTTCGGCTGACCTCCAAAAGTTGCTGAGTATTTTCGGGAGCCAGATAGGATTGCGGAGCGGGAGGTTTGATGCGGGATCAGGTAGTCAATATTTGAATATTCTATACCGAGAGTGCGGAGAGCATCTTTTACCAGCGGTAAAGATTCACGAATTGAAACTTCATGGATTTTTTTGGCTTTAGTTTTCATACTTGCACCCGGATATCTTGGGTGGGGTTGGGCAGTACATAAATCATTATATCTGCTAAGTGTTTCAAACCCGGAAAGAGTAATACTCTCATCTTTATTATTAGTGGCCTGTATCATTATGGCGGCTCCTGCATCTCCAACTGTTAGGGAAGCGAGTTCCTGGCTGGCGGGAGTTTTAACATTACGAACAGCATGGTCAATTAAGCTTGATATATATTCACCACTTACAACAAGGCAGTTTTTTATACTTCCCTGGCGGATTAAATTTTGTGCCGCCAATATACCAGTGAACATTCCTGCACATGCGTTTGAGATATCAAAATACAATGCCCGGGAAGCTCCGATTCCTTCTTTAATATGAAAGGACATCGATGGTTCGTATAGTTGATGGTATCCACCTTTGTAACGGGTGATAGAGCACGATATGACAGCCTCTATGTCGTCAGCAAGGATGGCAGAGTGTTCTAAACACTTCCTGGCGGCTGCGAGTGACAGGCTCAGAGAGTCTTCACCCTCTTGACAAATATTTCTTGATTTTATACCAGTTAAAAGCTCAAATTTTAAGCTACCAGGGATTCTCAGGCTTCGCATTATCTCAGTTGTGGTTAAGCTTTTTCTTGGGAGAAAAGCTCCAACACTTTCTATTCTGCAATAGGAATGATTTCGTGATTGTGATTCTTGCAAAATCCTGCAATTATTGTTTAATACTTTTAGTGAATTTAATGATTTGTTCAACTATTTCCTCAGGTGCATCTTCCTGAATGAAATGACCACCAATTAATTTTTTATGTGACTGAGCGGATGCTCCGGGAATTCTTTGCAGAATCATTTTTTCTGCATTACGGGTAATGGGATCACCATCGCTAAAGAGAGTTAGTACTGGTTTCTCCCAGTGAACCAGTTTTTCCCATGCTTCCCATGCCAGATGGGCCGTAGGGTGATTGGGTCTGGTTGGGACTAATGAAGGTAAAGCCCTGATAGCCGATTTTTTCCATTTGGTCAGGAAAGGGGCTTCATAGGCATCTCTTTCTGTTTTTGTTAGTTTGCGTTTGCATCCAAAATCAATTAATCTTCCGACAGGCAATCTCGGTGAGAAACGTGTATACCATTTCCAGATATAAAAAATCAGAGGTAATTTCTCTTCACCTGTTAGGATTACACCGTTTGATAGAATCAATCCTCTGATTCTATCTGGCACCCTGACAGCCAGATGCATCCCAAGAATGGCCCCCCAGTCTTGTCCAAACAGCACTATCTGATTCAGGTCAAGGTTATTAATGAAGGTTGACAGCCACCCTATGTGGTAGGTGTAACTATGTTGGGAAGCAAGAACAAGCTTTTCTGATTTACCAAAACCAATCATATCAGGGGCGATAACCCTAAATCCATTGTTTACTAATGCCGGAATGATATTACGGTATATATATGACCAGGATGGGACACCATGTAATAAAAGGATTACAGGGCCTTCTTTAGGGCCTTCATCTACATAATGCATCCGAAGACCAATAACCTTAGTCCAATGCTCTTTGAAAGGGTATGATGAAATTTCACCATACACATTCAAGTGGATAGAATCTTCTTTTTTTTGACCCTGCTTAACCATGAATATTTATGGTAATTTGGGTCTATAAGTTAAAGAAAAAAAAGGACTTTTTAAAACCTTAATGTTGGTGTCCGCCAGGTCCATGAACATGGCCATGACTTAGTTCTTCTTCAGAGGCTTTACGAACTTCCATTATTTCTACATTGAAATGCAAGGTCATACCAGCCAAAGGGTGATTCAGATCCAGAGTGACGTTATCATCTTCTATCTTAGTGACGGCAGCAATACTTTTTCCCTTATCCATTTCTACCTCAACCTGCATACCAACCTTTAACTCCTCATTACCCCTGAATCCCTCCTTGCTAACATCAAAAACCATCTCCTTGTTTACTTCACCATAAGCCTCAGCAGGTGCAATAACAATATCCATCTTCTCTCCGACCTCTTTGCCCTCGAGTTCTTTTTCCAGTCCGGGGATCAACTGTCCCGTTCCCTGAATATAAGGTAATGGAGATTTTCCTTCAGAACTGTCAAGAACAGTTCCGTCATCTGATTTTAAAGTATAATTTATGGCAACTACTTTGTTAGCATCAATTTTCATCAGTTTATATTTTAGTTTTTAATGGTAGGATGGAGCCCGCATAACAAAAAATAATTATCGTCTTTAGTGTCAAATGCTATTGTTTTTTGTCATGCTCGGTTCATCACAATGATTTTAAATTTTGGGTGCACAAGGTAGAACAAATGACCGGGCTTACATAAGAAAATAAGTGTTTTTTGACTATCTCCTGATGTGTAAACTGAGTCTTGTTTTTAGTATATATGTATTGAGATCAAAGGTGCCAATGAAAAGGGTATAAGCTGGACTCTTCAATAAGATAATATTCTGGTTATTTATCTATAATCAGGAGCTCATTCATGAGTTTCACAGATGATTACACTCCATTACTGGCTCCAGATCGTTTAATGCCTTTGTCTCTTTCAAGTGCCCTGGTAAAGTCACCCAGATTGTGTCAGTATGAAAAAAAAGCCCATTTCAAATCTTGAATCTGTCTCATATTATCTGATATATTGAACAATACTAAACTCAAGCAATAAAGTTCAGGAGAAGTTTGTATTTTCATACAATAAAAACCACCATCATGAAAAACTTGTCTAAATTCAAAAGACACTATTTTGCTGTGCTTTTTGGCCTGATTGTTTTTTGCTGCCAGCCTCTTACTATGAATGCGCAAACTGCCATACCAGATGGGGAGCGGTTAAAATATTTTGACTCCAGCTATGAAGATTGTCGGCAGCAATTTATCTCAGACTCAAAACAATTGAGCAAGAAGTATAATGATGTTAAATTGATGAAAATCAATGTACCCAGTAAGCTTGATGATGAATTGTTTGTTGATGTTTGTTATGTTCCTGCCCAGGGGAATCCAAAACGCCTATTGATCTTGTCATCTGGCATTCATGGAATTGAGGGCTATGTGGGCAATGCCATACAAGAATTATTTGTTAAGGAGTTTCTGGATGACAAATTGATGGAGGAAACAGGTGTTTTGCTCTTACATGGCATGAACCCTTATGGATTTAAGTACCTGAGAAGGGTAACTGAAAACAATATTGATCTTAACCGAAACTCTGGATATGACAATGAATTATACAAGATAATTAATTCAGGATATGGTGACCTGTATGATTTTTTGAATCCAACAGATGCAGTACGTGCAGGGAGTATGAAAAATCGTTTCTTCTTTGTAACTGCTATTCGTAAGATATTGCAGGCATCTCTGCCAGTTCTTCGCCAGGCAGTGTTGCAGGGTCAATATCAGTACACTGAAGGCTTGTATTTTGGAGGGGATAAACAGGAACCTCAAATTGCCGGTATTGGACCGCTTATTGAGAAGGTCGGGACTGATTATCCGATTATTATGAACATTGATTTGCATACCGGATACGGAGAAAGCGGAAAGTTACATTTTTTCCCAAACCCAATTGAAGATTCTGAACTGAAAAAGCAAACAGAGGATATCTTCAAAGGCTACCAAATTGATTGGGGAGATAGTGATGATTTTTATACCATTACTGGAGATTTTTCAGGATACATTGGTAAACTTCTGGCCGGTAAAACACATATTTCGATGACCTTTGAATATGGAACAATGGATAGTCAGAAAACTATGGGTTCAATCAAATCTATTCATAATATGATTCTTGAAAACCAGGGTGCTCATCATGGATATAAGAGGACAAAGGATCAGAAAAAGGTTGAAAAGAGATTTCTGGAGATGTATTACCCCAGCGATCCAAAATGGCGTACCAAAATAATGAACCAAAGCAGTGAAGTATTAAATGTTGCACTTCAACAATTCAATTCTTTGTAAAACAAAAAGAGTAGGAAGGGTAAAATCGTATAAGGCCAATTCATTTTCTTAGCTCTGAACTCGGGTAATTATGTCTGCAGATTATACTATTATGCTGGAGAGATCAGAAAGCGTAATACTTCTTCATTGAATTCGCTCGCCTTTTCAATATTGCAAACATGACCACTTTTCTTAATTACCTTTAGTAAGGTATTTCGGTATTTCTCGGCAAATTGAAGAGCTGGTTTCAGAAAAACATGATCTTCTGAACCCATTACTACCAGCGCAGGAACTTGAAAAGCTCTATTGAAACTATCTTTTAACTGTGAATTCAGCTCCCTTGATAATTGAAGCCATTTAAGAAATTCGCGCTGATGAATTTTTTTTGCCTCCCGGATAAAAACCCTTCTCGATGCCTGATGGTTTTCTTTCGGCAATAAAATGAATGCATAGAGCTGATATAGCATACTAAAGGGGGTGAACTTGCTTAGAAGTCGACCTGAGCGGATTAGAAATTTCATTTTCCAATTTAATTGGAATACTCCTCCGGCAAATACTATTGATCGTATCAAATCAGGACGATACTCCTCTATTTTTCTGACAAATAGAGATCCAAGAGAAACAGCCATAAAATGAGCTTCTTTGATATTCAGGTGATCGACCAAATGAATGATATCCCGGGTAATGAGATCAAAATCATACTTCTCAGGACTTTCTTCAAATGGAAATTTGGACTGCCCATGATCACGAAGATCAAATAATAGTAAGTTGAAATGCTGTCTGAAAAAAACTACCTGACGAAGCCATGTATTCGTGCTACCCCCGGCACCATGAACAAATACCATCCAGTCAGAAGAATCGGATTTCTTATATATCTGGTGATTCAGTATTCGCGTCATGGATCAAAGAAACAAAAAAATATTAAAGCAGGGTCTGTGAACAGGAATTGGAATTTGTTTTTTTGATAAGAGGATTTGTGATCTTTGAGTGTGTCGATACTATTGCGCGTTGCTATCATTTAATTTATTTTTATGCTTGATTAATTATTAAGTCTCCTTAAGCCCTAATTATGAAAAAGTCTTCATTCCAAAATTACACCGCAATAATTGTTGTTCTTATAAGCATACTATCCTGTTCATCACCATCACAAAATGGAATAATTTCTTTGATTCCGGCACCTGTTAGTCTGGAGCATGGCAGGGGCTTTTTTGAGTTTGACTCAAGCATACAGATAGTCTCAGATCTTGTACCGGAACGATTAGCTCCAATAAAAAACCGAATTGAGGAGATGATGGGATGGTCAATTCAGGTAATCTCGCCCGATCAGGTTAAAGCTTCAAAAGAATCCGGCAACATAAGATTAATTCAAACGGATGATTATAGAGATAAAGAAGGATACCGATTAGAAATATCCAAAAACGAAGTAAGGATCAGTGCAGCATGCAAAGAAGGCCATCAAAATGCACTCGCAACATTGAACCAGTTACTGATACATAGCCAGGAGTCAAAGGACATAAGTGTAAAACCTTACAAAAATATCTCACTTCCTGTGCTCACGATAATAGATTCTCCTCGTTTCTCCTGGCGTGGTCTTATGCTGGATTGTAGTCGAACATTCATTCCTATTGACGAGTTAAGAAGATATGTTGACCGCCTGGCTTTCTACAAATTGAATATTCTTCATTTGCATCTTAGTGATGATCAGGGTTGGCGACTGGAGATTAAGAAGTATCCTGAACTGACAAGTATTTGCTCAGAATTTGACTCAAAATATACCAATCAGAGTGGCGGTTTTTATACTCAGGAGGCGATGAGGGATCTGATTGCTTATGCTTCAAGCAGAAATGTGACAATAATACCAGAAATTGAGATGCCCGGACATTCGTCTGAAGTATTTGCTGCTTTCCCTGATTTGTCCTGCTCAGGTGATAAGTCAGAAATATATCCATTCTTTTCAGGACCAGGAATAACTGCTGATATATTTTGTGCTGGTAAGGAGTCAGTATTTGTATTTCTGGAGAATGTGTTAGATGAAGTATGTGATCTTTTTCCGTCAGATTTTATTCATATTGGAGGAGATGAGGCTCCAAAAATTCGCTGGCAAAATTGTGATGACTGCCAGGGCAGAATCCGGGAGGAAGGGCTCAAGGATGAGCATGAATTACAGAGTTATTTTATCCGAAGGATTGAAAAAATGCTTAGTGAAAGAGGTAAAACTTTAATTGGCTGGGATGAAATCCTGGAAGGTGGGCTTGCAGATAATGCTGCAATAATGTCATGGAGGGGTGTTCAGGGTGGAATAAGCGCAGCGCGTGCTGGTCATCCGGTAGTTATGTCACCTACTTCACATTGTTATTTTGATTATTCTCACAACACTACACCATTGAAGCAGGTATATGATTTTGATCCAATACCTGATGACCTGAATGCAAGTGAAGCAGAGTTCATTCTTGGTGGACAGGCGAATTTCTGGTCTCATATTGATAGAAGTATAAGATCTATGCAAAGACAGATATTTCCCAGAATAATAGCTTTGTCTGAAGCTTTGTGGTCAGATTCTTTAGCATTGGATTATGCTGATTTTACAAAAAGGATGTCTGCCCATTATTCTTATTTGGATTCAACGGATGTATCATATTATCATCCTGACCTGATTGCTGTTTCTCAGGATTCAACAGATATTATTTCCCGTTTAAGACTTGAAGGTTATTATTTTGATTTCCATGGTTATCAGGGAATAGATTTTAATTATCGTGGAATGGTTTGCAAAATTGTGCAACCCAAAGCATCAGCTGACGGAAATCCCTGGATTTGGAGGGCTCGTTTCTGGGGTCATGAGCCTCAATTGGATGTGGCATTATTGGAGCAGGGCTATCATGTGGTGTATTGTGATATAGGGAATTTGTTTGGGAATAAAGAAGCTGTTAGACGCTGGGATCAATTTTACAATTTGATGCAGAAGGGTGAATTGGCTGATAAAGGAGTACTTGAAGGAATGAGTCGCGGAGGTTTGATCATTTATAACTGGGCAGCTGAGAACCCTGATAAGGTTGTATGTATCTATGCTGATGCTCCTGTTCTTGATGGAGGGAGTTGGCCTGGTGGTTTGGGGGAAGGGAAAGGAAGCAACGTTGACTGGGCACGTTTTCAAAGGGCCTATGAGATTAGTACAGAATCAGATTGGATCAATTTCAATGGGAATCCAATAGATAAGGCAGATATTATCGCACGCACAGGTATTCCTTTACTTCATATCTGTGGTGAAGCTGATGAAGTGGTTCCAATTGCTGAAAATACTAATGTATTCGAGCAAAAAATTCTGGCCCATGGAGGTAATATTAAGGTCATCAGAAAGCCAGGAGTTGGACATCATCCACACAGTCTGAAAGATCCGGCACAGATTCTTGAGTTTATTAACTCTGCAATGAAATTGAAAGATTAATTAAGGCTACTTTGATCTCATTGGTTTTACAAACCTGCCCGGGAATTCATTGGTGTGCTCTCCATTTTTCAGCACTTGTATGCCATTAACAAAAACATGTGTCATACCGCTTGAGTATTGTTGCGGATTTTCAAAAGTCGCATGATCCTGGATTTTTTCCGGGTCAAAGATTGCCAGATCGGCAAAATATCCCACTTTCAGTGCTCCTCGTTTTTCCAGTCGGAGGTTTTCTGCCGGAAGGCTGGTCATTTTTCTTACGGCTTCTTCCAGAGTGAGTACTTTTTCATCACGAACATATTTAGCCAATAGTCGGGCAAAGTTTCCATATGCTCTAGGATGAGTGGAGGATTTAAGAAATATGCCTTCCGGGGCTCTTGATTCAGAATCTGAACAGAAACTTACCCAGGGCAGAGCAACTTGTTTTTTTACATTCTCCTCTGACATCAGGAAATATACACATGAAACATCAGCATTATTATCAATAACCAGATCCATTGCTGTAATTTCAGCCGAAGTACCGCGCAAAGTAGCAACTTCAGCCAGTGTTTTACCTGTCAGGTATTTCAGGCTGTCTTGCTCAAATCCTACCAGAATTACCCGGTCAGGAGATCCGGCAGCCAGATATAAACTTTCCCATTCAGTTGTTGGAGTTACCATCTCATTGAGTACGCGTTTTCGGATAGCAGGATCTTTCAGGCGTTTTGCCCAGGCTTTGTCGCCTCCTTCCTGAACCCAAGGTGGCATTGCAGCATCTAATCCTGTTGCTCCTGCCGTATAAGTATACATGTCGGCTGTCAGCCCCATATTGTTTTCACGGGCTGCTTCGATACGGGCAATTACTTCATCCATTTTATGCCAGTTTTCTTTACCAGCCGCTTTCAGGTGATAAATTTCTGAACGGACACCAGATTCTTTCATAATGCGAATCATCTCATCAAAGGCTTCCAGCAATGCATTCCCCTCACTACGGAGATGGCTGATATATAAACCATCATATTCTGCTACTACCTTGCACAATTCAATAAGCTCTTCGGTAGAAGCATAAAAAGCAGGAGCATATATTAATGAGGCACCTAAGCCAACTGCTCCTTCTTCCATAGCCTGTCTTACAAGCTCTTTCATGTTTTGAAGTTCTTCAGGATCAGGTGCACGATTTTTATAGCCTACCTGATGAACGCGAACTGAAGTTGCACCAACAAAAGAAGCAATGTTGCACGATACTCCTCTGTTTTGAAGGTATTCCAAAAATCCACCAAAGCTATCCCATGTCACATCGTATTTGATATCTCCCTGCTCGTTCTGCAGAGCCTCTTTCATCTCTTTATTCAGGGGGCCACCCGACCATCCTTCACCAAATACCTCAAGAGTTACCCCTTGCTTAATATCACTCATTGATCTGCCATCTTCAATTAGTGATTCATTTGCCCAACTCAACATGTTGATGAAACCAGGGGATACAGCGAGTCCATCCAGGTCAATCTCCTGAATAGCACTAGCTCTTTTAATTTCCCCTATAAAGGATATGCTATCTCCTGATATTCCAATATCTGCTTTGTAAGCAGGAGAACCAGAGCCATCCAGAATCAAGCCGTTTAACAGAAGAACATCATACTTTTGGCTTGTTTGACAAGAAGAGAATACTCCAATTACAACAATCAAATACAGGATTTTTTTCATGACATATGGGTTTTATTCTGTACTAATGTACTCTTTTGATTTAAATAACTATGTCTTAGAAGTACTACATCACTGCTTTCTCACTATTTCAAAATGTCACGAGTATTTCTAAATTCGCAGACCTGATATAGGGGAACAAAATTTAGATATACACGGATGAAATTCGGGGCGAAAGGTTTTCTATTATTTTCATTACTCGTTGCCTGGGCTCAAGGCCTGATGTGTTCAGCCCAGGAATTGAGTAGCAGTGGCATCATAGTGGAATCTCAACTTCCGATTATCCCAATAAAAACATACCGTCAGAATATTCAGGATGAGCCAAAGATCATAGCCTATATGGGAATAGTTGATAATGACTCAGCTGCAACAAATATTGTAAGATATAATTTTAGTCAGCATACCTACCGGATAGGAATTGAAATTCGCGGACAGTCGAGCCAATATTTCTATCCCAAGAAATCTTTTGGACTGGAAACACGGGATAGCATTGGGGAAAATCTAAATATCTCTTTGCTGGGATTACCAAAAGAAAATGACTGGATATTATATGGACCGTATGGAGATAAAACCATGCTGAGAAATGCATTGATTTATGAACTGGCAGGAAAGATGATGGATTGGGCTCCTCGAATGGGTTTTTGTGAAGTGGTGCTTAATAATGTATATCAGGGCGTTTACCTTTTTGGTGAAAATATTAAAAGGGATAAAAACAGGGTAGACATAGCCAAGTTGGTTGAGAAAGATACCATTGGGGAAGACCTCACCGGAGGTTACATAATAAAGATTGACAAAGGAGAGCAAGATGCAAGCGCCGGATGGTTCTCCGATATTCGATCCAATGGGGGAAATAATGCAAAGATCTTTTTTCAATACCATTATCCTGAAGCTCATAAAATTCAGATCGAGCAACAAGCATATATTCAAAACTTCATGCATTCTTTTGAAGAAAGCCTTAATGGTTCAGATTTTAAACATCCTGATACCGGATATGCCAGTTTCATTGATGTGGGATCTTTTATTGACTTTTTTATTCTCAATGAAATAAGTCGTAATGTTGATGGATATCGTCTGAGTACTTTCATGTACAAGGATAAAGACAGCAATGGAGGCAAACTGCACATGGGACCCATATGGGATTTCAATCTTGGTTTTGGTAATGCAAACTATTGTGAGGGCCAAAAAGTACAAGGATGGGGATACAGGTTCAATGAATACTGTTATGGTGATGTTTGGCAAGTTCCATTCTGGTGGGAGAGATTGCTGGAGGACCCAGCCTTCAGAAACAAGCTGAAAACCAGATGGATGGTTCTCAGAGAAGGAGCTCTTCATACTGATTCTATTTTCCAGTGGCTTGACATTAAAACCGATGAATTAGAAGGTGCTATCGATAGAAATTTCGATAGCTGGCCGATATTTAGTCAATGGGTTTGGCCAAATTCTTATGTAGGTAACAGTTATCAGGATGAAATTGATTTTCTTAAAGAATGGATCTCTGAGCGGATGACGTGGCTGGATGATTATATGCCAGGCGTGCAGATATATACCAGAGTTCAAGAGCAGGTGATGGACTTGTCAGCCAGAGTTTACCCTAATCCATTTACCGATCAGGTTCAGATTGAAATCAAATCAGGTGCTATTGATGCTCTAAATGTTATCAGAGTGTTTAATGTTCATGGACAACAAATAGTTAATCATGTGATTAAAGATCGAACCACCAGTATTTCTACAAGTAATTATCCGGCAGGTTTGTATTTTTATGAACTTTCAGATCTAGCAGGCAGAATTCACGAGCGTGGAAAATTAGTGAAGTTTTAGCAATTGTTTAAATTTGCTGGTTCACAAATACTACCTGCTTCTAAATGCGATTATTCAAAATTAATGGTGCAATTTCTCTTGGACTTGTAATAATAGCGGGTATTGGAAATTTTCAGGTCTCCGCCCAGAATACTACAATTCCTAAGCTTTTGAACTACCTTTCTGAGAATCAGGCATCTGTTGGGATTAATCACCCGGATAATAGATTTAACGGAATTTGGTGGTCAGAAATTCATAATCGCCGGAACACTCTTCTATTTGGATCGGCCAGCGAATCGTCAAGAGATGCCAATTGTTTTGTGACATCTATGGTTCATAATTTGCTGGCAGAAATCTATTTGACTAATCCCGAGTTTAAAAATTTGCACGCTGTTCTTGATGCATCTTTAAGTGCAATAAATAGTTTTCGCAACAACGAAGGATTCAATTTTTTCCCTTTGAAGGATGTTTCTCCCAAATTGCTAAGGAGTGGTGAGTTAGAATTTTACCCCAATGGGATGAGAAGGGCCAGCCATTTTTCTTACTCAAAAAAATTCATTCTCCATGGATTTAATATTTACAATGATGCAGATGATACAGCATTAGGTTTGTATGCCAATTTTCTGAATTTTAAGATATTGCCTGAAAACAACAATGATTTCCTGCCGGATGGTGATGTTATTGCCGAGATTTTTATGAGACACAGAGATATCAATGGTAGTGGAACAAATCTTTGGAATTGGATAAGAGGCCACGGAAAGGAAACCGGTGCTTTCAATACATGGTTGCCTGATAATGCTGATCCTAAAATTCATCCTCTGTTTCCACATAAGGGGGGCTTCTACATGCCATATGGAGTGAATGATATTGATTGCGTTGTAAATGCGAATATTTTGGGCATTCTGGCAGCAATGGGAATCGATCGTGGTCCTGGGATCCAGGAGGCAGCTGACTGGATCATTGAAATGATTGAAAAAGAGAAATGCAGTACTTGTGCTGTTTATTATCCATCTGGATATATTCTTGCCTATACTGTAATGAAGGCCTGGCAAAGAGGTGCTGTCGTATTGGAGCCAGCAATTGAGCCACTGATGCAGATGATTATTAATGAACAACACCAGGATGGATCATGGTCTGACCGAATGGAGGGGAATGAAGTGCAAGCAAGCTTAAATGCCATAAACAGCCTTATTGTAATGCAGAGCCTGACGAATGAAAAGCTTGGTTCGGCCATATCAGCAGGCCTTGAATTTGTAATGAGCAGGATCAGGCAAAATGAAACCCAAGCCTGGCTTGAAGGTGGAGTGGTTTTCTCGGCTGGCTCACTGATCAAACGCACACACGTTTGGGTAAGTGATGCTTATACAACGGCATTGCTATTACAAGCATTAGTAGGAATAAAATCGATACAAATTAAATGATATGAATTCAAACAATTTGAAACTCTTTCTTTGTTTCACCATTCTTTTTGCCGGATTAGCATCATTTGGACAAATACAAGATCCTGACACGCTGTTTTTCAAAGATCGTATTCAGCCGATCACTGCTGACAATGTTTTTAAAACTGATGCTTATTATAACTGGGGAGCATCAATAATTAAAGGCGATGATGGAAAATATCATCTGTTTTATTCCAGGTGGGAGAAGAGACTAACATTTTATGCTTGGTTAACTCATTCTGAGGTAGCTCATGCGGTGGCCAATAATCCGGCAGGTCCCTGGGAGTATAAAGAAACAGTTTTGCAGAGCAGAGGAAAAGGTCATTGGGATGCTATTACTGCTCACAATCCTAAGATCAAATATTTTGATGGGAAGTATTATCTATACTATGTTTCTACCAATTTGGGCAGCCTGGAGTATCACGAACTAGACTTGATTGAGACAGCCAGAGTGGGGTATTCGCACCCCAATTGGGCAATCTTACGTCCTAATCAACGAACAGGTGTAGCAGTTTCTTCATCTCTAAGCGGGCCATGGACCAGGATGGAGCAGCCTTTGATTGAGCCATCAGGCCCTATTACGACGCTAACAGTGAATCCGGCAATTACTCAAGGTAAAGATGGAAAGTATTATCTTGTTGTTAAAGGAGATAAGCCCAATGAGGAACGCTTTATACGTGATCAGGCAATCGCAATTTCTGATTCTCCTGTCGGACCTTTTAAAATACAAGAGAAGCCGGTGATTGATTATCTCGACACTGAAGATATGAGCATTTGGTACGATCAGAGCCGAGATTATTATTATGGGGTATTTCATGCACATACTTTTATTGGAATGGTGAGTTCAAAAGATGGTGTTAACTGGAAAAAAGCTACTGAATATAGTTTGATGAAAAAAGAAGTCATGCAGGCAGACAAGACTTATCTGAAGCCTGACAGGATGGAGAGGCCATTCATATTCACTGAGAATGGTGAGCCATCTGTGCTCAGTTTAGCAATAAAAAAGGGTGATGATTCATACACTATTTTTGTTCCTATAGAGAGAAAAACAGCAGTGGTTCCAAATGCCCGGCAGTTAGCCTGGCAAGAGGCTGAAATGGGAGCGGTTTTTCATTATGATCTTCATGTTTTTGATGGTGAAAAATACGGTCAGGGAGGAAATCGGATTTTACCGATTGATAATTATCAGATTTTTAATCCAAAAAAACTAGATACTGATCAATGGGTTAAAGCAGCAAAGGATGCGGGCTTCACATTCGCAATTATCACAGCTACACATGAAACCGGATTTGCCCTATTTCAATCAGATGTAAACCCCTATAGTATGAAAGCATTAAATTTTCAGAATGGACAGGGGGATATTGTTCGTGATTTTGTCAATTCTTGCCGAAAATATGGGATTAAACCAGGGATTTATATTGGAATCAGATGGAATTCGTTTTATGGGGTTCATAATTTTCAGGTAAATGGAGAAGGATCTTTCAGGGATAACAGGCAGAAGTATTATAACCGTATGGTTGAAGGTATGGTGAAAGAGTTATGTACTAGTTATGGAGAGCTATTTGAAATCTGGTTTGATGGTGGGGCTGATCATCCTGATAATGGAGTACCGGATGTGCTTCCCATAGTGCAACAGTATCAGCCCAATTGTTTGTTTTATCATAATTCACAACTGGCTGAAGCAAGATGGGGCGGTTCTGAGTCAGGCACTGTTCCCTATCCATGCTGGGCTTCTTACCCTAGTTATTACTCACATGCTTCAGACACACCTTCTGAACAATATCATCTGCTCAAGCATGGTGACCCTGATGGTAATTACTGGATGCCAGCTATGTCAGATGCCCCATTGCGGGGCTATAATGGCAGGCATGAATGGTTTTGGGAGCCTGGTGATGAGGAACATATATTTCCTCTCGAAAATCTGATGAATATTTATTATAAGTCTGTTGGTCGAAATTCTACATTAATCATGGGACTTACTCCGGATGCTGATGGTTTATTGCCTGAGCCAGATGTTAAGCGATTAAAAGAATGGGGAGATGAGATTAGTCGTCGATTTGATTCTCCAATTGTGGAACATCATGATCCGGTACTGAAAAAAGGAAAGTTCCAATTTGCCATAAAACCAAAGTCAGAACTTAATACTATGGTTTTACAAGAGGATATCCGGTTCGGGCAGCGTATAAGGCAATATGTGATTGAAGGACGAGTAGATGGAAAATGGCAAATGCTATGCGAAGGAAGCTCCATTGGCCAAAAACATATTCAGGAGTTCGATGCTATGAGTTGTTCAGCTATCAGATTAAGAATTCTTAAATCAAGAGGTGAGCCCAAAGTAAAGGCAATTGCATGCTATTTTATTGGAGAGCATAAATAGACAGAAGCCAGATTGAGATCTCAATCTGGCTTCTTTACTTCTCGTGTTTTTCAATTTATTTTCCGTCGAGGGCCAGTTCAATCATTTCTTCAAGATCGTTGTAATGAAAATAGTCCATTGATCCAGTATCAGCGTCTGGGATATCTTGTATGTCTTTACGCAGTGATTTCAATGTTCCCCTTGCAATAGCCTGCAAGTCATTTTTTGTAGCCGTCTTTGTTGATATCCAGGCAATTAATTGTTCAACGTATGAGCGTTGCAAATTACGTCTGAAAAGGTTTACATCATTATCTTTTTCGTAGAGTTCTTCAAAAATACCATCCTTAAGGTCTGTTACAAGCTCCACGAGTGGATAGCATTCGAAACCTGTTGCTTCGAGATCCAGTATGCGTGTTGCAGTTCCTGTATTCATCATTGTTGAAAGCAGTCTTTTCTGATTTGTTGATATTTTCTTTGCCATACCATGCATTCCCAAACGGGTAACTACGTCCTTTTTGAGCAGGTAATCTGGTGTTTTAAAGCCTTTTTCAAGAATAAAGCTAAGTGCAGCTTTTTGTTCTTTTACAGGAGTTGGCGTGAACACTTCTGAGGATTGTCCGTACATCCAGTTGTCTAATTCAATACCACCAATCAGAGCCGCAACATGATTCAGTTCGCGGTTCATCTGTGAAAGCAGAGCATCATACATATGTTGAAGCAGGGTGTAATCCTTACCTTCTTCTCCACATGCTTCTACCAGGTATCCTGTTATATACTCGATATTTTTAAGTCCGTAGCTTGTCGCTTTAATCGGGTCATCTCCCAGGTCTTCAGAGCGTGCATGGGGGTCAGATCCTCCTTGTAAGCCCATCTCATAACCGCCTCCAAATCTGAACATAGGATTGTCAACCTGTTTCTGAGCAATTTTATTGAGATAAGGGACATCTTCTTCCGGACTGCCTGTTCCATTGAATTCTCTGTATGCCCATTCGATTGCAAAGTAATCATAAGGTGCAATTATCGGTATAGTTGCAGCATCATCTCCGGGTTGGGCAATATAATTGAAACGCCCGTAATCCATAATAGAGGCTTCGAGTCCATATTTTTCTGTAAATTTTTTGCTTCTGTATTTCTCTACAGGATAGTAATAAGTTGATTTGAAATTGTGTCTTAAGCCAATAGTATGACCAACCTCGTGAGCCACAACATATCTGAGGCAATCGCCAATGATATCATCCGGGAGGGGAAGTTTTTGTGCCCTGGTATCAGAAGGAGAGGCCTGAACAAAATACCAGTCGCGTATCAGGCTGATCACATTGTGATAGATTCTCACATCGGCTTCCAGAATTTCACCACTTCGCGGGTCCTGAACATGGGGCCCATATGCATTAGCAATTGTTGAGGGTAGCCATCTTACGGTTGAGTACCTTACATCCTCGGCATCGAAATCAGGATCATCTTCAAGACTTGGGGCCATTTTTCCGATTATGGCATTTTTAAAGCCGGCTTTTTCAAATACCGGTTGCCACATCTCAATGCCTTCTTTTACATATTGTTGCCACTTTTCAGGGATACCTCTTCCTACGTAATAAATAATAGGCTTAACTGGTTCGCTTACTTCAGCGGCAGGATCTTTTTTCTCAAGTCTCCAACGGCGGATATAAGTGATATTTTCTACCTGATTTCTATCAGAGCTATAGTCCTGATGGGTGCCGGCAAAAATCCCAACCCTTTTGTCGTATATCCGGGGGAGCATCATTTTTTCAGGAAGTTGAACCATGCTATGATGCAGTTCTACTGTTACGCTACCCAAACTGGAGTCGCTATGGCGAGCTGTAGGACGAGCACCAGGAGTTGACGGAGCTGCTGGCTTAAGTTTGAATGTTGAAAGAACCCTTGTTTCAATGTTAGACTCAAAAGATTTCACCGATGTAATGAAGGTTCTGTTTTTATCTACGGATGAAGCTTTAAGCGACTTCTTGGGACTGAATTCATGAATATCTCCAGTAAATAAAGCGGTGACATTAATTACCGGGGTACTGTCAGTACCAAAAGTTTCAATTTTGAATGCCTGGATGATGTTTTCAAGGGATGAAGCTTTCACCGCAATTTCTTCAGAACTTCCTTCATCGGCACGCATCTGATATTCCACATTTCTTAATAAAATCTGATCCCGAAAACGTTCCCAGCGAACAACTCGTCTGATAACTTCCGTTCCTCCATAGCCAAAACTAGTCTGGGTTTTGGAGAATTGAACCAACCAAAGATATTCCTGGCCGAGTTGATCATCAGGAATCTCATAATATATTTTCCCATCTACTTCATGGGTGATAAAAACTCCTTTCTTAGTAACTGTGCTATCCGGAATGATTTCTGCATAGGGCTTGAATTTAGGTTTTGGGATTGATTTTTTATCTGTTTTTGAAGTGTCCTGGCCAAAACTCACAGAATTAAGTAACAACAATGATAATCCCACGAACAGCAAGGTGAATTTTCTGAATGTGCTCATTAGTATATGATTTAAGAATTTGTTTATTCACTGGAAAATTAATGTTTTTCTATCGTCTGCCCAAGAACATTTGCTTGATTGAAAATAATATCTAAATTTACGCCAAGATTTTAAAGAAGAATGTTTACCAAACAAAATAGAATCATATCATCTAAGTGGTGCTGGCATAGGCTCCCCACTCTGTTGTAGATACTGTGTTTGGTTCAGGATACTGAAAAAAGAGCGCGTTGTTTACAACGGGCTCTTTTTGTTTTATAGGGAAATACATTAAACTATCTAAATCATGACTAGAATTCGGAAAATTGTATTGACAGAAGATGAAATGCCCAGACAATGGTATAATCTGGCTGCAGATGTGAAATGTCCACCTTTTATGAGTCCTGACGGACCGGTACCTCCAGAAGCCTGGGAGTCTGTTTTTCCAATGAACCTGGTTGAACAGGAGTACAGCACTCAGCGTTGGGTTGATATACCAGAGGAGATATTGAATCTTCTTACCAGATGGCGTCCGGCACCAATGCATCGTGCATATGATCTGGAAAAAGCTCTGGGTACACCGGCAAAGATTTATTACAAGAATGAGAGTTTGTCACCTGCTGGCAGTCATAAGCCCAATACTGCGGTAGCTCAGGCCTGGTATAATAAACAGTTTGGCACCAAGAAACTGACAACAGAAACGGGAGCCGGTCAATGGGGAAGTGCTTTGTCATTTGCGTGTTCCCTTGTGGGCTTAGAATGCAAAGTGTTTATGGTAAGGATAAGTTTTGATCAGAAGCCATTTCGTCAGTTAATGATGCAAACATGGGGAGGGGAATGCGTGGCAAGCCCAAGTACAGAAACTCAGGCAGGAAGGGCTATTCTCGAAAAAACTCCTGACACACCAGGAAGTTTGGGGATTGCGATATCAGAAGCGATTGAAGCTGCTGTTACTGATCCTAGCGGAACCACTAAGTATTCCCTTGGAAGTGTGTTGAACCATGTAATGATGCATCAGACCATTATTGGGCTTGAAGCCAAAAAGCAATTAGAAAAAGTAGGAGAGAAACTGCCGGATGTAATTATTGGCTGCGCTGGTGGAGGAAGTAACTTTGCAGGATTGGCTTTCCCCTTTACATTGGATAAAATCAACGGGGCCGAAATAGATATTATCCCTGTTGAGCCAGTTTCTTGTCCAACGCTTACCCAGGCTCCTTATGTATATGATCATGGAGATACAGCAAAAATGACTCCTTTGGTGGCTATGCACTCCCTGGGTCATGGATTTGTACCACCACCAATACATGCTGGAGGTCTAAGGTATCATGGAATGTCTCCATTGGTAAGCAGGGCAGTTGAAGATGGACTAATGGCTCCTCGTTCAATTCATCAGCTGGAGTGTTACAAAGCAGGAGTTTTGTTTGCTAAAACTGAAGGTATTATACCTGCTCCTGAGACTACTCACGCCATTGCCGCAGCTATTCAGGAAGCAAACAAGGCGAAGGAAGAGGGCAAGGAGAAGGTTATTCTCTTTAATTTCAGCGGTCACGGATTAATGGACCTGGTTGGTTATGACAAATACTTCAAGGGCGAATTGTCAGATCATGAATTTCCGATTGATGAGATTGCAAAAAATCATGAAGTCCTCAAAGGATATCCAAAGCCCTGAATTGGAAAGATAGAATTATGCGAGCGCATTGGCTTAGGCCTAGCTCGTGAAAAACTCGGTTCCCCGCTACTTGCAACGGGGGTATGCAAGCACAATAAAATAAGAGTCGGAATTTCTCCGGCTCTTATTGTTTTTTATAGATTGATTTGTCAAAAATGGCATAGCGAAAATATCGGATACTTGAAAGGCCCAGAGCCAGGCCAATAGCCATATAGATAATGGATAAAATAATTCTTGGTAAGGTAGAGTATCTTAAAATAATGCCAAAAGTCATCATGATTGCAATCAGAATGTAGCTTTTCCAGGGCATGAATCCGAAAAGACAATATTTAGTTTCTATTAAGTGAATCCTAATCAGGTTTTTATTGACAATTTTTAAGAAGCCCCAATGGTGGATGATCAGACCAAATAAAACTCCGGCGACTATGTAATAAACCAAACCTGTGGAGGTAAATTCCTTATACCAGGTTAAGGCATGGCTAACAAGCATAATGCCAACCAGAATCCATAACAAACCAGCAAGAGAAACAAGAATTTGATTACTTACGGCCGGTTTGAATTTATTGATATTTGTTTTCATTTACAGAAAGATACAGAATTTATTTATTTCAAGCTCTTAATGATCATCAAAGGTGCTTAAATGGTCAGTGCAGGTCTGTGGTGAGAAGTACCCTGCCGGCATAAGCAGAATTGAAAACCCCTTCCGAAACGGCCATAATGCCATTCACAAATACATATTTGGTCCCTTCTGCATATTGATGAGGTTTTAAAAAAGTAGCAGGATCATTCACTTGCTCCAAATCAAATAGTACCAAATCAGCAGAGAATCCTTCCCTGATTGTGCCTTTTCGATGAAGGCCAATAGTTTGAGCAGGCAGACCGGTCATTTTATAAATACCTTCCTCTATTGAAAGGGTTTTTTCCTCCCGGATGTATTTTCTGATCACCCGGGCCTGAGATCCATAATTTCTTGGGTGTACCCCTTGAGCATTTGCGTCAATTGCGCTACCATCCGAAGAAAACATTACCCAGTTTTTTCCCATTTGACTGATCAAATTATCTTCCAGCATTGTACTTAATGAGATAATAAGTTTATCCCCCTCATCAATTACCAGGTCGGCTGCCACGTCGAATGGTGTTGATTGCCTTTCTTCAGCAAGATCGATGAACATTTTGTTATTAATCGCCGGGTTTTTTGGAGCATTCACTATAGAAAAATAATTCCATCCTCCTTTGGCAACCCAATTCGTTTGACCGGGTTTTCCCTGTTCAGTCAATCTTCTGATTTCCTCTCTCATTAATGGATCTGCAAGAGCCATTCGTTTGTCTTCTATGGTTTTCAATTGAAGGGATTCAGGATAGAGCAATACAGATGACAGAGAGCTGGTGGATGATTTATTATAAGGGTACATATCTGCAGTTACCTCTAATCCTGATTCGAGTGCTTGTTGTACAAGTTTGAAAACGGTATCGATTGATGCCCAGTTTTTCCGGCCATTGGCTTTCAGATGGGATATATTCAAGGGGACATTAGCTTCTGAAGCTATTCTGATTGCCTCCTCCGTTGCCTCAATTAGCTCATCTTCCTCACTCCTCATGTGAGTAGTATAGATCCTTTTTGTCCCCGACATAATTTTAGCTATTTCAATAATCTCTTCTGTGGTACTGTATTTTTCAGGAACGTATTGTAAACCGCTTGATAAGCCCCAGCTTCCTTGCTTCAGAGACTCTTTGAACAAGGCTTTCATCTCCCCCAATTCTTCTGGATTGGGAGCTTTGTCTGCTTGTCCAATAATTTGTGAGCGCAACCATCCGAATCCTGTTAGGGGAGCCATATTTGTACCAATACCATGTGCCTCAAAACGGGCTTTGAAATGTTTTAGATCACCCGGCCCATAACCGCAATTTCCAGTTACAACAGTTGTAACTCCCTGCAAAAGATAATTCAGATTTCCTTTGGTTTTTTCACGATCCATCCCCCAATCACAATGAGTATGCATATCAATGAATCCAGGAGCCAAAATAAGTCCGCGGGCATCAATAATTTGTCCGGCACTAGCTTTAATGTGTTTGGATATCCGGCAGATTGTATCATTTCGTAAAGCTACATCAGCCTGATATGGAGGAGCAAGTTTTCCGTCAACGATGAGAGCATTTTGTATCAGATAGTCATAATGTTCCCGCTCATTGCAAGAAAAGCAGGTAAAAAGAATGCAAGAAATGAGAAAGCCAATTTTAAATGGATTGATTATCATAGGTTTAATGATTGTTATTGAGTCCCATGGAAGATACAAAAAATCCCGAAAAAACTGATTTAAGTTAATTTAACTATATTGCTATGCCTATTATTGGGAGGTTGTTCTGAATGGAGAGAAGCTATAAGTATCGTTCTGAACTATTTACGGTCTTGTCTGTTCCGGTTTTTATACTGCTGTACAGTTTTACCGCTATAGTTGTGTTTATAATTTTGCTTTTTGCTACTTTTAACATGAAGCGAGCAGTAAAATTTATGATACGTTTCTGGGCAAAAGCTTCTTTCCTGATGATGATGAAAAGGCTCAGAGTTATTGGGAGAGAGCACATTGAAAAAGACAGGAAGTACCTTCTTATTGCGAATCATTCAAGTCTTTTTGATATTATTGCGGTAATGGCTTTTTATCCGGATGTTTCGTGGTTTGGCAAGGAATACCTTACTAAAATTCCAGTTTTCGGCAGGGTATTAAGAGTGATTGACTTTGTTCCAATGAAATCTACTGACTTACGAAATACTCAGGTGATGCTGGATAAACTTCTGAAAAATACGAAAAACCTGACAGTAGCTATTTTTCCCGAAGGAACCAGAACACGTAATGGTGAATTGAATAGGTTTAGGAAGGGTTTTGTTCATTTAGTAAGAGCCACCGAGCATGAAATTTTGCCGGTGACTCTGAAAGGTTTTTTCCAGTTGAAACCAGCTAACAGATTTCATATTAATTTCAGTACAAAGATAGGAGTGGTTATTCACCCTCCGATTTCCAATAAGTTGCTTAAAACTAAAAATGACAGAGAAATTATTGACACCGTAAAAGGAGTTATTGAATCAGCTATTTTACCTTACCAAATATAAAGATTATGCCAAAGTCTACCCATGAAAAATGGGCTTTCATAGTTAATCCAATAGCAGGGAATGGATCAGGAGAAGCAATTGTACCTCTTCTAAAGGAAAAAATTGAGCATTACAGTATTAATGCAGAAATTGTAATGACTGAGAGAAATGGTCATGCCACTGAATTATCCCGGGAGTTGTTAGCAAAAGGATTTGATTATATTATTGCTGTCGGAGGTGATGGTACAATGAATGAAGTTGGTGCTCCATTAGTTGGTCAGGAAAATGTGGTAACAGGGATCGTGCCGGCTGGAACCGGAAATGATTTTAACCAGGTGCTTGGATTCCCTGATCGTTTTACCGACAGTGATTGGGAAATATTTTTTACCAAAACAATCAGCAATTTAGATACCGGAGTATGTAATGATATTCCTTTCATGAATGGTTTGGGCCTTGGCTTTGATGGTGTTGTAGCTGCCAAGAATTATGTTGCTCCCGGTGAAACAAAAAGGGGTGGAAAGTTTAAGTATGTTTGGATGATTCTCAGTACACTCTTTTTCTTTAAAGAGAAGATGGCTGTAATTGAAACAAATGGCAAAAAAGAAGAAACCAGGTGTTTCATGAATACTATCGCAATTGGCCGACGGCATGCTGGTGCTTTTTTGGTTACTCCCGAAGCAATTGGAAATGATGGCTTATTGGATGTATGCCTAATCAGAGAACTAAATATCTTCCAACGATTGAAAATTTTGATGATGGTTCCGAAAGGAACACATATTCGTGATAAGAGGGTTCATTCATACCGCACTAAGAAGCTCACACTTGAGTTCAAAATGGAAGTGCCTTTTCATGTTGATGGGGAAGTCCACTTTGCCAACCGTTATGAAGTAGAAATCAAACCAGATTCTTTAAGAATGATATATAACCCACACGGCCCACACTTTTTGAATGTTTAATCATTAATACTTTTAGTTATCGCAAAAGAATATAGTTACTTAGCCTTTTATGACCTTGATCGTACACTCCTAAGAATCAATTCAGGTTCTGTATTGGTTCGTCGGGCACATCATACTGGTTTAATGCGGACAAGAGATTTACTATTTGGGGTTTATATGGTTATTCTTTATAAACTGGAATGGCGTGATACACACAAAATTATTAATGCCATGGCCCAATGGATGAAGGGCGTTTCCCTGAAAGAGTTTGAGCAATTTGCTGCAGAAGTGGTGCAGAAAGATCTGATTCCTGAAATTCGTACGGAATTAATTGAAGAAATTGCACATCACAAAGCTAATGGAGCCAGAAATGTGATGCTATCAGCGGCAATGGCTCAGGTATGTGAGCCCATTTCGGAATATCTGGATTTAGATGATGTGATCTGCTCACATCTTGAGATAAAAGGAGATAAGTTTACAGGAAAACCATTAGGCAAATTGAATTTTCAAGAGGAAAAATTAGTGCGTATGCTTGGATATTCTGAGGGTTACCCATGTGATCTTCAGAAAGTGTACTATTATGCCGATTCAATATCTGATGTACCTGTTCTGGAGAAAATTGGATATCCAATCTGCGTAGGACCTGACCGACACCTTGCCAGATTGGCCAGGAAAGAAGGGTGGAGGGTTATTCCTTAATAAAAAAGCCAGATACTTATGGGTACCTGGCTTTTTAAATTACGAAAAGTCTTTTTCTTCCTAGAAAATAACTTTGACTGATGATTTACCAGTAATTTTTTGAGGCATAGTCATGTTGGCAGCTGGCACATCAATAATACCATCGGTTATTGTGCTAGTCACTGTTGAAAGATACATTCCCTTGTCTATTGAAAAAATTATATCACTGTTGATTTTTGTAGTTCTGTTGAGGATGATCTCAGTTCCTTGCTGTTCAAAGGTTCCGCTTGTTTTTGTTTCAGCCGTACCCTTAATTTTAAAACAGTTGTGCCCTTCCACAATGAATTTCTCAAGCACTTCATAAATCATCTGGCCTGTCGTCGACAGTGTACCACCGCTATAAGGCATCTCATTACTTATTTCTTCTGTCCAGGTACTACCTTTTTTAACAGGTTCGTCTGGCAAAATAAAAAATAATTGCTCCAATCCCATTTTGAAAACATCCGGGGTGACATCCTCTCCCATGGCTGTGCTTATTGTTGGGTATGATTCAAAACCTTCAAGTTCCTCCAAAACACCCTTGGCTGACAGTATACCAGTAGTTTTTAATCCAAGTATTTCAGAGAAATCTGTGTCACCTCCACCCATAGGACTTTCCACGTTTTGAGTCATAGCCAGGGTTTCAAATTCAATTTTACAAGTATTTTCAAGCTGTTCCAAGGAGCTTGCTTTTACTTTGCCGGTAGATTTCGAGCTAATTGAGATAGTTTGGCCCATTTGCTCCATTTCTATCTGACTTGAAGCCTCGCTTTCGAACACAAGTGATTGACCTACCGGGATCTTGAATTTTAGAGTTGGTGCATCATTGCCTTTTGACTTATTTAGTATTGCACAGCTGCTTGATCCAATCAAACAGATGATTAAGATGCCACTGAGAAGAAAGTGTAGTTTTTTCATGCGATCTTACTTTGAGTTGTAGTTTATTAGTTGAGTAAAGATCACGAAAATTACATTCTTCATAAAATTGAATCGGTGAATTGCATATTGAACTCGGTGATTTCTATATTACAAGCCTGGTTGTATGGTGGAATATCAGTTGAGTTCGAAACGAACCAGTATCGAATATTCAAGTTTTATTTTCTCAAATTCAATTTCAGGCATGAAATCCTGCTCTTCAAGCTCAGCAAATGCCTTAACCCTAATATTCGTAGCCATTGTATTACGTGGATAATACCCAGTATTTAACTCTTGAATATATATTGCTTTACCTGCTGACTGACCGATTCCTTTAGCAAGCATTGAAGCCTTATCTTTAGCGGCTTGTATGGCTTTCACTTTTACATCATTCCTAAGTTGATCAATCTTAGAATGGTCAACTTTAACTATTGATATATTCGAAATTCCCAACTTTTCAAGCTCCATAAATACTTGTCCGGCTGTTGTTCCATCTTTGACGAGTAACTGATATTCTTTGGAGGTGAGTATATTCGTTTTTCTTAACCAATAGGATCTGAAGTTACTGGAAAAATCCATTATTGATAGAGCTTCTTCTACATCAATACCCAGAGCTTTAAGCTTTAGCACCATTTTCTTTTCTAAGGCTTCAACAGATTCTTTCCCTTTATTGTCTGCTTCCTTCAGTTTTATACTTAGGTAAATTTCATCAGGAGTAACTTCCAGCTCTCCCTTACCGGTAACTTCCATATAAGGTTTATCAATGAAGTTTTTTGTTTCCTGGGCAAAAGATAAAGTGCTTATCAGCACTAATATCAGACTTAGTTTTGTTCTCATGGCTTTCTTTTTTTACCATAGTTCAAAAAGTGTTCCAAAAAAATTCTGCATTTTTTACCTTTGAAGTCTATGAATACACATGAGAATTCACGATACTCGAAAGGCGAGGAACTGGCTAATGCAATTTCACATCTGGCCGGAACCTTATTAGCTATAACCGCATTAGTTTTATTAGTGGTCAGATCAGTTCAGATTGGAACGGGATGGCATATTGTTAGTTCATCTGTATTTGGGGCGAGTATGGTAATTCTGTACTTTTCATCTACCATGACTCACTGGTTACAGCCGGGTAAAGCTAAAGAGGTTTTTTTTACCTTAGATCAGGTTGCTATTTTTCTGTTGATTGCTGGTACTTACACCCCGTTTACACTGGTGGCTTTGCACGGACCACTTGGCTGGGTGATTTTTGGTCTGGAGTGGGGATTAGCGATAATTGGTATCACCATCAAACTAACAAAGCCAACGAAATTTAATGCCGGAGTGAATATGTTTTATATTTTACTATATGCTGCAATGGGATGGATGCTGCTTATTGCATTGGTTCCTATTTTTAAAAGTGTATCTCAGACAGGAGTTTTGTGGATTCTTGCCGGAGGTCTCTGCTACACCATAGGTATATTTTTCTACCGAAAAGCCAGGTTTAAATACCATCATCTGGTATGGCATATTTTAGTTCTGGCTGGTACAATTTCACACTTTGTGGGTATTTATTACTTTGTGATTCCAATCAGCATTTAGGGATGCAAAGGAGGTATGTCTTGGCAAGCATATTAAATATGAGGAGATCAAGAGATATGATCTTGCATTTTCTCAAAACGCCATTCAGCCAGTTGCTTCATTCTGATGAGAACATGCGTCGTAACCCGGTTGTGAATTGACAGCCAGATCTTGTTTATCAGACCTTTTCTGGCTAATCGTTCCTTTCCGTAAAAATTAAATCCCACGATTATAAATAACTGAGTCTGAGCAATTTCACTTAAAGAAGCAATTGGTGATCTAACATACATACTGAAGATTCCTATTGGATATCCTCCGCTACATTCATACAGCAGATAACGTGCATTATCAAAATCAAAACGGTCAGGAGTTTTCTTAAATTTCCTTGACTTTAAAAGGAAAAGAGGAAGAAATTTAATTCCTAGAAACAGAATTCTAATGTCTTCCAGACGGTTTTTTATACGATCAACTTTTGCGGTATGGTTAGGCCAGCAAGTTGAGTCTCCATTCCAATTCAATATCTCATTAAACATGTAATTTACAGGAGCATTAACACCAATCCGGTGAATATTCAATATTGAAAAACGATCCGGATTAATTCCGAGACGTTGCCTTATCCGGTCATTATAGTTTTGTCGTTCCCCCTCACTTGAAAACCGAATCAAGGTCTCCTTTTTCGGTTTTTTCAAAAAGAAATAGCCTAGATCATAGAAAATATTCCTGCTTCGGGCCGGGGGTGATATAACTGATTGTTTTGTTTTGTACATTCAAATCAATTTTCCACCTAAAGATATGGTTTTTCCAATATGTTCCAGTTTATTTATGTTTGTTAATCCATCTTATCCATTCGTCTATTCCTTCTTCTGTTTTTGCAGATAATTCTATGAATTCAAGATGATGATTAACCTGTAAAGCATAATCCTTAAGACTTTCCATGTCAAAATCCAGATAGGGTAGAAGATCTGTCTTATTAATGATAAGGAGATCAGCCTTCTCAAACATGGTAGGATATTTAATGGGCTTATCTTCCCCTTCAGTAGTACTTATAATAACCACCCGTTTAGCTTCACCCAGGTCAAAAAGCGATGGACAAACAAGATTACCCACATTTTCAATGACTAGAATACTATTATTATCAGGATTTAACTCGTGCAGAGCTTTATTAATCATGTCGGCATCCAGATGACATCCATTACCTGTGTTGACCTGTATTACTTCTGCTCCGGTATTTTGAATCCGTCTGGCATCATTCAGGGTTTGCTGATCTCCTTCAATAACAGCAATAGTAGTATCCAGACCGGTGCGCATAATTGTTTTTTCCAGAAGTAAGGTCTTTCCTGATCCTGGGGAACTCATCATGTTAAGGGTGAAAATCCCTTTTGCTTCAAAATATCCACGATTCCTTTCAGCCAGCAAATTATTCTTCCCCAAAATATCCGTCTCTATCATAAGCTTTCGATGGCTGTGCACATGATTGTGATCATGTCCGTGTTCATGATCATGAGTATGGTCATGTGGATCATGATGAGAATCTTGATACTCATTATCTCCTTCCGGATTTAGTTTGCGGATGATAATTTTATTTGAGTCACTACAACCACAGGTGTCACACATTTTGTTTATGTTATTCGATTAGTATTGATTTTACTTTTAGCTCATTACCCGATTGAATGATTGAAAAGAAACTCTGGCATTCAGGGCAAGGTTCAAACTGGGTTTTTGCTGTAAATACTGACTGGCAGTCCTGACATTGAACCTGAGCCTGAATCGCGTTTATTACTATTACAGATGACTCCAGTATGCTCCCTTCTTTTGTGGTTTCCAAAGCAAACTTCAGGGCAGGAATCTCAATTCCTGATAAATCACCAATATCAAGCTCCAACTCCAGAACTTTCTTCGTGTTTTCCCTGGATGTATAATCTTCTACTATTTCCAGGATGTTCATGGCTATAGATAGTTCATGCATTCGATCTAGATTAGTCCAAGGCTTCTTTTTTTTGCAGCAATTGCTAATTGTCCCAGTGCTATCCCCTGGTCATTTACTGGTACTGACTCTGGTAATATTACCTTGATTCCTTTTTTATTTAAAGAGTCTGTTATGTTTTTCACAAGGTAATGATTTTGAAAACTTCCACCTGATAATACGACCATATTTATTCTATGCTGATGACTTAGCATGTCGGCTGTCTGAGTCAGAGCTTCAATCTGAGTGTTATGAAACTTTGCAGAGACAGAGGATGTAGGAATTTTGTTCTGGATATCTGAATATATTTCTCTTATCATGGGCCCAAAATCAATTTCAGATTTGGTCAGACGATAAGAATAGCTTGCTTTTTCTGAATGATCAATTACTGATTCTAGCAACATGGGTGCTTCAGCCTGGAAACTGTTATGATAGCAAATGCCTGAAATAGCAGCCACAGCATCAAATAGTCTTCCTGCACTGGAAGCTTCCGGACAGTTCAATTTCTGTTCCAGCATCTGAAGAATGGTATTGATTTTTTTGCTGCCGATTGCTTTTGTCATTGGTAACTTAAGGTCATAAGCCTCTGACCCAAATACTTCGTACAAATATGCCAGTGCCATGCGCCATGGCTGCTGTGATGCTTTGTCCCCTCCTGGCATCGGTATATATTTATAATGAAAGGAACGCTCAAAAGATATTAGATCAGCAAGCATGACTTCTGCCCCCCAGATTTTATTGTCAGTGCCCAGGCCCAACCCATCCAGACTAAGTCCGATTACTTTCTGATCAAGACCCTGATCCGCCATAACAGATGCAATGTGTGCATGATGATGTTGTACCCTAATCAGTTTTATTTGTTTCTCGGCGGCTATTTTTTCTGCAAAAGAACCAGACAAATATGCAGGATGCATGTCTGCAACAACAATTTCAGGATTAAATTTAAACAGATTGCAGAAACGGGAATAACTCTCCTCATAGAACTCAAGAGTTTCCAGATTTTTCAAGTCACCAATATACTGACTCATAATTGCCTGATTACCTTTACCTATTGCAAAGGAATTAAGCAGCTCAGCTCCTGCAGCAAAAATCCCTTCTGTCATGAGCTCAGTAATTATTGGTGAAGGGGCATAAGCCCTGGATCTTCTGATAATCTGTGTCTTAGTTCCGATCGATTTGACAACTGAATCATCGATTCGATTATGAATATCTCTGTTATATGTTAAAACTCCTGAGGTTTTAGTTTTAAAACTATCAATAGCCAGTTGGTTTGAGATTATAATTGGTTCATCAGAAAAATTCCCACTGGTTAGCACTATTGCAGTTGTAGTAAGCCTTTCCATTAGCTGAAAATGAAATGGCATATAGGGAAGCAAAATACCTACCCTGTCTAATCCACTATTAACGGCTTTAGCTAAACCAGATTTCCTCTTGAGCAGAACAACGGGTCTTTTCCAGCTAAGTAATAGCTTTTCCTCATGCCGACTGATTTCAGCAAGCTTTCTTGCATGCTTTAAAGAAGCACAAAGAACTGCAAAAGGTTTACCATCTCTGTTTTTTAATTCTCTCAACTTTTCTACGGCCTGTTGATTAAATGCATCACAGGTGAGATGATATCCTCCCATTCCCTTCATAGCAAAAATGCCCCCTGCCTGAATCCCCACAGACAATTCATCAAGAATGCTTTCCAGCTTGTTTGTTTCCTGCCCTTTTTGTATTAGGGAATACCTGGGGCCACATGAATTGCAGGCAACAGGCTGAGCGTGAAATCTTCTGTCATTTACATTCATATATTCCTTCGTGCAGATCTCGCACATCGGGAATATGTCCATTGTTGTTTTAGGACGATCGTATGGCAGGTCTCGTATGATCGAAAAACGCGGGCCACAATGGGTGCAGTTAATGAAAGGATAAGCTATCCGATGCTCCTGGGATAACAAATCATTCATACAATCCTTGCAAACGGCAATATCCGGACTCACCCATGTAATTGAATCTGAGACTTCCGAGCTTTTTCTGATCTCAAACTTACTGAATTCTTCTTTTTGGATTTCTTCATACGTAATCTCATGGACTATTGCCGCATGAGGGGCCTGCTTAAATATTGCTTCCTTAAACCTGAATAGTTGACCCTGGGTAGCTGAAATCTTGATGAGTACACCATCGTTTCGATTTATAACCCATCCGTTTAGATTAAATGTTTTTGCAAGGCGGTAAATAAATGGTCTGAATCCAACTCCCTGAACCAAGCCCTTAATCTGGATAATATAGGTCGTGGTATCTGTTAGGCTGGATAAGGTCATGGTTTAAATTTATGAATAAAAATCTTTCACAGAGATAATATGTGAATATCACGGGAAAGTACCAGTTTTTCAAGGTGGATAGATACTATATACCCTCAATTATAAGTTTTATCTCATTACGCAGTAAGATAATGCTATTTTTGCTGCTCGAAAATTATTGGATATGAGAAAGAGATTGTTTTTCGTGATTTGGATTTTAGTTGTTATAGGTAGTGGGAATTTAAAATCACAGGATTTAGTGGATTTAGTTAATCCAAGGATTGGTAGTATTAGTCATGTATTAATGCCTACATTCCCAACTGTACACAGGCCTTATGGTATGTTAAGATTTTGGCCTGTATATAACCCAGGTATCCTGGACACTTATTTAGCCACACGGATTTATG
>Ga0233437_1001114_pt1 | contig 52343 bp, 52 predicted proteins | sample SI_122_August201_FD_182714 | JGI IMG/M metagenome (GOLD analysis project Ga0233437, IMG submission 182714) | Seawater microbial communities from Saanich Inlet, British Columbia, Canada - SI_122_August2016_200_MG | ecosystem: Environmental > Aquatic > Marine > Inlet | place: Canada: British...
GAATTGTTATTTACATTACTTGTTCTTTTGCTAGAGACAGTATTTGTTTCAAACCAACTATCAAAGCAGCAGGAGCAACTAATGTTACTATATTTCCTACAATTGCGTTAATTAAGATAACAATTGGGTCAACTACGATAGTAGCTGGGTTTAATGCAACCAAACCAATCATTGCAACTGCGATTGTAGCTATTAAAAAGTCTGTTATATGCTTGTCTTTAATGTTCAAGAATCCAACAATCAATCCTAAAATTACTAAGATTAATGCTATCCATCCTGCTGAACCAGCTAACATAGCCGATCCCATTATAGCGTCAGCTGCTGCTATTATACCAGCAATTAATGCAATAATTACACCTAACAAAAACGCATAACTTCCTATTTTCTGTGATGCCATAACTCCACCCTCCTTTTTTTGAAGATAACAAGTCAAAGGACATATATAAAGGTTATTGTCGAGGCGTTATACGGCAAAAAACGAACAATTAGCTAAAAACTACTCAAAATTAGGAAAGCTCTTTTTTCCAGAATACGCAAGAGAAAACTCGTCTTCAAGGCACAATAAGTGATTGTATTTTGCTAAGCGCTCTCCACGACAAGGTGCTCCTGATTTTATTTGTCCACAACCAAGACCAACGGCTAAGTCCGCGATAAAAGAATCATTTGTTTCTCCACTTCGATTCCCTACTTGCACACTCCACTCTGAAGACAACGCTAACTTGGCAGAATCAATTGCTCCAGAAAGTGTTCCAACTTGATTTACTTTTAAGAGTAACGAGTTAGCTCTTTTATTTTCAATCATTTCGCTAACAATACTTTCCCTAGAAACAGTTAGATCGTCTGCAACTATTTGTAAGCGTTTTCCAAATTGCTTCGTCATTTCTTCCCAAGCAGAAAAATGTTTTTCATCGAACGGATCTTCAATCGACACGATTCTATACGCACCAATTAGTTCTTTGTACTCTGCCATTAATTGTTCTTGTGATAAAGTGTGCCCTTCAACCGAGTAAGTTATTTTTCCATCATCCTGATACTTTGAAAAAGAGTTAGCCGCAACGTCCATTGCAAGAGCAAATTCATCTACATGATTTGTTGATTCAAGAGCCTTTGATATTTCGTCTAGTGGTGTTTCAATCTTTGATACTTGCGGAGCAAACCCTCCTTCAAAACCAACATTGATTGCACTCTTACCATATTTTTTTAATAAATTTTCTTTTAGTGTTTGATAAACTTCAATCCCAGCAGTTAGTGCTTCATTAAACGACGCAAATTTCAATGGAAGAATCTGATACTCTTGAAAAGGTAGTTCGTTGCTTGCGTGCGCTCCCCCATTAATTACATTTAGCGCAGGCACCGGAATAACAGGTTTTTTTCCACTCATTTCTGCTATGTAATTAAATAATTCTTTGTTTGATGCAACTGCACCTGCACGAGCTACTGCAAGCGAAACTGCAAGCAATGCATTTGCACCTAACTTTGATTTGTTTTCTGTTCCATCTTCCGCTATAAGTAAATCATCAATCTCTTTTTGTTCTCGACAATCTTTTCCACACACAACAACGGACAAAATTTCATTTACATTTTGTACTGCGTGGTGAACACTATTTCCAGCTAACTCGCTTCCACCATCCCTAAGTTCAACCGCTTCTCGAGCACCAGTTGAAGTTCCGCTTGGAACTGACGCAGTGAATCTACCAAAACCAGTTTTTACTTCACACTCAATTGTAGGTATGCTACGAGAATCAAAAATCTGTCTCGCACGAACCGCTTTTATATCATACATAATAATAGAATCCAAAAAGTAGTATTAAAATGTTGGTAATTCTTGGTTGGCAGTGAATTTAATCTATTTTTAAGCAATTGAAGTTTTTATTAGTTTTAATAACTTTGAAACTTCTTCTTCACTTAGTGTTTCCAAAGACTTTGAAAAATACTCTTGTATTACTCCTTCTATTGAAAGAATCTTTTTGTATGACTGAACGCGCTTATCCTTTGGAAAATACTCTTTCATTAGAGTCAATAATTTTAGTTCTTGTCGAACCATCGCATTGTAACCGTATGCAATAGATTCTTTTTGCAAGTCAATAAACAGCTCTGGTGAAACATTCGCAAGACCCACCACAAGACCCGAACAATAATAATTAAATGATTCAACAGAATACTCTTCAGCACCCTGAAAGATTCTTAGTGATTGGTGGTAATCTGATAATGCGCGAAAGTACGTTAGGTTTTTTGAAAAATCAATTATTCCTATTAGTTTTTCCCAATTTGCTATTCGATCAATACCAACAATTGGAATGTTTCGCTTGAAAGTAAACGGATCGTTGTAAAGGAATATATTCGCATTTGTTTTTGTAAAAAGCTTGTCAAAAAAATCAATAAATTCAACTTCGTTTGTAAGCGAAGAAAAAGGAATGTTCACTAAACAATTATTTGTAAACTTTTCTGCAAATTTAACTTTCTCAATTATTCCATCTGTTGCATCAGCAAAACAACCCACTATTAAATTTCCTCTTTGACCGATTGTAGAAGAAGCGATTCTAATCGCTTCTTTTTCTTGTTCAATAGAAAGAGAACTTGTCTCAGAATATGGACTTAAAACAATAAAATTTCTCACACCTTTGTTCATCAAACGTGCAGTTAACGATTTCAAACCAATATTGTCAAGAGAAGCATCTTCGTTCATAGGAGTTAATAACGGAACGATTAAACCATTTATCATAGACACGCTAACCCCTCTTTTCCATTGCCTTCTTAACAACATTTGAAAAATCAGTGTCTTTTAACAAAACTTTTTGCATTGTTTCAAAAACAAATTTATCCAAGGGTTTTAAATCAATAGTTGGGAAATGCTCAAGTAAAACTTTTACTGTCTCACTATCAAGATTAAAATATGCTAACCCATCAACTTTTTTTACGCTTTTTCCTCGTTCAGTAATATTCTTTTCAAAAATTGCAAAATCTATTTTTGAAAATCTTGTAGTATAATATGCATCAACCCAGAGATCATTACAAAGTAATAGTGCTTCATACGGTTTGACATGGTTATCATGTAAAAATTGTTGGATTAGAACTTGTTTGAAATAACTATCATTAAACTCTTGGTCTTTTTCGAGATTTTCTTTGTGACGTTTTGCGTCGTTCTCTCCTTTTTTGTAAATATATTCATCATCTACAAAAAAGAAATGTTCTTTATCAAAAGATTTTTTCAAAAAACTTTTAGCAAACTTTTGTTTAGCTGCTACTTCATGAAAACCAGAGATTAAAAATAATTCAATTTTATTGTGCTTACAAAACGTGGTTAGTTCTTTCACAAACACCCGAGCTTTTGCTAGTTCAACAGAATATTTGTCGTGGCTTAATAAGATGCCTTCCATTTCAATAAAACAAACTCTCTTCATAACTACAATAGAAAAAAGAATCCTTTTAAAGTAAACCTGTGTAATAATAGCATGAGCAGATTTCAAATTGGGATACTATTAATCGGAGTAGGTATTGGTTCAGCACTACCCGTATTACCCGCACCACTCACAATACTAGATTCTTGGTTGTGGATTATACTCGTAATAATTGGAATAGGGCTTATAATCAAGGGAAGCTAAACCTCTATTTTTTTTGAAAAGAAAAAGAATTTTTTTATTCTCTTTTTATTAAATCGCCTAGTTCAAAGTTCTTGTCTTGCTTTGGCTTCTTTGTTTCACTAGGAGAATAAGATTCAACAGCCCACTTTCTCTTTTTTGTTGCAACTGGAGCCTCTGGATTATTGTCTTTATGCATTTTATTCAAAAAACCTCTTATTGGAGAAGGTTTTGGTTTGTAAGTATCCATAAAAGTTGATTTCGCATCTTCTGCAATTGGCGCATCTTCATTACTATTAAGACCAGAGTAAATTGATGATCCTCTTGATTTAACAAATACTCCTACAACAATTATTGCAATTAATGCAATCAAACCAAGTATTATTGGAGAATTTTCTGAACCAAAAGCAAATAATCCTGCTAATGGAGACTTCATTGATTCTTCTCTTTCAGTCATTAAAACATTTAAATCATCTTTTAGTATAACCAAAATTTCTTCTTGTGTTTTTCCTTCGTGTTCTAACGTATTAATTAATCCTTCTAAATGATCTAACGAAGTTGACAACGCTTGGTTGTCATTTTTAAGAGAAGTTATTTGATCATCCTTTGTTGTTAACTGTGATTCTAGTGAATCGATTTCACTATTTAGAGTCATAATAGTTCCTTCCATACCCGAAACTTTGTTTTGTAAGGCGTCTTGCTCGCTTCTACTAACTGGTTGGAAAAATTCTACATCAGATATAATTTCATCCAAGATATTTGAATTATCATACGTTTTCGCTTCTACCTGATAAGTTCCCGCAGACATTCCGCTCATTACAGCAACTACTTTGTTACCCGTAACCGAATAATCAATCACTTTTGAAGAAATTGTTGCATCAATAACTTGTATTTCACTATTGTAAACTATACCTACTAATGCTTGTTCGCCAGCAACGAAGAGTCTTACTTCGTCTACGTTATCCAAAGAGAATTCTGCTTCAAAAGACCATTGTGTTCCCTGCATCAAAGGAGAATCCACATTAATGCTTGTTGCTGCTACACTCACAGCTAATAAAACTAAGGTCATTAGAACTACTAGGTACTTTTCATTAGGCATAGTAGAAATAATACTCCGTAGTATTTAAATCTTTTTGAAAAATTAGCTTTTTTACTAAGAACTAATGCTAATTTAAAATACTTTTCAACTTAATTTCTTTGGTTCTAATGATTAAGAAAATCAAATACAAGGGTAAAGAGATCGTGCTTGTGGGAACCGCACATATCTCAAAAGAATCTATTACTTTAGTAGAAGAAACTATTGAGAAAGAGAAACCTGACGTTATCGGAGTAGAACTTGACAAAGATAGGTTAGGGCAATTATTGTCTGGAAAAAAATGGCAAGAAACCAATATCATTGATGTTATCAAATCAGGAAAAACCTATTTATTTTTGTTAAATACATTACTATCAAACATGCAAAAGCAACTTGGAAAACATGTTGGTGTTAAACCGGGTGCAGATATGCTAGCTGCTGTTAAAAAAGCACAAGAAAAAAACATTCCTATTCACTTGCTGGATCGAAACGTTCGGGTTACTTTGAAGCGAGCATTCAAAGCAATGAGTATTTGGGAGAAAATGAAACTTGGCGGAAGCATCCTTGGAAGTTTTTTTGGTGTTGGAGAAAAAATTGATGCTAAAAAAATTGAGGAACTAAAAAATGAGGATTTGATTAACAAGTTAATGAAAGAACTTGGAAAACAAATGCCTTCAGTGAAAAAAGTTCTTGTAGATGAGAGAGACGATTTTATTAGCGAAATGATTAAACGAAGTCCTGGAAAAAAAGTGTTGGCTGTTGTTGGAGCAGGACACTTAACAGGAATTGTTGCGAATATTAAGAAAGACAAGAAAGTTAATTTGAAAAAGATCAGTATTGTTCCAAAGAAAAAACCTTATCTAAAATATTTGAAGTGGACTATTCCAATTATTTTTATTTTGTTTTTAGGTTACTTGCTTTACTTCAAAGGAGTAGAAGCTACCTTGGCGGCATTTGGAATTTGGTTCTTAGCAAACGGAACGCTCTCAGCAGTTGGAGCAGCACTTGCAAGAGCACATCCAATAACCATTCTAACTGCGTTTGTTGCCGCACCATTTACTTCTTTGCATCCGGCTATTGCAGCTGGTTGGTTTGCAGCGATTGTAGAAACAAAATTCAATCCTCCGCTTGTAAAAGACTTTGAAGATTTATCAAACGTAGGAACAATTAGTGGTTTTTATAGAAACAAAGTTACTCACTTACTCTTAGTAACGGCTTTTGCAAATATCGGTTCGATGATCGGAACAGTTGTTGCACTACCTTTTTTGATACAGTTGTTGCTTTAGAACTACTCTAGTTTAGTTCCTTCTTTTAGAGAATCATCCATGAAAACTAGTTTGTATTTTCCTTCTTCGTTTATTGCTCCAAGAATCATTGCTTGTGATTCTACTCCGGCAATAGTTGTGGGATCAAGGTTGTATATGAAAGCAAGTTTTTTGTTTTCTAAATCTTCTTTATTAGGATAATCTAGTTTTATTCCTGAGATAACTGTTTTCTCTTCTTCTCCAAAAGACACTGTTAATTTGTATAACTTGTCTTTTCCTTCCATGTCTTCTACGCTTTTAATTAATCCTACTCGTAAATCTAAGTTTTGCCAATCTTTAAATGAAACCATTCAATCACCATTAGAATTGCTTGCAAAAAAGTATTTAAAACTAGGGAATTATCTTTCCTTCTTCTTTTTTATGTATGGTAAAAGAGTTCCCTTTTTCTCAGCTTTTGCAATTAACTTTTTTGCGTATTTCATTCTTTGCAATGTTCCTACCAGCGCAATCAAAGCGATTAGATACAAACCGTATTCGATTAGGTTCAAACCAAAACTTGCTAATAGTAAAACGATTAGAATAATGATTAGTTTGTCCGCGTGTTCGCCTATTGCTGGCCAATCATGATTGTCAGCTATAATAATTAATGCTACTCTTGGTTTTGCGTAGCTTGAAAGCATTGAGAAACCTAGTGCTAGAACTGCAGCTACTTGTAAGCCAGGAATTAATACAAACGAACCTAGCATTGCAAAGTCAACTATTTTGTCAATCATTGTTTCGAAATAGTTTCCCCAGTTACTGCCTTTTTTTAGTACTCGTGCTACGGTCCCATCTATTAGATCCATTGTTGGTGCTAAAAGGAAAAATATAAATGCAAGTAACCAGTTTTGCTGTGAAACAAAATAAACTCCGATCAAAGCTAGGATCAATCCGATTACTGAGATAGCATTTGGAGAAATCTTTAGTTTGATGAACGGCCATGCTAGAACCTTTTGAAGTAAACCAATATTTCCGCGTACCTTTGAAATCATTAAATAGATTATAGCGATACAGAATATAAAATTACCTTTGAGAGAAAATTAGAAATCGTTAAGACTGTGTTCTGCAATTGTTTCATTATCCTCTCCAAAAACAAAGTCAGCTTTGAGTTTTTCTCCAGCTAGTACTTTTGGTAGCCAGATTATATCATCATTCCACATACTAGTGTATGGAATCTCTTTGTGTTCAAACCATTTTGGAAGCATCTCTTCGCTTTCTGCTGGATTACCATTCCATTGCGTTATAACAAATACATGAACTAATTGGTCAAACTTTTTTTCTTTTGGAACAAACGGAAAAGTAAAACATAATTCTGCAACTTTTTCCATGTGATTTTTATCAACTATAACGCCTGCTTCTTCTTTCATTTCTCTAATTGCTGCTTCTTCAATGGTTTCTCCTTCATTCACTTTTCCGCCAAAACCATTCCACTTACCTTCTCCAAAACCCCTCTTTTTCATTCCTAAAAGAATTTTGTTTTCATCAACAATTAACATCAAAGTGGCATTTCGCATATTAACCATATAATTAGGAAGATAATAAAAATTAAGTACTCTAAAATAACATGCCAGAGATAATCAAAATTTTATTCCAAAACAATAAAGACTCAACAAAAGATTATTATAGTCCAAAGCTAGTTATAATTTATGGCTACTGCAAGTGCACGAATACGAATCGCAAATTTAAGACAAAAAGCCCGTGATGCCTTAAAAAACAATAGAAGAGCTGAAGCAGCTAGAATAAATGCACAGGCCACCGAACTATCACGTCTCGCGGCAAAAGCAAAAGCCAATTCTATTCTTCGCGCAGATTCGGAATTAAGGGGAGAAGCACATACGGGCACAAGTGCAAAGGCACGTGTTCAAGTAAGTAAGAATCTTGCAACCCACGCGAGAACAAGACACAAACCCACAGTTCATTCAGATAGGGTGATTAGAAAATTACGAGGCAATCAAGCTGACCAAATACGATCCGCTCGTGCAGCCAAAAAGAAAAATTAACTATTTCATAAATTTAAGTGCCTCAGAGTTGGATTAAATCATCACTAGTCAGCAGGGATTTACTTCATCACAGGCATTAGAATTAGTAAGATTTAAGTTTTTAAACTATACGATTTCTTTTTCCAAAAGGATTCTATTTTCTATTAACGGTTCTCTTGTTTCAACTTCTAAAAACAAAAAACCTTTACTTACTAAATTAGCAAGCATATTCCTCATTGTGTTTCTTGTTTTGATTCTAATTTTTTTATAACCTTTTTCTTTAGCCCACTTTTCTTCATAATTCATCAGAACAGTCAAAACCCCTTTACATCTAAATTTTGGATTAGTCCCTACCATCCAACAATAAAATGAACCATCATCATCTCGGTTATAACCCACAATAAATCCTGCAGGGATATTGTTCAAATAACCAACGATTATTAGATGCTCTTTACCTTGATATCTTTGTTCAAAGTAATCTTTCTCAAACTTTTTATCAAACTCAACTATTGTTTGTGAAACTTTAACAGCTTCTTCAATTGGAACTTCTTTAACTTCAATCATAAGAATCACTTTTTATAAATCCCTATAATGATTCAAGGCATTTACTTCATCACAGGCAATATAATTAGTAAGATTTATGTTTTTAAAAGAATCATTTTTCACATTTGGAACTTTGAATGAACTCTTGGTAAGTATTATATTTCATTAAGACAATATTTTAATATGGGTTTAAGAGGCAAAAAGTCCAGATTAAGAAATTTTGAGAAAAATGCTCAAAACGCGGTTGAAGCAAGAAGCCGTGGAAAAGGAGTCAGAACTATTACAAGACTCAAAAAAAAATTACAAATTGCTTTTGGTCCAAAAAGTAGAAGGCTTGCATTCAAAACCAAACGAGAAGATTTAAACCTTCTCTTAGGATATCAAAAATGGTTACAAGCAGAGAGTGTCCATGGCGCTGTAATACTGAAAAATTTTACACTTGAACCATTAAAAGGCACGATTGTTCGGGGAGTAGGTGTTTCACAATACTATAATAAACCAACTATTAAACATCTAAAAGAATATCTAAAAATGAAACGTACTGGTGCATTACAAAATAAATTTTTATCAGAAAAAGAATATTTTTTGTGTAAGTCTTTTATGAAACGTTCTGAAAACAAAGAAATAACAAAAGCCCAACTAGACAAAGTTGAGGAGGAATTAAAAAACATAGCTTATAGAAGTACAATTTATGATTTTATTGAACATATACCTTGGGCATCAAACACGGTTGTACATGGGACCAACAAGGATGGTACTTTAAGAATAACCTTGATTGACATCTAAACTTTTATAAATCCCTATAAGACGTCTGAACGATTCACATCTTTAAGAAAACTATTTTGATTTGAAAAAATCAACTAGCACATTATGCGCTTCTGAAAAATCTTCTCCAACTCCAAGTTTATGACTGGCACCTTTAACGATATGCAGTTTAGCATTTGGGAAAAACTTAACTGCTCTTTTTGCGGCTAGCGGATCAACATCTTCGTCTTTATCTCCTTGGATAATTAGTGTAGGGATTTGAATTTCTTTTGCGTGTTCATACATCGAATAAGGATATGATTTTTCGATAAAATCAAAGGTAACTTTGAATGATTCTTTTGTTGTGTTAGAAAAATATGGTACAAACCCTTGTTTCTTGAATTCTTCTACTTTGTCTTTTCCATATCCCCAAACAACGTGCTCTTTATAATCTACAACCGGCACTCTAAGAACCAGTCTCTTAATTTCTGGATGCAAAAGCGCTACTGCAAAAGCAACTGTTCCACCATAACTCGTTCCAACTAAACTTATTTCTTTGTAACCGATTTCTTGGCAATATTTCATTGTTGCTTCAACTTGTTTAATATAATTTGGAATAGTCGCACCTGAAGCAAAATCAAGTTCGGATTCTCCTCGATTATCGAGGTCTATTCGCAAAGCATTAATACCTGCTTTTTCCAAGGCTTGTGTTGCATTCAATGTACCCCTATCTTTTGTTGAAGAAAAACCATGCACTATAATTGCAATTTCTTTTTTGTCGTTCGCTTTGTGTAAAACACCACAAATCTTTCCAAACTCTCCATCAAAAAAAACTTTTTCTTCCATAAAAATCATTTCCTTACCCGAATTATTTTTCCATTGTTAACTCTTTGAACTTCTTTTGGAGAAATTTTTACTAGCGCGCTTGGAGCTCCGCCACCAACATAAACAAATTCTCTTTCCATAACCTTTGGATCAATAAGAAAAATTGCTCCGTATCCGAATGGAGGTATCCCGCCAACTAAATAACCAGTTTTTTCAAGAGCTTGTTCTGGTGTTACTACGCTTGGCCTCTCAATGTTCAATGCTTTTGCAACCCTTGAAGTACTCGCACGGTAAGAACCTAAAACAAGTGCAACAATAGTTTCTCCATTTGAACCGACCATACAAATTGTTTTAATAAAGTCATCTGGCTTAGCACCTGTTTCACGACAAGCATCTTCAACTGTGTGCACAGTTTTATCAAAATGAATGTACTCTGCCTTGATTGAGTTTTCAGTTAGAAACACCTTTAATTTTTCTTTATAATCTTGCATACAAATCAACTCACCTTTCTTTCATCCAGTGTCTGCGAGCCATTTGTGTTTGGAAGTGATGCCAAACCGTTGCTTTGTACATTGGTTCTGGGAGAGTTTTTCCTTTCTTTAATTGTTTTCGAACACCTTCAAGAGTAGTTGCTTTTATTTCGGTTAAACCGTTTCCTACTTCTTCTGGCGTGTGCGCATCGCTTGTTGCTAGCGCAGCAACTTTGCCCTTTGCTTTTGTTTCATAAAAATCAAGCGCGTTGTCATTAAGACCCATATAATATGCTCGAGCATTAAACACTTCCATTGCAGTGAAATGCTTTAATTGTTTTGGAAAATCTTTGAATCTTTTTCTCGGCCAATCAAAAGGATGAGGACAAGATAGTAAAGCATCTTGTGATTTCACTTCATCAAGAATCTCTCCAAAAGAAGTTGGTTTGATTTCTTTTGAGAGAAAATACGCGATTACTTCTCCCTCGCATTTGCCGTTTTCAATAACTTTTATTTCTTCTCCAGGCACAAGAAGAACACCTGCTTTCTTTGCTTTCTCTTTTACTTTGCCCTTTGTATAAGCATTCATGTTGTCGTGATCTGTTAGAGAAAAACCCCATTTATGTTTTTTACAAATCTTAATGATTGTCTCTGGTTTGGATAGAGCATCTACGCTGTAACGCGAATGAAGGTGTAAGTCAAATAACATATTAGAAATAGTACAAGGGAACTATTTAAAGGAATTCTATGCGTAAAATAATCAATGGATATAACAAAAATACGAAAAGATTTTCCTATTCTTAATAGAAAAGTTAATGGGAAAAAACTAGTTTACCTCGATAACGCTGCTACTTCGCTAACACCTGACCAGGTTGTAGAAGCAGAGAGATGTTATTACGAGAACTCTTGTGCCAATATTCATCGAGGCGTACACAATCTTAGTGAAGAAGCTTCAATGGTTTATGAAGAAGCACATGCTAGTACAGAGAAATTTGTTGGTGCTAAGAGTGGAGAAGTTATTTTTACACAAAATGCTACTGCAGCACTTAACACCGTATCTTATTCTTTGAAGAATAGTAACATGCTAAAAAAAGGAGATAAAGTAGTAACTACCTTGCTTGAACATCATAGTAATTATTTGCCTTGGAAACATCTCGCAAATATTGGCGTGAAAGTTGAAGTAGTTGGACTTGATGAGAACTTTGAAATTGATTATAACGAACTTGAAAAGAAGAGTAGGGGTGCAAAACTGGTTAGTGTTAGTGGCGCAAGCAATACTGTCGCAAGCATAACTGATTTGAAACAAGTTGAAAAAATTGTTCATGAGAATGACGCGTTGTTATGTGTTGATGCATCTCAACTGGCACCGCATAGAAAAGTTAATTTTACAAAAATGAATGCAGATTTTTTGGCGTTCACAGCACACAAAATGCTTGGACCAACAGGAATTGGTTGCTTGGTTGGAAAACGCGAACTACTAGAAGAAATGGAACCGTTTATGCTTGGCGGAGGAATGGTGCACGAAGTTTCTATAGCAAAATCTGCTTGGGACGATTTACCATACAAGTTTGAAGCAGGCACACCGGATATCGCGGGCGCATATGGTTTGAAAGCTGCTATTGAGTACATTAACAAACTTGGTTTTGAAACTATTGAAGCACAAGCAAAGAAATTAACTGATTTATGTTTGAAAGAAATGCAAGGCATAAACGGAGTGAAAGTATTTGGTCCAGCTAAAGGAAACAAACGAGGAAGCATTGTGTTATTTGATACTAAACTTAATTGTCATGATTTAGGAATTTTGTTAAACGAAGAAGGGATTGCTGTTCGAAGTGGAATGCATTGTGCAGAACCATTAGTGAGTACACTAAACAAAGACGGTTTAGCAAGAGCAAGTTTTTACTTTTATAATACTGAAGAAGAAGTACTTTTTTTCACAAAGAAATTAAAAGAAACTTTAGCAAGTGTTTAACTATTACATTAATTAACAATTAGCTTTTGAAATGCAATGGAATTGAACGTCTTCATTGAATTCAATAACTTCTTTTACAAATGCTTTAAGATAATTTTTTTGTCCTACGCGACAAAATAAATGTAATTTGTTTTCAAAAGAAAAGTCAATTAAAATCGTTATTCCGAAAACAGATATCGGAGGTACAAAACCTTGTTTGTAACCAGTTACTTTTATTGATTCCTCATTATCAAGTTCAATTAGTTCGTCTTCGCCAACAATCTTCTTTACTTTTTCAACACTCAGTTCAGAGTTATACGGAATAATAACCATAAATGGTTTGTTGCTTGGAGTATTGAAAACACCAATGTTAACACACATTCGTGCAGGAAAACGTTTTTTTGCAATTAGAGAATCCATCGATTCTTCAGTAGGGAGAGAAATCAATTCTGATTCCAATTTGTTTTTTTCAATAAAATCATCTATCATACAATAAAGGAAAGCGAAAAGGAATAAAAAGGTAAACCTTTCTAGCGAAGAATTTACTTTTTCTTAGAAGATTTTTTCTTGGTTTTCTTTGCTTTTGGCTTAGCAGCTTTCTTTGGTTCAGCTGGAACCGCAGATTTTGGCTTTGCGCGAGCCGCAACGATAACAATCAATGCTAAAATGATTATCAACAACAAAATTCCTGCTGCCGGTGCCACAAATTGTGTAAAATCTGCAGTAATCGGAAGCAATTCCTGCTCCACTTCTTGTTTTACGAAGTCAATTCTTTGCTTCTTGTGGAACTCTCCAACCGAAGTAATTATACTTACATTCACATCTGCTGGTTCGGTAGGAACGTCTTTCTCTTCAAATACAACAGTCATTGCAACAATCATTCGTTCTTCTGGAGAAAGGAATTTTCCTTCTTCGAATTCGAAGTATGCATTATAGTCATCAACGCTCATTTCTAAAACATTGAAGCCAATGTTTGAATCATTGTAAATCTCAAATTCTACTTTGAATTCTTTTCTTGTTAGAATTGTTTCATCTGCAACTTTGTTGTTAACATTTAAGTCAACACTTAGTACTTCACCACAATTTCCACCAATTACATTTAAATTGTAGTCAATTGTTTCTGAAACATTTTGCTCATTTACAATATTTATAATTGAAGTTACTATTCCGTTAGTTCCTGCTGGAGGCGAAAAGTAAACGAAAACTATTTTTTCTTCTCCTTCTTTGATAGCAACTTCATCTTCACTAAAAGTAACCCATTCTGGAGCTTCTTTTGAAAGACTAATTGTTTGATCAAATTGTCCTTTGTTTTTTAGAGTTAGTTCTGCTATTTCTCCAGAACAACAATTAACATCTAAGTTCTTTGTTTCCATTATTGGTTCAAAAGCATAGCAGTTTTCTGTTGAAAGAACAGTTACTGGCAGTGAACGTTGTATTGTTACGTTGTCAGAAATTGCTTTTACTGTGTAATTATCTTGTAGCGTTTGTGGAACCGTTAAATTCATTGTAATCTCTTCTACTTCTCCAGTGTTTAATGCGAATGCTTCTTTCTCAAGTGCAATCCAATCAGCATTTGTTTCTAAAGTATAGTTTTGTGTTTTTGTTCCGTTATTTGTTAGAGTAATTATCTCAGTTGTTACCTTTCCTTTACAAACTGCAAGGCTTGGAGCAACAAGATTTGTTCCGTAACAATCTTCAAACTCTAAATTATAATCTATTGTTGATATGTTGTAACCAGAATCAGTTGTTACACTTACAACTACATTTTCTACTTCATTTTTGTTATAAGGTAGAGTCACTTCTTCAGCAGTATTTGCTGGAACAGTTATTTGTTTTTGTTCTGTTGTGATTCCTTCAACAACAAGAGTCATTGTAGAATCTTTTGTTCCAAGATTTGTAACCAGAACTTTTTCTTCGTTAGCACCGATACAATTTATTGTTTGAGTAGAAACTCGTTCTACTTTATGTGCGTAACAATCCTGTATATCTAGTTCGCTAGATGCACGATATTCTTTTCCGTATACGCCTGAAGTTATTGTTAAACCAATGAAACCTGTTAATGGTTCTGTTTGAGCAACCATTAATGTTACTTGTGTAGTTTCGTTGCTTGCTAACTCAATTGTGTTTGTACTTAGCGAAATTGCTTCTGGAGCATCAAGTGCTAAAGTAAAAACATCATTTTGATCTGAAAGATTTTTTACATTAAAGGTAAATTCTTTTGCACTTTCAGAACAAGTTGTTATTGTACTTGGAAATGTATTTGTTATTGACGCAAAATCAGTTATTGCAAAAGACAAGTTTTCTTTTTCTGCTGCATTTGTTCTTGTGTTAGATAATTCTAAAGTAAATGGATATGCTGTGGCCTCGGCCGTACATGCACTATCAACAACCAGCACTGTGTTTAATACTTCATTTGGAGTTAAAACAAATTTTGTTCTTGGATAAGTAACCCAAGAATCTGTTAGCCCTGCTTGGTTCAAAACAAATTCGTCAGTGAACTCACCAGTGTTTTTTACATAAATATTGTAAGTGTTTGCTTCACATGCTTTTGATTCGTTGCTTGTTGGAGTAACCGAGTAATTAAATGTGTGGCATTGATTTACGCGAACTGCAATGTCTTTTGAAGCGCTTTCATTTCCTGTTAAGTTTAGAGTTGTATTAAAAGTCCCTGCTGTTGCATAACATTTGGGAGTTACAAAAACAAATACGTCTTCACATTCGCCTGCGGCAAGAGTTAGTGATGTTGGTGCGATTGAAAACCATTCAGCTGCAGTTCCCACTGCATCTATTCCATAAGTTCCAGTTGTGTTTGCACAAACTTGATAAGTTTCTTTTGTAGTTTCACACTGGCACATTTCAAGCACACTTTCTCCGGTAACGGAGGCAGCTGATGTTAGCGTTGCGAACAACACCAATAATAGTAAACTTGTTATTAGAATTTTTTTATTCATTATCAATCACCCAAACCTCTTTTTCATCGGAGTTAGTTAACGCCAACCCTAAAATAATTATAAGTACTAGTACAATTAATAAAACCGATACACCAAAAGCAAATCCGCCGCTTTCAAATATAAAGAAACCTGTCCCCATTCCAAATAAACCACCAAAAAATTCTGCATTTGGATCTTTTGTTATGTATAAAGAGAAGGGTTCTTTGTTGTGAACTGTCGTTGTTTCAACAACAAATGATGGAATAAAGAAACCATTTATGTCTCCCACAATTACTTTTCCTTCGATTGAAATTATTTGACCCTTTGCGAGTAAAGGAATTATTTGTTCTTCTATGTTAACATCAGTTGGAATGTTTTCAAAAGTAATTTTTATATTTCGGTAGTCTCTTTCAGAATTGTTTCTTAGTTGTAAATTATATTGTCCTTCACTATTTCCTTTTAGTGAAATCATTTCTGTTGAAGACAAAATTTCTATGTCTTCAAATGACAAACCCGCTTTTACATTAAAATAAATCTTTGTTTCGATATTTGTATTTCCATCTAGAACAACTGTGATAAATTGATTATCCACTATTGGTGTTGTTGGCGAAGTTGAAATTGAAACATAAACTATTTCTGAGAAACCTTTTGGAACGGTCACTGCATTTTGTGAGAACGACACACCTACACCTGTTGGCAAATTTATCGCAGATAAATTAAAGGTTTCATCAAAATCACCTGTGTTAGTTATTTCAAGTTCAAATATTTCTGCTCCACACCACACAATATCTTTTGCTTGTGTTCGCACACTAATAGTTGAATTACTTTCACCTTGTACGTTTAAACAAATTGTTTCGTCATCAACAAAACCTATTTCAGAATCAAAAGGTAGTTCTTCTCGTTCTTCTCCAGTAATAGTTAGTAATTGTGCACCTGCAGTTGCGTCCCTTGGAACATAAATTGCGTAATCTACTATTCTTTCTTCGCTACCAATTAGAGTTAGCGTGTTGTACGAAAGTTCATTTGGCATTCCAAATAAAAATAAGTCAATTGTTTTTTCATCTAGCGAACAAAAACCACAATCATCCGATAATTTTCTAACACTAAACGAACTCTCAAAAACCTGTCCTCGCAAAACGTCATAACATATTTGTGGAGCAGTTATAATGAAATTTCTTTCGTGTATTTGCGAACAATCTTTTACATCAAGTAAGAAATATTTTTCTATGTGATAATTTATTGCGTCCCCGCCAAGCAATATTCGATACATTCCAACATCTGCGTGCTTTGCATTAACATTTAGTTGAACTGTTTCAACTTCTCCACTATTAAGAATTACTTTGTCTTTTGAAAAATAAGGCAAAAGCATTGTACTATCCGCATCCAAATAAATTGTTCGTCTTTTGCTTGAAGTATTAGTTACATCTACTGAGAACTCTCTTTCTTCTCCTTGGCAAATAGTTGCTTCGTATTCGTGGATTCTAAAACCATCAAAATTATTACAAGAACCTATTTCTAAATCGAATTCTAATGCAATGTTTTGATCTTCATCTTCTACTGTAATAATATAATTATCTTGATCCGCACCACACGAACTAATATTTAGTGGGAACGACGTTGTTTCTCCTTCGTTTAGGCAAAATGAATTGTTTCCAATAGACGCTCTTAGATATCCGCGGTGCGATTCATAAAAATTAAAGCACTCTCTTTGTGTTGAATCGTTTTTTAGAGTTATTTGTGTGGTGTAAGACGCACATTCTTCAAGACACACCCCTTTTTGTTCGCTTGAAAATTCAAATCTTTTGTTTCCATCAAAAAAACAATTTGTTTCAACTGTTAAATCTTCTTCTGCAAAATTGTTTTTAGAATCAATTGCTCTCAGAGTTAAGATATTTTCTGAGTGTTGATTACTAATATTAGTACACGAAATGAAATAATCGTTGTCAATAGAACAATCGATAACATCACTATCACTTTGGTTTGTTAGTTCAAATGTTAGGTTATTCCCGTCTTCGAGATCACTTACATACTCTCTTAAATCAATAAATTCGTTTTCGTTTTCATTTAAACATGGCGCAGGTAAGCTCAACCACCAAGGCGAATAATCAACTACTTCGATTTTGAAAGTATCTCTATCAACCTCTCCAAAAATATCTGTAATATCTATTGTTATCTCTGTTTCTCCTGTAGTACAAGATGGTATTGCACACGAAATGAAGTGATTTTCATCAACAAAACAATTTATTAGATCAGTATTTGTTTGTGCGAATATATTGTAATCTGCTAAAAGCAAATCTTCGTCAAATGAATAATCGTGTAAGTTTATGAATTGATTTAGATCTGCTGCACAACTAACTTCCTGATCAGGAACATTTACTGCCGGAGGAGTGTTTGTTATAGTTACATCAAACGTTGTTGTACCAACATCGTTACAATCATCTTCTGCACTCAGGATAATAGTTGTTGTTCCTAATGCATTTGAAGAATCGCATTGCAAGTATCTATTATTTTCTAAATTACAAGTTAGTAAATCGTTGCTTGTGTTAAAATCAAAAGTTAGTTCGCTTAAGTAATTATCAGCGTCGTGCGTATAACCAAATAAATCTAATTCAAAGTCTTCACCATACGCAAGTGTTATATCATCAATACTATCTATTATCGGAGTAATATTGTTTTCACATGTTCTTCCTATTGGTTCACAATCAAGTGTTACTGCAACTAGTGCATGTGAATCTTGAGCAACTATTTTTAGCACGTTGTTGTTTTGTAATTCTACTACTCTTGTGCCTAGTGATTGTACATCTTCTCCACAAAAGATACAATCTGTATCTGAGGAATCATTACAATAATTGTCTGTTGTTGCTCCGATACTTATCCCGTTTAAATACAAATTTAACTTTTCATATGTTTGATTTTGTTTGTAAAAAGACGTTACTGTTGCACTAATATCACAAGTGTAATCTCCTTCGTACGCTGTGAAAGAATATTCTATTGGTTGTTCTCCAAGAGTTGGGTGACCTGCCCCACCATTTCCAACAGATAGGCCAGGAACTGCCCCAGCAATAGCCGCACAATATGATGTTGTTGAACAATTAAATGCGTCGGTACAATCAAAGGTATGTTCTGCTGCTTGCGCAAAAACTGTTAACGCTAAAAGAATTAATATTACCCCAAACACTTTTAGGATGTGATTTATTCTTCCATAATCATCCATTCTCAATCACACTCATATCCTCTTTGCAATTCTTGCAATAAATGCTATTAGTAACGCGATTACGATTAAAACTAAAATGAAAAAAGCAATCCATTCAACTGTAGTGAAATTTGTTTCGATTGCAAATGGTAGAGTGAATAATGCTGAGAACGCACCAGTTGCTCCACTAAAAGCGTCTTGTGATTCATAGAATTTTAATAGTACTTGTCTTTCTTCAATAGAAGAACCAACAAACACTTCTAGTTTTGAATCGATTTCAGTGTACTCATCAAAAGAATCTCTTACAATTATTTTTGCTGTTATCGTCCCGTTTGGAGGAATTGTTTTTGGTGCAAAAATTGTTACATCTGTTGGAGCAAAAAAGTTTACGATTAAGTTTTCTTGGTTGTTACTTGGATTAGTTATTTCTACGTTAAAAGTTGCTTCGCGAAAAACATCAACGTTGCTTGGATTATTTACTGGAAATGCTGTCGCTATGCTTGAGATAAATAGAATTAATGCTAATACTAGTACTATTTTTTTCACGTCAACACCCCAACTGCCCAGCCAGTTGACATCTGTGTACCATCTTCGCTACTCTCGATGCTACTGACCTAAATAACTTAATTCAATTACTAAGTTATTGCATATATTAGTGCTTCAATAGTTTAAAAAGGTAACGATTTCACTAGAAATAGGGATTATAGGTTTTCTCTATCTGCTACCGCTTGTGCAGCACCTTCGCGTGCATCAGAAACTGCCTGTTCAGCACCTTCTTTAATATCTGTTGCTACTTGAGATGCACCCACTTTAACCAAATCTACCCATTTGACAAAATTCATAAAATTATCCGCATGCCAATAACCTGCTCGCCTTGCAATTGAATCAGATTTGTTTGCAGCATCCTGCTCAGCAAGATTTTTCAATTTTGAAATATCATTACTTTGACCTAAAAGCAATTTAGCATTTAATTGCCTTAAATAATAAATAACTGTTTTTCCCGATTCCACTTTTGGTGTAGCTGCGGTTGGACTTGCGATTATTCCTGCTTTAGGTGCTTTAGGCACCTTTGCTTCTGGCGTTGGACTCGGAGGCGTTGTTGGTGTAGTTGGAGTAGTTGGGGTAGTTGGGGTAGTAAGTACAAGTGATTTGTCCGTTTTCATTTCAGTAATTATAAATTTACACTTTGATGTATGTTTATCACAACCCTCTTCGAAATTGAATCTAAACACTTTATTATTGAAAATATACTCTCTATGATCACTTAATTTTTCAAATCTTATTTCTCCAACCCAATCGCCGGCACTATCTTGCGCATTAATTTCTCCACTCCACGATGGACCATCTACTTCGACATCACCTTTTCTTAAAATGCCAGAATTATCATTTCCAATATGTATATCGGTCAAATTTTTCCATCCAAAATTATTTTCTTCTTGTGGATCATTTGCTTTAAGCCACATAGGCCAATTATCTTGTGCACTAGTTATGTTTGCAACTTTAGTCAAAACAAGTTTACAGCTATGGCTTGGTTCCATAGTACATCCGTTAAACTCGGCTTTATAAACCGCATTCTCAAAAGCAAATAATTCGGTTTTAATAGAATCATCTAATTCATCAAGATATATTTTAAAATAATTATTTACTTCAATTCTGCTCGAAGTACCAAACTTACTTCCAATAGGCTTAACATATATCTTCAATGCGTATTCATTCATCATGCCAAATTTCTTAATTGAAAGTGCATCCTCACTCCAATACCCGTCATCATCATTAGACACATATGAAAGCGTATTTTCAACGCTAGTACCGATCGCAGCATTTACTGTTCCTGGCATAGTCGAAGTAGCTGGCGTTGGCTTAACCACGCGCGCATTTTGACTTACATAAAACGGCTGTGCTAACGTAATTAAGGGCACTAGTAAAATAAACAAAATACAAACCATTACAATTATTGACCTTCGCTCCATACCATCACCAACAATTATTCAATAATCTCCATAATTTCATTAAAAATTCCTTCAATTTCGTCATCTGTAAGTTCTACTCCATCAATTTCTTCAAGACCTGGTTGCAATTTATTTATATTCGCCTTTGCACTAGTTATAAAATTTGTCTTCGCTGAACTATCTATAAAATCTACTACCCAACCATTACACGGATGATAAATAATTTTGTTATATGCGGTCTGATCATAAACCCCTGCAGCAACTTCGCCAAATGCTAGTCCTTGCGGCTTTCCCGCATCATCAACATAATACACAAACATTCTTTCAGCAATAGCATGTAAATCCTGTATTGTACGCACCTTTATGTGATCAAATAATTCATCAGAAATTGTTTTCAACGTATTGTTAATCTCGGTCCAATGATCCTTATATTTTTCACCATAATAACGAATATGAATTTTTTTATTGTCAATTGCTTCAACTAGCTTGGGTTTTTCTTCCGGAGGGACAGCATCAGTTAACCCACGTATTGCTAAATTAGTACTATCATCTTCTTTTTCAATAGTTCCTAATGCGAATCCTTCCAAAGACCCATAATATTTTTTATATTCATCACGCTTTTCTGAATATAATCGGCTTCCCGCAGCAACAATTTGAGGCTCACCCTTCGAATTAGTATAAACTAAACCAAAGTCTTTCACAATATCTCCATTCTCCCATTCTTCAAGGAACGCATCCTTTTTATCGCCAAGATATTTAACAAGATTAAAACCAAATGCATAATCCTTTGAAAAGAATTCTGGACTATCAACCGCCCATTCATCTACTTTACACGCAATATAATTCGGTAAATCCTCGGCATACTTATCACTCAAAGTAAAGTTATCCGATTTCATTATGAAACCATACATCGAAAGCAATTTGAAATCGTCATCATATCCTGTAAGTGGCCGTTCAGCAGGGGATAAAGTATCATAAATTTCTCCAACCGTCTTTGCATAATCTAAAGAAAGTTTTACAGCCGAAGATGCACTATCATCAGACAAAGATCCAAATAATTTAGTAAAGTCTTCGGAACTTAAAAAAGGTGTTTCATCATCCAAAAATTCCTTTCCGCTTGAATGCGCCAATGGCTTAGCATTACCGCCAAGCAAAGCCAAATAATTATTACTAGGTTTTATGCCAACTAACAAAAACATTTCACATGCTTTACCCTCAGTAACGGTAACTTCGATTTTAGGCAAATCATCATCTTCAAGAATATCTTTTACAATTCGCCGTTCTTCATTAAGGAAATCTTTAAATTCACTTTCTTGCATTTCGCCCCCGGATAAAACAACCCCGTCACAATTTTCACCACCCTTCAAAAATAAATCTACGGACACGGTATCACTAATTTTATCCACTCTAGTTATCTTCAAAGTCATATTTTTAACGCCTCTTTCCCAAGCTAACTTAGCGCCAGGTTCACCAGTAAAACTAATGAAACCGGATAACGTATTCAAAAATTTGACTCCCCAATTGTCAAGACAATCAGTAAACTCTTGAAAAAATGTTGGAACCGTATACTTCTTTTTTAGATCACATGCAAGCGAATCAATTGATTCTTTTTTACAATCTAATCCAAATGAAACTTCGGCGAATTTATCACCCTTACCATGCGCTATTCCCCTACATGCTGCACGCGTACTATGCGAAATGATATTACCTATTATTTCTCCCCAAATAAAAGCAGAAAACCCGCCTGCACCAAGCGTACCTTTAAACAGCGTTCTAGCACCATGTGTCCCATAACCTGCAGTATTTCTAACTATTTTCGACCCCGCAAAAACAAATCTTTCATCAACAAATTGAGACCCTCTTTTGATCCCTTCTTTAAGTGCATTTCGAACAGCACCAGCCCTATTAAGCGCAGTTCCAAATTTACCCGTTCGAGTCAAACTTGTCCCTAATCCATTTTCCACTGCTTTTTGAACAGCCTTATTATTACTAACTACTCGTTTGAATCCTTCTTCGGTTGGTTCTTTAAGACCAACTCTACCCGCCAAATCTTTTAATCTTCTTTTAACAATCCATGAATCTTCTATTCCTGCCGCTCTTGCCTCTGTCAATCTCTTCAAACCAATCTCTGCTACTTCTATTCTTGCTCCTGCAACATTACGTAAAGATCGTAAAGCTTCTCTTCCAATAACATTAGATGCTTTAATACTAGGCGTAACTTTCGCAGAGGTTGCAATCCCACTAGATATAGACCCCGTAGGAACTCTAGATAATGCCTGTGCCGGCCCAGACGCTTCTATCCCCATTCTTACCGCGTCATCATCAAAATTAGATAATGCGGTTAAAAAGGCTTGTAAATCATCTGGACTACCTGCGCCAAGTGCATTATCAAGCGCAGTTCTTGTAGCAGTAGTAATTGTTTCTGCTCCTGCCACTTTTGCCCCGACCGGAAGAGTTCTTCCAGCAGCATCTCGAATCAAATATTTACCCGTAGACAGTTCTTTTGTTAACCTATGCCAATCTGTCAAATCCGTTGAAAACCCTGCACCTCTAGCATATGCTTCTCTTGTTGTACTTGTTCCCGTAGTTAGATTAGTTAGCATTTTCTCAACAAGACTAGCACGTTTATTATCAACAGCAAGTGCAGTTAATTGTTTAGCGCTAAAACGCCCTTCCAAAATCCCAAGTGCATTTGGTGCATTATAAAGCGAGGATAATATTAATTTTGGCGTAAAAAATGTCGCACCGGTTTCCCATGTTCGTTTAAACCAGCTACGTTTATCCTTAAACCCAATATAATCTTCATTCGCACGTGCCTTTAAATTCTTAAATGCAGTTATAATTGATTTTTTTTCGTCGGCGGTTAGATTCGTCCCATACGCGGATCCAGTAACCCACGTAATTTTGTCATCCCCGTCAAAAAGTAATTTAGTTCCTGTTGAATTCGAATCACGGAACTCTGCAGAACTCGCAGATCCATCCGAATAACCAATAAAATCATCATCATCCAGCGTACAATTAATCAGTGGAGATGCTGGAACTACTTGCACATAGAAATCTTTGTAAAAATCAGGTACTGTTTTAGCATGATAATCTACAAAAGGAAGATTCATTCGAGCAGGATTAAGAATTGTATTCCCCGTTGACCCTGAAGCCTTTTCTATTTCATAATCTTCAAAAGACATATTGTTAAATTGGTTCCCGTATTTTAGAACTGAATCATATTCCTTTAATGCGATAAAACCTGTTTCATATGGGTCAGTAAAAGGATCTTCCATATGTGACCCGCTGTCACGTCTCAACATATAATTACACACTAATCCATCCGAAACTTTTACTCGTAAAATCTCCGGAAGTACTCCGCGAGAAGCCATCCAAAAGAAGAACGGTAATTCTTCATTACAATTAACTGTATCAAAACTGTCAAATATTTTCTGCAACTTGTGAGGAATAACTGTTTCTTCACCAAACACATCCATAGCATGAACCTCAACATAAGGTGCATCAAAATCATATTTTGCATAAGGGATTCCCTCCGAAATAGGGTTAACCCCGCCAGTAAAATCATATATATCTGCGTAACGATAATCTTGCATTGCATCTAAAAGCGCACCTTCTGCACCAGACGCACCACGCAACATTGCAAACCCTTTTATGACGTCTGCCCACGACGTCTGTCCTTTTGAAATTGCGTCCGCATACATCCAAGAGGCAGGATCCTGATAATATCTCGCAGGATCAAGTTCATACAAATCCGCGGGTCTAGATATTTTAGACGGATCAAACGGCGCGTAACGAAAAAGCCCATAATTTCCAACTTCTCGTTGTAGCATTTCTCTCCCATCAACCAGTGGAATAATCCCGCCAGCCGCAATCAATTCTTGTATAGAATTCATTTTCTCTTCCATCGAAGGCGCATCGTTTCGAAATGCAGTTGGAAGTCCTGCATTCTCAAAATAATTTCCTTTTGAATCTAACATCGCACGCATATTCAAATTTAAAACAGATTCATGCAAAAGAACATCTGGCACCCTATTATCTAGCTCCCTACTATCACCCGCAAATATGTCTTGATTAAGAGTCATATATTCGAGACCATTAGCAAGCTCCGTATCAGTTAATCCTGCAGTCATCAACGTGGTTGTTCCATCCATAAACCCTACAATGTCACCCTGCCCTAAGAATATATCTACGGTCTCTTCAATTCGAATAGACTCGCGCGGGTCCTCACAAGTCATAGATGCACTCGCAAAATTCGCAACAAGTATTAAAGCTACTAAAATAATTAGTATTTTTTTCATTCAACGATCACCATCGATTCAATCTCAGTACACATTGCAATAAAATCTAATACGCCTTCTTCTAGCTCTCGCTCACTGAAATCGACTACATCCATATCCAAATCAAACACAACATTATGTGTACTAAAATACGCATCCATTTCTATAACCAAGGCAAATGCTTCGGATTCAAGTGAACGTAATTCCGCAGTATTTAAACAACTATACTCTAAATCTTTGGAATAAAACGCATCTAAATTATCCACAATCTCATTTTGCTTTTTTTCAAAAATAAGAAGTTGCTTAAATATTTCATCCGGTGCACTTTTCTCCATGTTGTCTAAAACCGTGTCTTCAAAAGTCAAATCAAACAACTCTAACACAATTTTCATATCGCCATAATTTACATCATTTTGTTCAATCAAAGTAAAATAAGACTCGATTCTTTGTTCTTCAGGAGACTTAAATAAATTATTAAGCGCACCAGAATTATATATAAGAACGACTGCAACAACAACGACAATTATAATTATTAGATTACGCCAACGCTTGTCCAATTAAACCACTTAATAGATTAAAGCCGAGAAGTCATATAAATACTTTGTGGTCGCTTTCCAGTCGCGAAATGCCGCGAGCACCCATACACAAATGCACCATGATTGATGGTGCTGAAGTGGCAAACCTTTGGACACGCGAATGACATATACACAAGCACACAAAGGAAAGAAATTTAAACAAAAAGAAATAATAACTTATTATGCCTATACCAAAAATGAAAATACCAAAGATCCCATTTGGGCAGAAAAAAACTGTTGCACAACCGGGTGCGATGCCAGAAGTTGCACATGAACCACAACCTATGCCAACCCCGCAACCTACACCAGAACAAGCAGCACAAGTTTCAAAACCGGAAGCAGCACAACTAGCAACACCAGAAAAACAAAAACGATTAGCCATTCATAAAAGAGCATGGGCAGGAATAAAAAGAAATACTCCAAGACAAGCATGGTTACGAAGAAGAGCAAGACTTTTAGAATTAAGACAAAAAGCGTATGGCGAAGTTGCGGGTTTTGTAGATATAAAAAAGTTTAAGATTACTGCACAAAATGCAAAGGATGCTTGTGAAATACTAGCAAAAGATCCTAATAGTGGATTATTGAAACCACAACTAAAAAAACACATTAACAAATTAGCAGGAATGCGAGTAAGACAACTACGCGTAGCTAAATAAACAATTTACGACCGGCAACGAACCCTACAAAGCTTATCCCATCAACCTTTTTAAAAAAAGGTTGTTTTGAAGCCAAGGCTTCATAACACTCCGCAAAACAAAGTTTTGCTTGGTGGCGAAAAAGGCAAAGCACCGGTTTCGACTGGCAACGAACCCTACAAAGCTTATTAAATACCTTTCAAATAAATTCTTTTTATGGTTAGGGTAAAAGACAAACAAATTGTTCTTGATGACGCTGAATTTGAGTTACTAAAAAACTTTAGTGAAATGGAATTAATTCCTAATCGAGAAGGCATATTCTTGTTAATCGATAAAAACAAGGTCTTGGCCGAAGAAGGAAAACAAGTTTGTATTGATGTCCCACTAATCGAAGAACAACACGAGATAATTGAAATGGTTACAAAAGGACAGCTAAATGAATTGGTTGAAGGCGTTTTTGAAGACAAACTAAATGACAAACAAAAAAAAGCATTACTTGAACTAAAAGCAAGTGGAAAAGTTTTTTTGTTTAAACTAAATGAAACTTACAAGAAAGGAGTTTACAAGGTTCGCGAAGAAACAAAAAAATTAGAACCAACCAAAGATAAGAACGCACCAAAAGCTTCTGAAGATTTTAACGCAAAAGAAAAACTATTACCCGATTATACACTAGAGGTAGATGGTTTTGTTGCTACAAAAAACAATGAACGCGCAAGAATACTTTCTGTTGAACACAAAGAACAAATTGAGGGAAAAGAATTATTTGGAATCAAATCATTTGAAGGAATTTATTATTTAATCGATGGAAAGTTATTTGAGAAATACAAATCGAAAATAATTTCTTTGCTCGAAGAGAAAAACAATTTACAACTCGAAGAAATTGCCAAAGAAATAAACGCATCCAATGAACTAGTTAAGATTATTATTGAATTTTTAAAAGAAGAAGGAGAACTCTTCGAAAAAACAAAAGGCGAAATCTCTTTTATTCAATAAACATAAGATTCAATGTCATTGCGCTAGCAATGGCATACATCGTTCCAGCCTGGCGAAACAGGCTATGGGGTCACGGGGAATCGAACCCCGATCTGTTCCTAACTTTTGACGGTGCATTCGCGTTAGCGAGATGCGCCAAATCTCCGCGGAATTTTTTCCGCGCTGGAGGGAACCGTGATACCACTACACTATGACCCCGTGTAAACTACGAATGCTTTGCATTCTGGTTTTCGCCAACCTCCAATTAAAGCAAAAGCTTTAATGGACCAATCAAACTTTGTTTGATTCGGTTTGCAAAAGGTTGTGACCTAGCACTACACTATGACCCCAACAACCAATATCGTTGGTTATTACTTTGTAATATAAACTTTGAACAAAAGAACATTTAAAAATAAATAGAATTAGAGAAATTACTTTTTCTTCTTTTTAGCAGCTTTATCTTGCAAAGCTTCAGAACGTGCAATCGCCTTTCCTGCAAGACGTTTTGAAAATTTACGTTTAAACGCCGAATTTACGAGTGCAACAGTTACTCCAACAAGAAGACCAACTGAAACTGCTGCGCCACCCGGACCAGAAGAAACATATCGACCGGCGTCTTTTGCAGCTATCCCTTTTGGCAATACAATTTGGACCGGTCTACCTTTCACATAATCTTGCACAAATTGTTTTGCATTAACCTGATCTCCAAATCTTTTTTTGTAAGCTCTATACTCACTAATTAATTTTGCTGTGTGAGATGCATACTTCGCTGAAACATAAATCGCTGCAGGTGCAGCTGCAACAGCTACGACATCATTGGCTTTAAAAATAAAGGTTTTCTTTTTTCCACGAGTTTTCTGTGCGACAGATCGTATAGCTTCATGTAGTTCTTTTGGAACGCGCATTTGTGTTAATGTCTCGCCAGAAACAACATTACCACGACCCAACTTTGCAACTCGTTTTACTTGTGCCTTGCGTGCTCTTTCTGCTGCCTCTTTAGCAACTTTATTTCGTACTAACCTCGGATCACCTTCTGGAATAAATCCTTCGCGGCCAGCTTTCGTTACTCCGCGGCCAGTTTTACGAGTAGATTTCATATAAATCTATTATTTCCTCTACTATAAAAACTTTCCATTTGTGAACGAGACATTTAAATACATTTAATCCTTCAAATACCTTAGAAAAAGGTGTTATTATCGTTCACAAACAAGCAATCAAGGAATAATTCTAGTTTTTTAGGTAGTAAACAAAATAGCGCACATTTAAAATTAATTCTTTTTTTGAATTTAATAGAGGAGATTAAATGATACCCGTAAAAAAGTTTACAAATGAAATGGAACTAGCCATTTACGAAGAATGGAGAAACAACAACGAATTCGCATTTGACGAGAATACGAAAAAGACCGTTTACTCAATTGATACTCCTCCACCATATATTAATTCCCCAGTACATATGGGGCATGCTAGTACTTACACTATCATGGATTTTATTGCTCGATTTCGAAGAATGATTGGACAAGAAGTTTTGTTTCCACTTGGACTTGACCAAAATGGTTTACCAATAGAAATTAGTGCAGAAAAAAAGTACAATGTTGATTTTACAAAAATCTCTCGCGAAGAAGCAATTGGTTATTGTAGAAAATTACTAGACGCAACAACTACTGAAAGTATTGATAGTTTTTTTAAAAGCGGAATTGGTTTTAGTTCTTGGAAACATGGTAACAAAATTGGAGAAATATATGAAACTGATTCAGCTGAATATCGCGCATTAACCCAAAGCACTTTTATTGATCTTTGGAATAAAGGACTTATTTATGAAGAAAGCAGAATCACTAATTGGGACACTAGATTACAAACTGCTGTTGCTGATGCAGAAATTGAGAGAGAAGAAAAAGAAACTGATTTTAACTTTGTAAAATTTAAAATAAAGGATTCAGAAGAAGAAGTCATAATTGCTACTACCCGACCTGAATTACTTTGCACAGCTGCATTAATGATTTACAATCCAAAAGATAAGAGATATAAATCTCTGAAAGATAAAAAAGCAATTACTCCAATTTTTGGAAATGAAGTTAAAATAATTGCCCACGGAGATGCCGACCCTAAATTTGGAACAGGGTTAGTGTTTATGAGTTCAAGCGGAGGAGATCAAGACTCAGTACGATTTTTACGAAAGGTTGGGCTCCCTGCGGTTTCATCTGTTGGAAAAGACGGAAGATTAAATGAAAATGGCGGTTATTTGAAAGGACTTAGCACAAAAGATGCAAGAAAGCAAATCATTGAAGACCTGAAAGAAAAAGGCTTTTTAGTAAAACAGGAAAAATTAATGCACTCGGTTCCAATATCTGAAAGAAGCGGAGCAGAACTTGAATTCATAGAAACCCAAGAACTTTATTTAAAACAAGTTGAATTTAAAGATGAACTTCGAAGAATTGCTAACGAATTAAATATCTATTCTCCAAAATCAAAACAAATTTTACTCGATTGGATTGATAATGTTTCAATTGATTGGCCGATTACACGAAGAAGATTTTATGCAACTGAAGTCCCTATGTGGAAATGTGATAGTTGTGAAGAAATTCTTTTAGCAGAGAAAGGAAAATATGTTCAACCTTGGAAAGAGAAAGCCCCTGTTGAAAAATGTAAATGTGGTGGAAAATTTGTTGGAGAAGAAAGAGTGCTTGATACGTGGTTTGACTCTAGTATTTCACCATTATATATTCTTGGATATGAAAGACACCCAAAATTTTTTAAGAAACACCCTGTTTGTAGTCTTAGACCACAAGGAAAAGAAATTGTAAGAACTTGGTTGTATTATACCTTGTTAAAAGATTTTTTATTAACTAAGAAAACTATTTTTGATGATGTTTGGGTACACCACCACATCGTTGATGAAAAAGGATACAAGTTTAGCAAAAGAAAAGGAAACGGAATTGATCCTCACGACGTAATTAAACGATTTGGTGCAGCACCATTTAGACTTTGGTGTGCGCTAGAAGGAAACTTAGATAAGAGTGATTTTAGATGTTCTTTCCAAAGGATTGAGGGAACCGGAAAAGTTCTTGACAAATTTTGGAATGTTTCAAAATTCGTTTCAATGTTTGAATTAAGCGAAGCAGAAGAGGCGAACGCTGAACTAATGGAAATTGATAAATGGATTTTAAGTAAAGTTGCTACCATAGCAAAAGATGCGCACGAAAAGTTCATGACATATGATTTCCATAACCCTGTTGTAAGAATAATGAATTTTATAAAAGATGAATTCGCTTCGAATTACTTAGAAATTGTTAAACGGAGAGCATACAACAACGACGAGAACACCAAGTTTAGTGATGCCCAGCGAAACGGTGCAGTGAAAACTTTGCGCGCAGTTCTTGCAACGATTTTAGAAATAACTTATCCTGTTGAACCAGCAATGAACTACTATATTTACAAAGAATTGTTTGGTCGTGAGATTCAAAAGCAATCTTGGCCAGAAAACGGAAAAGAAAAAAGCGAAATTGTTGGCGAAGAACTAATGGAATTCAATTCAGCTATTTGGAAAGCAAAGAAAGATAATGGATTATCACTCAAAGATGGCGTTGCAAAAGTTATTGCTCCAAAATCACTCACAAAAGCAGAGAAAGAACTAAAAGCAATGCACGGAATATCAGAAATCTCTTTTGAAGGGAAAGAAACAAAAGTAACTGTAAAATAAATCATTTGTTTAAAAAAATCCAAAAGATTAATAATTCAAGAATACTTTCTTTAATCATGAGAAAAATAAATAGACGAAGCTTTCTTGTTAGAGTCGGTGCATTTGCTACAGTACTTGGAAAAGGGAAAAAAGCAAATGCGTCAAGAACAAAATTGAAATTTGATCCTGATGCTAGACCATTTACTGCAAAAGTGCGACGACCGCCCATTCATAAATCTAAAAGACATAATTATCAAACAATCAAAAAAGCAGTTGCAGAACAAACTACTCAATTAGATGCGGACGAACGGATAAAACTCAGAAGAGTACAAGAAAATATTTTACAGAGGATATATAATTATGTTCCCGAGAATTATTCATTGGAACGCGCAATACAAAAAGAACTTGTTTTTGAGTCAATAAAAACAAATGCAATTGATGCATTACACAATACATTCACATCTGAATCAAGAAGAGATATTGAAGCCGAAATCGATATGCTAATTTCACCAGTAGTCACATACCCCCTTGAAATTATTGATCGAGTTACCGAACACATAGCACATAAATTTGACACAGAATAACAGAAATCTCTTTTGAAGGGAAAGAAACAAAAGTTACTGTGAAATAGAACAAAAAATGAAATTCACAAATCTTTTATACTCCTTTTCCTTTTCTTTTATAGATAAAATGAAGAGAATACTAGCATTGTTATTTATCATGGCTTTTATTGGAAGTGCCCTGGCAATTTCACCTAACGAAGCCACTGCTTTTGTTTCAACAACAAATAACTATTTACTAGATGGCGAGACGGCTCGAACTTTACAACCAACCGTAATGGTGTCTTACAAAGGAAGTGATTATTGGATTGTTACAGGCGTTAGTGGAGATGCAACTAGTATTTACTTACCAATTAATAATGACAAAAAAGAATTGGCAAATGGAGCGATAGAAGTTCGAGAACTCATAAAAACAAGTATCATTTTGAGTAGAACTTATTCACTAAAATCACAGTACTCTGTTGGAGACTGGCCTTTTTCACACCCAATAAAAACTAGTTTTTATGATTTAGAAAATGCATTCAATAATCTTTCGCCAAGTATCACATCCATTGAAACCGCGCTTGCAACAATTGATGACGCAGATGCACTAGAACTAAAAGCCGCAAATGTAAAAAATCTTCTAGAAGAAATTAGTGACCAAAGCAAAGATGTTGCAGACAGTATTTTTGATGGGATCGAATTCGAAAAAGAATATTTTACTAACCCGGATACAAATACAACTGTTTTGTATGAGAGTCGATTTGAAGATTATTTTGCAAGCATTGATGATTACAAAACTAAGTACAATGAATTAAAAGCAAAGATTGATGTCTTAAAACAAGAAATTGCGGCGTTCGAAGGAATTGAAAACAATCAAAAAGAATTTTATATCAAAGTTCTTCAAATGCCTGCAGAAGCTGCCGTATTGAATTCGTTATTTACACGAACAGAACAAACAAAAACTTTAGTGGAAGAAATTTTTAATTCAAGTAAAAACATTGAAAACTTAGTGCTTAACTTAGAAACACGAGTTAGCAGAAACGAAGCGTGGCAAATATTATACGCAAGTGACGACGAAATAGCAACTATTAATTCGAGTTTTAATTCTTTATCAGAAGCAGCAAAAGCCATTTTAGCTGAAGACAATGTTGATTATTGGAAAGACCAAGATAGTGTAGATGCACTAAAGATTAATTGGAGCCAAGCAAAAACAAAATACAATAACGCTATTTACGAAAAAGCAATTAGTTTTGGTCGCGACGCTCGCAAAAATGCAAAAGCTATTCTTAGAGCAGGGGCAGGCGAAGCAGTTGATAATTCGGGCGAATTAATAACCCAAATAATAATTGTTTTGGTTGTAGTATTAGTAGCAGTATTTGTAATTGAAAAATTTATTTTACATAAAAAGAATAAAGATAAAATGGAATTTGAGGATGATGAAAATGAAGAAGAGTACTAGTTTGATTTTTTTAACAATCCTAATTTTGTTAGCAGGAATGGTTAATGCACAAGTACTAGTTAATGTTTCAGTAGATAAACCAGAATTATCTACTAATGAAGTTGCGTATCTAACAATACAAATTAGAAATGAAACTGGAACTGATTTTGAAAATTATTTATTAAGACTTGAGAGTGGTGAGAACCTAGCTTTTTTGGAGAGCCAAGACAACTATTTATTACAAGAAATAGATTTGATTCGTTCTGGAATGAGTAGAGAAATAAAAGTTCGTTTCAAAGCAGTTGATACTAGCGAGGAGACAGGAGAATTATTTGTTTACTATGGAGATGAGCACGAATTTGTTTCTGGAACCTTTGTTAAAACAACACAACTACCTGTTGGAGTGAGTAGCCGAGCAGTTAAACAGAGTACCAAACAAGGAGAGAGAGTCCAAGTTACTTTTGAAATGCATAATTATTCTGGAGATGTTTTACAAAATGTTGGCGTATCGGTTTTGGCTCCGCCAAACTTTACAGTTATAACCCCTGAAGTAATCCTTCCCGTTATGCTTGATGGAAATAGATTTGTTAGAACTTTTGAAGTACTCGCACCTCTTGAAGCAGAAGGCGAGAAAAATATCATTTTGAGTTACGGTTTTTTTGACAAGACCGGAGCACATTATTTCGAAGAAAACTTTGTTGTGTCATTTGAAAAAGAAAATAACGTGTTACTCGCAGGAATCGGAATCATTATTCTTATTGTCGCTGTGTTGATTTATGTTAGCAAATCTAAAAAACCTACTGAAAAAGCAGGAACAAATGTACAAGGAACTGCTGACAAAGAATAAAGCTAATCTCTTTTTAGTTCATAATAAAGATTAATTATTTCTTCTTCAGAAACGGTGTGCTTCTTTTTTTCTTCTTTAAATTTTACAAACCCATTTTTTTCTAAAACTCTTTGCGAAGCAGGATTAATCGAGAATGCAATTGACTCTAACTTTTTATCTGGAAAGCTTTCTACAAATTTTGGAACAAATAATTCGGTTGCTTTAGTCACATAACCTTTATTCCAATATGCTTTACCAATCCAATAACCAAATTCTGCTCTTTCTTCTTCTATTCTTGTAGTGCCAATAACACCAATTAATTCTTCATTTGTATAAATTCCAAACGAAAATTTCTTTTTTTCTTTTATTTCTTCAATTGTTTTTTCTAGAAACTTTTTTTCAAATTCGACAGTAATATCTTCAACAGTAAAAGGCGCATCCATATTATACAAAACGTCTTTGTCCTTGATTATCAAAGTAAGTCGCTTTGCGTCTTCTACTCTTAATTCTCTTAATTCAATCATCAACTCACTAAATATTTATTTCTACAACGTCTTTGTTATGCAATTCATACTCTGGACCCACTCTTTGTCCAGGGAACTTTGTTGAACCCCAAACTTTTGCATTCTTTAGTTTTTTTGCAAAGTCTTTGTGTAAGTGCGTAGCAAGATCAAATAGTGTTGAACCTTTTGGTAGAGACATTGGTTCTTTTAGTTCAACTTCTTTACCCGGTTTTTTTGTGTACACAAGAATCTTTCCGATGAGTAAGAAGATTTGATCGCGTAAATCGATTAGCGAGTGATCCGTAACGTTTGTTGTATTCAAAAACAAAGTTTTTTTGTAAACAATACTCGTATCTAGTGCTTCGCTAACTTCTCCTAACGATTTTATCGGTCCAGAAACAATTACATTTGAATTTGCGTAACTACTAGATTTTAGGTAACCGATTAATTGGTCTTTTGGAAATTTTAGATATTCTTTTCCAGATACTTGTATTCCTCGAAACGAAGAAACTTTTACTTTTATTGGAGGACGCGTTTTATTCAAATAAATCTTTGATTCTTCTAGTTCACTAGCAATTATTTTTTGATCATCACGCTTTCCAACAATTATAATTGCATCCGCATTTCTAATTAACGAAATAATTTCGCGTCCATTTGATTTTCCTTTTGCTGAGCCCTCTATTAACGCAGGCAATTCAACCATTTGTATTAGCGCACCTTCATAAGGCATCATTCCAGGTTCTGGTTTGTAGGTTGCAAAACCATAATCAGTTACTTCGGCAATTTCTTTTCCAACTAGCTTGTTTAGTAACCAACTCTTTCCTGTATTTGGTAAGCCAACTATTACTACTTGTCCTACGCCGTCTTTTTTTACATACATTGTTGGAGCGCTACCTTTTTTTGAAGAAGTCATTTTGGCTCGCTCAAGCTTTGATTTTAATGCAGCAATTTTTCTATTTACTTCTGCACGTAAATTGTCTCCACCCTTGTGCCGTGGCGCTGTTGACCTCATTTCTTGTAATGCAACGAGCTTAGCCTCATCGGTTTCAGCCGCATAAAACTTTTTTTGCGCTTCAGCAAATTCGAGAGATACATTTGATGGCATTATATCACAAATAAAGAAAGAGAAAAAAGAATTATAAACGCTAGTCTTTTACAGCACTCAAAACAAATAATTCTTCGAAAAACAACTTCTTCCTAGCTACTATCGCTACATTCATTCCTTTTTTTTCAAGGATTTTAATTACGTCTTTCTCGTCATTAAAAGAAGATACTAGCAGAAAGAGAATTCCTTTTGGTGCGAGATACTCGTAGAACTCCTCAAGAAAGATATCGATTATTTCTCGACCTTTTTTGCCACCATCAAGATCACGCCACTTTATTTTTTCACTTGGAAGATATGGTGGATTAAAAGCAATGAAATCAAATCGCTCAGTTGAATCTTTTCGAACAAAGTTAAATAAATCTCCCTCAAAAAAAGTTATTTTATCAGCAATGTCTTTGTTGTTTTCCATTGCAGTTTTGATTGCATCTGGGTTAAGATCTACCGCAGTTATCTTTTTTGCACCTGCTTTTGCCATTGCTCTTGTTTGGATTCCTCCACCAGTACCTAGATCCAAACAGTTTTTTCCGCTTAAGTTCTCAGTTAGGATAGCATCTTGTAAGAGAAAAGAATCTTCTTGTGGTTTGTACACTTCCATGCGATCATCTACTAAACACTATTGTAAAATTATTGTGCTTTTGCTTGTTCTAAGATTTCATTAAACTCATTTGTATATGCTTGTGCTAGCGCGTCATCTAAAACCAGTATTAGGTTTTCATCGTTTCTTGTATCTGCGTTTTGAGAATAATTAAAAGAACCAGTTAAAACTTTTTTTCCATCGATAATAGTAAATTTATTGTGCATTGCACCCGAACCTTTTCTTATTGCAACTTCAATTCCTTCCTCGATTAGTCTTTCATCTTCACTATACTGGTTTTCACTTTGTAAATAATCAAAAACAACTCTTACTGTAACCCCGCGAGCCTTTGCATTTACAAGCGCATCAGAAATCTTTGTGTGTGTAAACGAATACACTGCAATATCAATTGAGTTTTCAGCTGAATTTATTTGCTCTATTAGTTTTGTAGAACACTCATCTTCTGGACAAAAAAATACTTGTAGTTCTTCGTTTGGAGTTAGCGCACCAAGTGCTGAATCAAAGGAATCTAAGTTTATTTCTCCTTCTCCAAACGAATATAACCCTAAGAACGAATCATGTTTTACATAGTCTACTATCCCTATTGACATCACACAAACTATAATGAGAAAAATCCAACCACTCTTTGTTACAAAACCCATTTCACCACATATTATTTACATCACACTGCTTTATATTTCTTGCCAAGAAAAAGTCATTAGTGGTTAAATGTTGGTAGATGCACACGCTCACTTGGACATGGTCCCTGTGAAAGAATTAGAATCGGTGGTTAACGAAGCTACGAAAAATGGTGTTGGAAAAGTTATTTCTTGTGCTACTTCTTTTGCTTCAAATAAAAAAAACTTGGAAATAGCTAAGAAATTTGATTTGATTGAAGCAGGAATTGGTTTGTATCCATTAGATGCACTAGAATTAAGTGAAACTGAACTCGACCATGCATTTGAGTTTTTTGAAACAAAAGTTAGAACCGCAACTGCAATTGGAGAAGTTGGATTAGATTATAAATACGCTAAAAGCGATACTGAAAAAGAAAAACAACAAGAGATTTTTAAACAATTTATTTTGTTTGCAAAAAGATTTGACAAACCACTAATTGTACATTCAAGATATGCACAAAGAGATGTTCTTGGAATGCTAGAAAAAGAAAAAGCAACGAAAGTTTTGCTACATAGTTTTGTTGACTCGCAAAAATTAATGAATCGAGCATTTGATGATGATTTCTTTATTAGCGTTGGTTTAAGCGTTCTTGAAAATGAATTAGTACAAGAACGGATAAAGGAATTTCCATTAAATAGCTTGTTACTTGAAACTGATTCACCTATGCGTTTTAGTGGTGAGAAAACAATGCCAAAGGATATTTTACAAGTTGCCAAAAAAGTAGCTGAACTAAAAGGTTTGGAACTAGATGCAGTTGAGGCACAACTAGAAAAGAATTTCAAAGCACTTTTTGGATAGCTTTTTAAGTATCTAAAACTAAATTATAATATGGCCTTCAAAAAAGCAAAGAGAAAACAAATAAAAAAATTCTTTAAAACTCCACTAAAAATGCTTGGACTTAGACATGGCAAACCGACTCGTGGACGTACGCAAAGAACCTTTAAAGCATATATTGGTGGAGAACACACTTTTGTTAAGCCAAGTGCTTTTGAACGAGAACAAAGAAAAAATTTATGCAAAGTATTATCTTTACATGCGAAATGTCTTCGCGCTGGTTTGATTAGTGCTACTAGATACAAACTTTTGCCAAACCCATACCTATATGTCGATAAACGAGTTGGCATCACTAAAAAAATCGGAGAAGTTAGTTTACAAGAAGTGCATAATTACTTATATTTACCCGCAAAGCAACAAGCAATTTTCGCTAAAAGTGATCCCCGAAGAGTCCAAGCTATTAAAGATTTTCTAGAACAAAACCCTAAGCTATCCAAAGAAGATTGTAGTCTTGCCTTGTACCAGTTACGTAATAATTTGCACTCCATCAAAAAGGCACGATTCGATAAGTCAAAATTTGACATTTCTATCGACTTGACAGGGGACAATGCAATAATCCACTCTTTTGATCCAAAAAGTAGAGTTTTCACATTGGGACTTATTGATCAAATCTACCCTGGAAATGAGAAACGCATAGCCAAAGAGCATAAACGTAAGAGAAAACGTAAGCGTAAGGACAAAGATAAAAAGTAACTCTTCAAATTGATTTAAAAGCTTTTCAGAAGCAAAGATTTCTGTGAACTTAGCAAAGTTCACTTACCCGTTAACGAAAATTCTGTAGCAACAGAATTTGGGTTATGTGATAACATGATAATTGAGTTTTTAGCAGGTATTGCAATTGTACTAGTTGTTGGACATGTACTAGTTACTTTTGTAGGGAAAAAAGATAAGTACCACAAACAAAAACACAAGTGGAAAGTTCATAATGCTGAGGTTGTTAACCCAGTTGTTGTTAGCGAACACACGGTTACAAAAGAGACTAACGAAGAAGAGTTTTTGAACTATGGAAAAGTAATTGCTAATGAACAAAAGATAAAAGTTTTGAATCAAAGACTTGGTAACCTAGAACAAACTACCGCAACGATTGCAAAAACACAAGTCGAATCTTTTCCTATCGAAGAAGGAAAAGTAGATATTGAAAAATTTGATTTTAGAATAAAAGTTTTAGAACAACAAATAGATGATATACAAAATCCTAAAGCAAAACCTGATACGTTCTACGGACAAAAAGACGATCCAATGGAAGCAACAATACAATCATTGGTTTTTAATTCTAAGAAAAAATAGACAAAATAGTGAGTTAATATGAAAATCCCTAAACACAAAAACCCTTGTTTTGATTGCGGAGCACTTTGTTGCAAAGGAGTTGCGACCCCCATTAATACGCCAAGAAGTAAAAACGATTGGGATGAGATTAGATGGTTAGTTGCACACGAGCGCGTACAAGTATTCAAGGATCATGAGAACGATTGGTTAGTAGAATTCATGACTCCGTGTGAAAAACTTGATGAAGAAGACAAATGTAAAGTTTATTCTATTCGACCAAAGATTTGCCGAGACCACGAAGACGACGAATGCGTTAAAAACGGAGAAGAAGCATATCACAAAATGATTTTTAGACATTTAGAAGATATTGATAAGTACTTAGCAGAAAGAGAACTTGCAAAACTAAAAAAGAAAAAATAATTACTGACAAGTTCCAACAATTTCAGATACACCATGTTGTTGCAAATCTGAAATACTATCCGAAGAGTAATTTATTTTTATATCGTAACTTGCGATATAATATTTTTCTCCACTTTTACAATTAAGTATATTTTGTATTACAATTACTTTTCTAGAATCCGGAGAAATACTTTCTTCAATTAAAGTGACAACTTCTCCAAAACTAACATTTTCTAAAGTTAATGCTTTAGCAGTATTATTTAGTATCGTGATTGTCAAATTAGTACCTGAAGCCGACCAATCCACAATTGCAAAAGGAGTTGTATATTGCCATCTACTTCTAACTGAAGATTCATTAATACTTTCAGTGTTACCTGTAAGATCTAGCGCGGTGTCTACACAACCAAAAGAAATTAATGTAATTAAAATTAAACTGATTATTAATAACTTTTTCATATTCAAATTACTCCCTAGATCTATTTAATACTTACTTCGAGTTCAATCGGACAATGATCTGAACCTTCTACACTAGCAAGTATTTTTGAAGAAATAATTTTCTTTTCAAGTTCTAGCGAAGCAATGAAATAATCTATTCGCCAACCAATATTTCTTGCTCTGCAATTGAAGCGATAAGCCCACCAAGTGTATTGTCCGGGTGATTTGTTAAACATTCTAAAAGTATCAAGATAACCTTTAGCTAGTTGTTCTGTAAAAGAATCTCTTTCTTCGATTGAAAAGCCAGGATTCTCAGTATTTATTTTTGGATTTGTTAAATCAATTTCTTTGTGGGCAACGTTTAGGTCACCACAAAAAATAACTGGTTTTTTCTTTCGAAGCTTTTCGCAGTACTGGATTAATTGTTCGTTGAACTCTAGTTTTTCGGCTAAACGAAGCAACCCGTGTTTTGAGTTGGGAGAATAAACATTTACTAAGTAAAAATCAGCAAGTTCAAAGGTTTGTACTCTGCCCTCTTCATCAAATAGCTTCATTCCAAAACCGTTTTGTACACTTATTGGTTCTATTCGCGAGATTATCGCTGTTCCAGAATAACCTTTGCGTTCGGCTCCATTCCAATACGTTTTGTAACCGCTAAAAGAACCAATTGCTCTTATTTCATCAGGAATGTCTCCATCGTGAACCTTTATTTCTTGTAAACAATAGATATCTGCTTGTTCTTTGTTAAAGAAATCGAGAAAATCTTTTCGCATTATGGCTCTTATCCCGTTAACATTCCAAGAAATTATTTTCATACACAAAAAAGAGAAGAAGTCATTAAAAGTGTTGACTCGTAATTCACCTATGCGTTCGTCTTCTTATGATCCCACGAGTTAATTTAAAATCAATTATTTGGTGAGCAAAGTTTTCTCGCAAGATATCAAGATTCATATTAACCCAGATCTTTCTTTTTCTATTATTTTTTAGAATATCAATTGTTTCTTTTATTTTATCTTGTTGTATCTCAAATTTATCAAGAGCAATTAATTTGAAGTTGTACTTTTCGATATCGCTACAAAAAACTGGGTAAGTGTATACTACTGGAATCAAACCAGATGCTAGAACTTCAAGTAAGTTGTTTCCAAAACCTTCTATTTCACTGAAATAAGTTGAGAAACCACCTAGCTTTGCAAATATTCTCGGATACTCTTCGAACTTAATATCGGTTTTATTATAATAGTCTTCTGCGAATTCTAGGAACACTTGTTGATCCGGAAATTTCTTTTTTAGCGCAAGGTACTTGCGACGCAATTGTTGTTTTGAACCATCTTTGTCGTCGTTACCAGAAATAAAAAAGAACAAAGACTTCTTTTTCTTTTTTCTTTTGTTCGTTTCTTCTAGCAATTCAAAACAATACTCTAACGCAAAATCAATTCTCTTTCTTTTAACTATTCTTGTGTGTTGTAAACAAAACAAAGTGTCTTTTAGAGTAGTGTTTCGTTCAACCAAATACTCTTCTAGCGAAAAATCTCTTAAAAACTTTACAAAACCATCTTTGTCTTTTTTTAAATCATTAAAACTTTCAATAAACGTATCAGTTGTGTTGTAAATAACATCGTTGTTCTTTGAAATGCTCTCAAAAAAGCCTTTCTTCATTTTTCCAAGTTGCAAAAAGTATTTTTCTGCGATTCTAAATTGTCCACTGTTAATAAAAAATATGTATTCTGGATATGGTCCGGGGATTCCTTGTAGTAAATAGCGTTCAATGTCTCTTGGAGGATTAGCAAAATGTTCTCTTTCCATGTGAGAATCATGCCACCACAACAAGTACTTAGGAGTTTTTTGTTTTCGTTTTAACCTGTTTCTATAAAACCTTGAGAGAGCAACAGATAAAATAAAATTTACTGGGTGACATGTGTTATGTGCGAGAATAACATCGATTTTATTTTTTTCTACAAAATCTTCTATAACTTGAACCGCTTCTCGGAGTTCGTTTTCTATTCGCTCACTAATTGATCCGCCAAAACCCTCTTTGAATTTTTTTGTTGCTAATCTATTTCCATTAAAACCATCTAAAAACAAACTATTTGCTTGTATGTTTGGAGATTTTTTTCCACTTTTTCCAACTAAATAAAAAATATTTTCTTTTGGGATCTTCATCTCATTAGTCATAACACTTTCTATTTGCTTCATTACAATTGACACTCCATCAGGCAAACCAAATCTAGCATGTAACATTGCATAGCGAAGCTTAGGGACGTCCTTTTTGTTGTATTGCTTAAACTCACTAATAGATATCTTGGCAGGCATTACTTGTTTAGATGTGAGAACTATTATAAGTTTTTTTGCTATTTTGGTCAAAAGTGTCCGATAAATAATGTGTTTTTGGTTTACTCTTCGTTCCAATCTCGCATTTCGCCTTTTCTTTGAATGTGTTCTAATTTGTAATTACCATCTTTAAAGCGAGCACTAAGTTTTTCTTGATTTTCTTTGAAAATATCTTCTAACTTCCAACCAAAGTGATTACAAATTGCTCCAATATACCACAGAGTATCGCCAAGGTTTTCTCTTATACCCTCAGTTTTGTCGTTCTCATGAAAAACAGTTTTCTTTATGCACGAAGCAACATCAGCAGCTTCACCAGTAATTCCTAAACCCCAATTACAAAGTTCCATATTAGGGTTTTTATCAGGACGCATAATCGTTCTAACAAATTTCTGATAATCTTCTAAAAATTTTTCTGTCATTCTATCACCTAATCACAAATTCTTTGCCATGTCTTGCAAAACTTCGTAAGCTGCTTTTTGTCTTTCTTCTTTTGTTGCGTGACCTGTTATCGCTCTACCAATAACAAGTATTGTTGAACCATCAACTATTGCATTTCCAGGAGTAAAAACTCTTTTTTGATCTGCTCCAGCAGGTGCGTTTGGTCCTTTTATCCCCGGAGTCACAAACATAAAATCTTGGGGCAATTTATCTTTTATTGCATGTAAATCAGCTGCAGAACAAACAACTCCGTCAAGACCAGCTTCTTTTGTAAGCAAAGCTAGTTTCAAAACTTCGTCTTCTACTTCTCCAGCAATTCCAATTTCATTATTCAAAATATTTTTGTCAATGCTTGTAAGAATTGTAACCGCAGTTATTTTTGGCGGATTTGCAACACCTGCTTCTTTTACTCCTGCAACCGCAGCCTTCATCATTTCAAGCCCTCCTGAAGAATGCACATTGAACATATACACGCCTAATTTTGCAGCAGCATTCGCTGCACCTTTAACAGTATTTGGGATATCATGATATTTTAAGTCAAGAAATACATCTGCACCATATTCTTGAACTAACTTCACTGCTTCTGGCCCAAATCGAGTAAAAGTTTCTTTTCCAATTTTGAATAAACCAACAACAGAACTTAATTCTTCAACTCTTTCTTTTATCTCTTCAATTGAATTTAATCCATCTAGTGGCAAACAAACTCTTTTTCTCGCCTCGATTTCTTTTTCTGTTAGTTCCATTTACATCAACCCCAAATTAAAAATTTTATTGATATTATTAAAGGTCATGTCATTTATTTGTTCTTCGCTAACTCCAATAGATGGTAAAAACTCTTCTACAAATTCTTTGTAAACAAAAAGCGAAGGGTAGCCTGATGGATAACCTGCGTGTAATTTTTCTCCTACAGCATGTGGAGCATAATCAGTTCCCACAAAATCAATTTTTCCACTCTTTATACATTCTTGTAGAGCAAGAACATCTTCTTTACTTCTTAACGGAGGATTCATTTTGTATAATAGACCATTAGCTTCTTCTAATCTTGAATAATCCCACATTGCGTGGTGAGGAGTAATTTCACAAGTAGTATTAATATCTTTTTTTGCTTCCAGGAGTAGTTCAACAGATCCTGCACAAGAAACATGGCAAACATTTAGTGTTCCTAAAAAATTAGTTTCGCGTACAAACTTAATTTGGTCTTTTACTGATTCGATCTCTGCTTCTTTTGGACGCGAGGTTGCGTGAGTTATCGGATTTTTTGGATCAAAAGTATTTGTCATGAATGCCTCTTTCTCACAATGAACTGATATTACACCTTTGTAATTATTATCAGCTAATATTTGGTAAACTCTTTTTTGTTCTTCTTCTGCAAGAATTTGTAAATCGCCAGTGGATTTGCCAGCAAACATCTTAATCCCGATAACCTCTTTTTTTTCTTGTACAAGTGTAATAGCTTCTTTTAGTTGTTCTTCATCAAGCGTTGCTCCAACATACAAAAAGTATCTTCCTTTTTCACATTCTGGAACAAGTGCTAATCTTCTTTCTACATCTTCTCTTCTAAGAACCGGGATTGTTGTATTAGGCATATCAAAAACGTAATTTACTCCTTGTTCTTTTGCAACAGCTAAACCATGTGCAATTGTTTCTTTGTAACTTTGTGCTTCATCTCTGAAATGAACATGTGTATCTATTCTCATCAGCATTGCCTCCAATCAGAATACTCTTTCAAGGAAACTTTTTTTCCGGTTTTTAATCTTGCCGATTTTCCAAATTCTTTGCTTTCTCTAAGAACATCACTATTGAAAACAGGACCTTCTTTACAAACCCGCAAATCATCCATCATACATTGACCACATAACCCAAATCCACATTTCATATATCTTTCAAGACTGCACTGTGAATCCACTTTTGATTTTTCGCAAATGTCAAAAACCGCTTTCATCATTACTTCAGGCCCACAACAAAAAACACCATCTGGTTTTTCTTCAGCCAAAAGTTTATCAAGTATGGTCGTAACAAATCCTTTTTCTCCTTCGCTTCCGTCATCAGTAGTAATGAACAACTGTTGCCCAAGAATTTGTGCCAAATTTTTTTTGAATAATAGTTTATCTGCGGTTTGTGCACCAAGAATAACTTTAGTTGTAATTCCTTTTGATAAAGCTTCTTCAACAAGCGGTTGTAATGGTGCTGAACCACATCCGCCTGCAACAATAATTGCATTCTTTACTTCATTCAAATCAAATCCTTTTCCGTATGGACCTCTTAATCCGATGCGATCACCTTCTTTTAATTGAGTTATTACTTTACTCCATTTTCCTTTAGCTTGAATAGTTATTGCTTGTTCCGTAGAAGATATTTTCGAAAGCGAGATTGGTTTTTCATCAATCCTAGGAAGCCAAACCATAAGAAACTGCCCTGGTTTTGCCAAGCGAGCTTTTTCAAAATCAAAATAAAATACATAGTGTTCAGAAGTTTCCTTCTCCACTCTTTTGATTTCGATCATTTCGATTTTTTCACTCATGTGCAGCACCAACAATTTCTTTTAGATTCATTACTTTCTCTTTTTTCATCCATTGTTCCATCTCTTGAGAAACTTTTTTGAAAACATCAATTCCCCTATAATAAACAGCTGTTCCAATTCCAACAGTTGTTGCTCCAGCCATCATAAATTCTATTGCATCTTCTCCAGTAGTTATCCCGCCAGTTCCGATTATTGGCATTTTTCCTTCCGTTGCCTTATAACAATCATATACACATCTAATCGAGATTGGTTTTATTCCTGGTCCAGATAAACCACCAACTCTAAAATCTAAAACGGGTTTTCTTGCTTCAATATTAATAACCATTCCAGGTCCAAGAGTATTCCCTACATTCAAAGCATCAGCACCTGCAACCTGAGCCGCCTTAGCAATCCCGCCTAGGTCAGGCGCACTCGGAGAAATCTTAACTATAAGCGGAACATCAATATTTTCTTTTACTGCTTTTGTTATTTCTTGTGTTGCTTCTGGAGTACTCTGTCCTGCAAGCATACCAAACCCTGGCGTGTGAGGACAAGAAAGCGGAATTTCTATTGCGTCAAAACCTTGTGAAAAGTTTTTTGCCATGTATTCAAAATCTTTTGCTGTTGTTCCAATAATACTTCCTATCACCGGAGCTCCGACTTCTTTTAAATTTGTGAATTCTTTTTTTGCTTCTTCTATTCCTGAATTTGAGTAGCCGACCGCGTTTAGAAAACCAGACTCATAACCAACTAATATCGGATTATGATGTCCTTCTCTAGATTCTTTACTTATTGATTTTATTGTTACTGCTCCAGCTCCGCCAGAGGCAACTTTTTTCAAAGAATCTTTTGTTACGCCCATTAATCCTGAAGCAAGTATCGTTGGATTCTTAAGTTCCATCCCACAAAAATTAGTTTCAAGCATAGACAACACCTTATAAAACTTCAAAGAAGTTTTATTTTTTCCACTCCGTATTCATCGAATTCTTTTTCGATTTCTTTTCCTACGTCTTCTCCAGGAGCAAGACTAGCGTACATTAATGGAAGCAAATCAAGTGAAGAACTCATATTATAGAATTTCACTCCAATATTTTCAACTGCTTCTTTTACACTTTGACCATCGTCTCTTTTCTCCATTCTATTTGTTAAACTTATTACTCCTGCCACATCAACACCAGCTTCTTTTAATCCCTCAAGAGCAGTTATTAGTGAACCGCCGGTTGTGGTAACATCTTCTAAAACTAAAGTTTTTCCTTTTGGCATTCCAATAAAATATTTGTCTTGTGGAGCACCATGTGGCTTTGGTTCTTTTCGTCCCATTGCTAAAATAGCACTTCCCTTCGCATAGTTTTCTTGTTGTTTTGCATAAGTGTACTGAGTTATTATTCCGAGTTTTGTTGCACCATCAGGCACACCATAGAATGTTTCAACTTCCAAGTTATTTTCTTTCGCAAATGCAATTACATAATTAGCTAATTGTTCTGTTAAAAAAACGTCTCCGACAACAGTTCTCCAGTTTGCATAGAAATGTGATTGTCTTCCGGATTTTAGAGTTATCGCTTCTTTGAAAAAACCATATACTCCTGACTCTTCAATAAACTTGTTAAATTCTTCTTGATTAAATTCTGCCATTATTTCAACCCCCAACCTAGGAGAAAAAGAAAATTACTTTTTTAAAAGGGTCGGAAAAATGAGTAACCTAAGTGAATTGCACAGATTTTAAAAAAAATAGAAAAAGTGAAGCAAACGCTTCACTTAATTTAATTATTGTTTTTCTTTTAGTGCTGCTTGTGCAGCTGCTAATCTTGCGATTGGAACCCTATATGGTGAACAACTTACATTAGAAAGACCGATTCTGTGGCAGAATTCTACACTTGTTGGCTCTCCTCCGTGTTCTCCGCAAATTCCTATGTCAAGATCTGCTTTAACGTTACGAGCACTTTTTACAGCCGCCTCCATTAGCTTTCCAACACCTTCTTGGTCGATTGCTTGGAATGGATCTCTACCATAGATTCCCATTTCTACGTATGGGCCAAGGAATTTTCCTGCATCGTCGCGACTAAACCCACAAGTCATTTGTGTTAGATCATTTGTTCCAAATGACACAAAGTCTGCAACCTTAGCAAATTCGTCAGCTGTTAGAGCTGCTCTTGGTACTTCAAACATTGTTCCTACTGTGTACGAACCTTCTTCAGCACCTACTTCACCTGCAACTCTATCTACTAATGCTTTTAGAATTACAAATTCTTTAACGTTTCCAACTAGAGGAACTTCAATTTCTGGTATTACCGTCATTCCTTTTGCTCGAATATTTTTAGCAGCAGTTAGAATTGCTCTTACTTGCATTTCCATTATTTCTGGATAAACAAGAGCTAGTCTACATCCCCTAAATCCAAGCATTGGATTGAATTCGTGTAACGTTTCAATTATTTCTTTTATTTTTGTTACTTCTACTCCAAGTTCTCCTGCAATTTCTACAATATCTTTTTCTTCTTTTGGCAAGAATTCGTGCAAAGGCGGATCTAGCATTCTAATAATTACTGGTAAGCCATCCATTGCTTCAAAGATTCCTTCAAAATCACTTATTTGAAATGGCTCAATTTTTGCTAGAGCCACTTTTCTTCCTTCAACATCTTTTGCAAGAATCATTTCTCTTACTGCTTTTATTCTTTCTGCTTCAAAGAACATGTGTTCTGTTCGAACAAGACCAATTCCTTCTGCTCCAAAGTCACGTGCAAGTTTTGCGTCAGCTGGAGTATCTGCGTTTGTTCTAACTTTCATTGTACGAAATTCATCCGCCCAAGCCATTAGAGTATTGAATTCTCCTTCCATTGAAGGTTCCACGGTTGGAACTTCCCCAACAATTACTTCGCCTGTTGTTCCGTTCAAAGACATAATGTCTCCTTCTTTTACAACAACATCACCAACAGTGAATTTTTTTCCTTCTTCGTCAACTGTTATACTTTCTGCTCCTGCAACACAACATTTTCCCATTCCTCTTGCAACTACTGCAGCGTGAGAAGTCATTCCTCCTCTTGCTGTTAGGATTCCTTGTGCTGAGTGCATTCCTTCAATATCTTCTGGAGAAGTTTCGACTCTTACAAGTATTACATTTTTTCCTTTTTCAGCTTCCATCTTTGCATGGCCGGCTGTGAAAACTACTTCACCAACAGCTGCTCCTGGAGAAGCAGGTAATGCTTTTGTTAGCGCAGTGTACTCTGCTTTTGGATCAAATTGTTTGTGTAGTAATTGATCTAGTGCTTCTGGTTCAACTCGAAGAACTGCTGTTTCTTTGTCAATTAGTCCTTCACTAACCATTTCAACTGCAATTTTTACTGCAGCTTTTCCTGTTCTCTTTCCAGTTCTTGTTTGCAAGATATACAATTTTTTGTCTTCAATTGTGAATTCAAAGTCTTGCATTTCTTTATAATGTTCTTCTAATTTTTTTCTTATCTCAACCAGTTCTTCGTGTGCATGTGGCATTACACTAGCTAGTTCTGCAATTGGTAGTGGAGTTCTAATTCCTGCAACAACGTCTTCACCTTGTGCGTTCATCAAAAATTCTCCATAGAAAATATTTTCTCCTGTTGCTGGATCGCGAGTGAAAGCAACTCCTGTTCCAGAGGTGTCTCCCATATTTCCAAATACCATTTCTTGGATATTTACTGCTGTTCCCCAGTGCGCTGGGATATGATTAATTCTTCGATAAGCTATTGCTCTTTCAATATTCCAAGAACTAAACACCGCATCTCTTGCTCTTTTTAATTGTTCAATTGCGTCTGTTGGAAAATCTTCTCCCGTTTCAGCTTTGTAAAGCGCTTTTTGTTTTTCAACAAGTGACTTTAGCATTTCGGTTGTCAATTGATTGTCTAACTCTACACTATTTTCTTCTTTTATTTTTTCAAGGAGTTCTTCAAACTTTGCATGTTTCACATCCATTACAACGTCACCAAACATTGTAATAAATCGTCTGTATGAATCCCATACAAATCGGCCGTTTCCTGTTTTTGCAACAAGTCCTTTGACAACCGCATCATTTAATCCTAAATTTAAAACTGTGTCCATCATTCCCGGCATTGATACTGGAGCTCCGCTTCTTACTGAAACAAGCAATGGATTCGTAGGGTCACCAAATTTTTTCCCTGTTTTTTCTTCCGTTGTTTTTACTGCGGCTAGCATTTGGTCATCAAGGTCAGCCGGATATGTTTTGTCGTTTGCATAATAATGAGAACAAACCTCGGTTGTAATTGTAAAACCATAAGGTACTGGAAAGCCATTCGCTGTCATTTCAGCTAAATTTGCTCCTTTTCCGCCCAGTAATTCTTTCATTTCTACATTTCCTTCTTCAAACATATATACGTATTTTTCGCTCACCAAATCAACTCCGTTTTTTATTATTATTAGTATTATTATTCAACGCTTTTACGCGTTGTGCTCACCATACTAATCAAATAAATAAAGATTAATAAGCTTAAGCTAACTTTTTTGGAAAAGTGAGTGAATCACTTGTTTTGTCTGTTTATTAGTTTGTCGTAGAGACTATTCGAGTAACGAATTAGATAATTAAAGAAGAATGTCAGAATTGTTACTAGTACTATGCAAATTATTAACCATTCCCAACTTTTACCAAAAAAAGCGAATAGAATTACTATAATTGGATAGTGTATTAGATACAAAGAATAGCTATAGTCACTAAGTGTGTTGAAAAACTTTGGAATTACTAATTTGATCTTTGTCGTAAGTAATCTATAAACTAACCAAGACATCGATAGACCTATGAAAATATCCTCTGGCAGGTCCGCATACCAAAAACCAAGTACAAAATTTTTGTATAGCACCCATAAAATAAATACTATTCCGACTAAGTCTAATGCGTGTGCTGCAACTTTTTTCCATAATGCGTTTAAGTCTAATCTTTTTCCACCAAAATAAATTTTTGAGGTTACAGCACCCATTAACCAAATGATAAAATAAAATAAAACTAGTAATGCTGGATTTGGAAGATAAAACACAAAAGTTAGCGTACCAATTATTCCTAAAATAAATCCTAACCAAAGTCTTTTTTCAAAAACAAGGAATAGTAGATAACAAATAATGATTATTGCAACAGTCATTATTGGCGTGTTTGAACCAACCGCACCATACAAAGAACCATACAAGAATACTGTTGCAAAAAATGACTCAATTGTAAAAACTAGTGGAGAATAAAACACTGGTAAAAATGTGCGTCCAACAAAATCAATTGCTAGTCCCACAAGAATTGCAAAAAAGTATGGCAAGTAGACTTTTGTGAATCTTCTTTTCAAAAAATCTTTTTTATTTAGTTTTCGTTTCATTTGCGAGTATGCAACCCAAAAACCCGATAAAAAAATAAATAAGATAACTGCTTGGTGACCATAAACAAAGAACTGCATTATCGTCGCAGCAATAATTGTTAGAATTGCTCCGCCTGCAATTGCCTCACCTAATGTGATTGGAACAAGAAAGAATTTTGCGTGACCCAAGAAAACTACTAACGCAGCTAAACCTCTTAGTGCATCAAGAAAAACTAGTCCTGGTTCCTTGCTTTTAGGCATACAAAGAGAAAGTTCTTGGAGTTTATAAAATTAGCTTTCGATTAAATTTTACTTTATTTCTCAACTTTAAACATTTTTCCGTGTCCTGGAATTATAAAGTCGGCTTTTGCAAGAATTAGTTTTCGGCTTTCTTTCAATTTATTTTCATCTTTAGCATAAATATCTTTTAATCCGAGCAAGTTTTCCAAATCTACTTTTTGTTCTTCTCCGTCAGACCACCAAAATAAATCTTCTGCAATGGCAATCACTCCTTCTTTCGTTTTAACTAGTAATGTTGATTGACTATAGGTATGCCCTGGAGTCGGAATTACTTGAATAGATGTCCCAGGGATATTTCCTTCGTATTCCGTAATTTTATTTCCATCATAAATTTCATTACCATCAACAATAATAGTTCCTGGAAACAATCGAATATTTAGAATATGATCCATGTGCTTGTGTGTTAAAAAAATAAGATCAATATCTTTTGTTGCGAGCCCTTCTTTTTCTAAAGCTTCTAATAACAAGTCTTTGTCTGCGCCAGGATCAACAACTATTTTTTTACCAGAATCCTCAATCAAAACCGCTGAAGAAGTTGCTTCTTCATGGCCTTCACATTCTCTAGCATATCCTTGCACTAAAACTTTTACTTCTGTCATAAAATCACTAAAGTGCAGGATGGCGGACTCGAACCGCCGAAGCCACTAAGGCACTGGGTAACTCAAAGAAAAAATACAATCGTACTTATTTCTACCCTAAACCCAGCCGAATTGCCGCTATCGGAATCCTGCAATACTATTTATTGTCTCCAAACGAGCTTTGCTTTTTGGTAGATAATTTTGATACAAGATGTCTTTTAAAGCTTTTACTTCACGTTTGGGAATATAAAAGTCAGTTTGCGGGTATTTTTCTTTTATAATATAAGTCCCTCGTTTCCTAGATACAACTCCAATTTGCGAGAGTAAAAAAACCAAATCCTCAACAAATTTCTCACTTCGAAAAGTACATCCTAAACTACCACCATGCTTTCCAATATCACTATCAATTAATCCAACTAAAAAAGCAACTTTAATTTCTTTGCTCGAGTTAAAGATTATTTTTGGGATCCTGGCATTAATTGCTTTTTTTCCAGAGTGTAATTCAATAATTTTTGTAAAGAATCTAAACATAGCCTTGTTTTGTTTCTCAATTCGCCAACAAGTCTTATCATAATATAATCGAACATTTTTCGTTTCAAATAACCTAGTCATAATTGGAACAATTTCTTCTTCAAAAAAGCTTTTATTTCCACCAAAAATTGAAACTCGATAACCATAATTATTATCTTTTATGCAATAATCATTTGGCAAACAACCATCTCCAAGAATTAATCCGGACAAATATGCAACATCAGAAATTAACACATTCGGAATCTTAGTTATATCACGAGTTGTACTAGAAATATATTTTACATTTTGTATGATTTCACGAACTTCATCTTCACAACCCAAGACTTTCAGCTTCTCAATCGCGATTAGTGGAAGAGAACTCCTGCCACAAAACCAATCTTTAACTGCACTTTGGGAAATTTTATATGGAATTATTTCAACCCACTTTTTCTTCCATTCAAGGCCAATCTCTTTTTTTAATTTTGTATTTATTCTAGCTAATCTTTTATTCAACCAAATTGCTTGTTTATACGCTTCGACCATTTCTTCTTTTGGCCTATCAACATACTGATTTAAGACACCATAAACTCTAAGACATTTACGTAGATTATCATCTTTTTTAGAATCATGTAAATCAAATAAATTAAAGTTCACACTTAATTTAGTTTTTGAGTATTTATAACCATTCTGGAAGTTCAATGCCGGCGGGTTCATTCGAAACCACCTTGACAACAATTTTCATAGATCCAAAGATCACGACCATCTAGCAAATCGAGATCGATTTCAGCCATCTCCATTACATACTTAATTTCACTCCAACTAGGTGGAGAAACATTCATTGAAAAAACCATTCAAATCACCTCCTTTTTAGAAAGAAGAATTTTTTCTTGGACGGCTCTGCTGCTTTTGGAAGTATTAAACTCTTTTTCAACAGGAAAAGATTTAAACTGAGAAAAGCAGAGACCAACGAAAAAATTCTAAAAAAGGAGGAAAATAAAACTAACTTTGAACCAATTTCGTTTAAATAGAAAACTTGTTTAAATCGAATATGCAACTTGATGATGTCATAGAATTTATTACACTAATTCCGCAACT
>Ga0233437_1001116_pt1 | contig 52290 bp, 60 predicted proteins | sample SI_122_August201_FD_182714 | JGI IMG/M metagenome (GOLD analysis project Ga0233437, IMG submission 182714) | Seawater microbial communities from Saanich Inlet, British Columbia, Canada - SI_122_August2016_200_MG | ecosystem: Environmental > Aquatic > Marine > Inlet | place: Canada: British...
CAATAACCCCGCGGTGGATATTGATGTGTTGGACGAGAATGTGTCAGCCCAGATGGTCGATTGGGTGTCCACGGAATATCCCGGGGGTCTGATACGGGTGGGCCGCGCGCCAAAGACGCTATTGGCGTATCGTACAGACTCCCCATTCAGAAAAGTAAGAAGCGCAACGTACGAATCTCCAGATGGTAATAACCACGCTGTTGAGATACTAAGTGACGGTCAGCAGTACGTCGCGTTTGCTGAACATCCTGATACCCTACAACCGTACGTTTGGAATGGTCAAAGCATCGTCGATGTCGAGTCTGATGATCTACCGGCGATAGACGCCGACGATGCTTTGGCCATCGTGCGCGAATTCGAACGGGTCGCTGATGCGATTCCGGAATGGACAAAAATTCGGGAGGGGACTGGTTCGACGTCGACCAGAGTGGGTAGCGCCGAAAGCGGTGAGGCCATGCTTGAGGGCGAACGCGCCACCAATTTTGCTACCCTTCGTCCCCCTCTCGATATCACAACGCAACAGATACGACGAGACCTAGCATCGATTCAGTCCCGTGCCGACAACTACGATTCGTGGTTACAGGTTGGTATGGCACTGTGGCACCAATTTGATGGTGATGAAGAAGGATTAGAACTGTGGGATGCGTGGTCGGCGTCTTCTGATGCGTACGACGGCGCAGATGCTCTACGTAGTAGATGGTCGGGTCTACGCCCTGACCCCAGTAGACGTCCTACCACGTTTGCCACTGTTCGACGCTGGGCGAATCAGGAACGGATGGATGACGACCCCGAAATGGAGTTCCTGCACAGGTATGTATACGTCGCGGATGGTGACTTTGTGCATGACCTTGCTGGCTCTCCACATGACAAACCTTTCGAAATGAAGGAGTTCCGGAACTTTACGTCAAATATCAGGACGACTATTGAAGTGCCGGCTCCGATTGTTGCCAATGAAGATCGCACAGTTGAAAAAGTGGTACCTGTCCACAGTCAGTGGATGGTCTCGACCGAAAGAAAGTCCGCCAATGCCTTCACTTACGTACCCGGAGCCTCCAGAACCCTTCGTTCTGCCGATGGTAGACACTACATTAATCGATTCCACACGCCGATTTTCCCCGACCCGTGCGCCGGTGACAGCCAGTGTGAGGAAGACCTTCTTGGACCCTTCTTTAGACATATCGAGTTCATTGTTCCAGTGGAGGTTGAACGAGAGTGGTTTATCTCGTGGATGTCGTACAACCTCCAATACCCCGGGAAACGTTGTAAGGTTACCCCGCTCCTCATTGCTACAGACCACGGTACCGGAAGAGGGTGGATTGTTGCTCTGATGAATTTATTGTTGGGCTCTTGGAACTGTAGTAAAACGAAGATGAGCACCCTGAACGGCGACTCATCAGCCGGCCAGTACCAAGACTTTATGAACGAAACACTGCTATGCGCAGTTGAGGAGGTCAAAGATGCGGATAAACCCTATGGTGTACTCGACTCGATTCGCTCGTATCTTACGGAAGACTCTCTTGAGATTAATCTTAAATATGGAGCTAAGGAAACTAAGCGCGTTTATACGAACTTTCTATGGAATTCGAACCATTCGGATGCACTTGTCCTTAAGGCCGAAGACAGGCGAATAAACGTATTTAAAACGGAAGACGGACCGAAAGGAGCCGATTACTATGAAAGGTTATACAACTGGCTGGAACCTTCTGGAGGAGAGTCTGATAATCTGCTGTACGGCGGTCAAGCTGGCGGGGCTATGTCTGATGCTCGTGGTAGTGTGCCTTCCATGGGAGGTGATCAAACTGATCAGGAACTGGATGAGGACTTCTACGACCGGAATGGACTAAATGTCGGTCCCGGGGTGGCCTGCCTGTGGCACTATCTAATGAGAAGAGATTTATCCGGCTTCCGAGATAATCGGCCTATCGATAATAAAAGTAGGCGTGATCTCATAGAATCCTGCCAGACTGATGTCGAATCTCTCTTCTTAGAGATGGTGAAATCTCCACCCGCACCGTTGATGACGATGTCAGAAATCCACCAATATCTGGAGTCTGAGAAGGAAAACTTTACCACTAGTGGTAATGATAATTTATCTATGTTTGGGGGTCTGTCTGACTCTGAAAAGAGACAAATTAAGAAGCTTTGTGGGCATCATTTGGGGCGTCAAGAACAGGTGAAAATCTCGTACAAAATTGTGAAAAACGTGGGACTCGATGGAGTCATGTGTGAGACCCGTGAGGCCCGAGAAAAACCGTGGAAGGTGCGAAGTTGGAGTTTTCGGAAGAATTGGAAGTACTCTGTTGAGGATATTCGGGAGATTTATGAGAGAAAGTGACTTTTTCTCTTTTTCAGGTCTCACACTTGAGATGTAGTGAGGCCTGACTTAACTTTTTGTTTATAATATTTTATGGGTTTTCTTCTAGGACTCACACTAACCTTAAAACCTATATGAATTTTGATTAACTTGAGATTACTATAAGTCTTGGGAACGTAGTGAGTCCTGAGTTCGTGAGTCCTGAGGGAAAATAACAACGTCAGAAATGGAGGAAATATGGAAGACTCTTTTGAAGATTTGAACGAAAGAAACCGTAATTATATTGCGGATGCAAATAACCGGAACCTAATGGAGAAACTCACAGATTTTGGTACGGGGGCGACCAGATGTTCCGATGCAGATGAGGAGAGATTTGATTTAATTTCTCCTTACTTTCTACAGAGGCTTTCAAAAATTATGGCACAGGGGGCAGAAACTCATGGGGAAGATAACTGGAGATTGGGGATTCCGATATCCGTTACTTTGAACCATTTGGAAAGACACCTGAACCAGTGGAAGCGGGATGTTCTTTCGGGTGAGATAGCAACAGAGGACCACTTAGCCAAAGTGGCCTTTGGCATCATGGCGATATGTCACTATCAAGCTGTGGGTCCATTAAAGTGGGGTAGCTTTACAGATAAGGATAGGTTGAAGGACTACCTTGGGTTTGGTAGTAAAGAGCCTCAAATCGAATCTGAGGCGGGCAGTTCTAGTAAATCGGCCACTTCTTGAGAAATCGTGAGCTTCTTTCCTAGTAAATACCGCTCACGGATTCGTTGTAAAAAGTTTTTTACATTGTTCTTCTTTGTCACTGGTATTTCGATCATCCTTCTTTCTTCTTCTCTTGGTATCTTCTCAATGCGAGGGGGGTAGTCCATTGTGATAATGCGGGTGAATTTCCTCCCGGTGTCAATGTGGACTACCACCCTAGTATTGAACTGGGATGTGTAGCGAACTAATTTCATACATTATCCTTTATGTTTTAAGGCTCTTAATTTGTTTTGGTATTTCAATAACAGGCCCGCTATTAAATTCCAGTCCCTAGATGGGCCGCATCTCAAATTAGCTCTATAATAATCAATTTGGGATTGGTAGAAGTCTTTTTTATTCATTACTCTACATCCTGTACAAAGCCGGAATAGTCTTTCTTCGCTTTCCCTTTTGCAGTAAGCGCGACTATTCGATTCTTGGGATCGAGGAAGCGTAGGTCGTGATCATCCCCGTCAATAACTTTTATTCCATTCCACGTTTTCTTGGTGTACTTTTCACGAAAGACTACAGCAACGTTGAAACCTTTGTTGATGTAATACTTAACACAGTTGGGGGTGTTGTTTTTCCCATAGCTGAATGTTAAGTGATAGTTTTTCAGTTTCTTTTCTGACAGGTAAAGTTTCGAATAATCATAAAACTGAATGGTGGGAAATTTCTTGATAGTTGCTAGCCAGTTTAGATCGGACGTTCCGTTTAACCTGATTGCTACCTTCATACCTTTTTTCTGTGCAAGCTTGTCAAGGTTTGAAATCTCTTTGTGTAGTAAAGCAAGGAATAGGTCACGTTCTTCAAAATACATTTTTGTGCGTTTGATTCGTGCTTCTTGGGTCTTAGTAAATGCGCCTCGGCCAGCAGTGTTCAAGCATGCCGCTTCGCATCCCGCCTTCTTTGCCATTGGGCAAACATGATACCAGCTCGACTTTGCCGGGGCGAGGTGGAGGATACCTGTCAAGTATCCTTTGGCTTCACCCTTCATGGTTTTGGGGTTTGATACGGTTAGTAATCTCATTGTAAATTCCTTTAGTAAAATGGCTAGTAAATCCGCTAGTAAACACGCTAGTAAACACGCTAGTAAACTAGCTAGTAAATTAGCATTTCACTACCAGATAGCATTGCCCTGTAAAACTCTATTGAAGTATAAAACATTCCTGAAACTGTGAATGTAACATTTAAAACTAAAGGAAAGCGGGAACCCCTATGCAAGCGGGTTCCCTGTATTGCGGTTAGTATGTTAGGAGATTTCTATATACTCTGATTCTGAAATCTCAACTTGACGGGAATCAACCAATCCAGAATCTTGAACAGGTTGAGAATTGAGGAATTTGAATTTGCTAGGATATTTAATCCCGACTGGAAGGTTGAACAATCCGGCATCATTTAAGGGCCAATATAATTGACTTTGCAATTTTGCTTTTACTTCGCTGGAATTTTGCTTTTCACCGAACAAGGTGCAAGCATTAAACAAACGATAAGCGGTTTGCTCTTCGTTGCGAAACCACGGATTTGACAAATCATTATAGTAATTTGTAATTTCCTTAACATTAGAACCGGATAAGATATTATTCATTATCCCACTATGCATAAATTTTGCAACTTGTTCAGGGCTAACGGGGGTTTGTTGCATCTGAATTATATCGTTATTCAAACCGTTATAAACCTGACTAGCACTATTCAAACCACGAATAAGCATATCTCGAATATCGAGGTTTTTGGTATGTTTGTGGGATACTTTGAAAAATTCAAAAGTCCCCGACATACCGTTTAAACATTGCAATTCCCAACCAAAAAGCGAAACATTGAACGCCCGCCTTTGAGCAACACTACCGGAAATGGATAAGGCATATTGCCCGTTACCTCTTGCCAGTGTTTGTAATTCCCTTTTTCCTTCAACCTCTTTATAGATATTAACAGGGATTTCAAACTTATATTCTGTGTTACCTTTTCCCCAATGGGAAACACGACCAAAGGAACTAATTTCTGTTTCCCGGTCGTGCTTATCATCCCCGCCTAGTCTTTCAATATCAGTTGGCTGAATGATAATCTTGTTAGCATTTCCAAAGGGCGAATCAAGAAAAGCAAGACCGCCTTGGTCGTTTTCCTTAAAGACGTTTTGTAACATTTCATTTACTTCCAAAGGTGTAACAATCTGGTGACGTTTACCCGGTTCAATGGTATCCGTTGAAACATTTAGATTTTCAAGGTCTTCAATATTTCTACTTGTACGGGTTCCAGTGGTACGGGTTCTAGTGGTCGTTTCCATTTTGTTTTATCCTTCAATAGAATTTTACAGGGTTCGTTCTAATCTACTCAATAGAAGGAAGGAAAAGATTATAGAAATTCTAAACAGTTTGTTTTTGCGTTTCGATATTTCAATCCGGTACAGCCGTATGATTGCCCGATACTGTCTAAGGGTTCAAAACTCGAATCGTCGTCGCTATATCCTTCAAAATATAGTTCGTTATCATCATCATAAAGTCTGAAAAAATAAGGGAATTTGGATCTTTGTTCGGGGGTTATTTTTACGGGGGTTTGTTCGTCTATTATGTTATGAGTTATTATAAACATGTTACCCCTTTGGGAAATTCCTTCCTTCTATAGAGTAGATTAAAACGTTTGGTAATATAGGCCTTTCATGGCAGTCTTATAAACCGCTAACACCCATTCCAATAGCATCTAAAACGATTAGCCGTACAAACCTGTAACATCTCTAATCCAGAATCCCGCTATTGATAACACTTTCAGGCGGTTATAACCTTCTAATCGGCTCTTATGTTACAGCAAGGTCAAAGTCACCTATCAGGTACAAGGGCTGTAACTCCGGTCTAACTTCCACGCCCTAACTCGCTTGCTTGCCTTCTATCCTTATATAATGCAAACCACGTGCCAAACTCATAAACCCTTATAAAACAAGGGTTATCGTTTTAAGCACCTGTGGAAACGCTATAAAATGTAGCACTATTTCGTGCCTGTTTAGACACAGTGAAATAAATCCTTTGTTATCAACGACTTAACGTGCCTCAAAATGAAGCACCAGAAATGGTAAATGCTACAAAATGAAGCAAATTCAAAATATTGACAGGGGTGTATGAATTTTCATAACAAAGCGTCACAATATTGACGATATTTATCTAAAATCATATACTTCAAAACATCCGATAAAATAAGATAAGAATATGATGGACTTTTTGACGGTGTATAGATTTAGATAAATGATAATTACAAAATCATACACCTGTCTCAATATGAGACGACTTGTCTCAAAATGAGACGCTCTTAAATGCCGTTGTTTAAACAAAGAATATTTTCTAAGGGTAACATAAGGGGGCGATTTGAACCGAGCGAAATAAAGACACAGACGCTTAGAATCGACAAACTCACCTTATCACCTTATCACTATCACTATCGCTTTGGCATGATTCGTGATAAAGCAATAATCGTGCCAAACCTATGACAGCTTATTGGTATGATACTTGCAAGGTGCAATACCTATGCCAGCTTATTGGTATGATAATTGCAGGGATGCAAGGGTCGTGCCTTCATGGTGATATAGTTATGAAGTGAATTATCGTTTTTCCGATATAGCGACCCGGCCCCCCAAGCCCACCGCCCCATGCCAAATTTATATCTTTTGTATACGAAAATTTTGGAAATTCAAAAGGCACCCCCCTAAATAACTATTGACCCACCCCCCTAAATTATGTTATCATCCAATAACAATAATTTTTTGGGGCAACACAAATGGAATTGATAAAAGACGGTGGGAGGATGTGTACAATGTCTCCCGAGGAGAGGTTCGATATAAAATATTCCGAGAATTCTAATGGTTGCTGGGAGTGGCTCGGAAACATGAAAAACCATAGGACGGCCACTTTCATGGTTCGGGGAGAAAAATACCCCGCGTCTAAATTTTCTTATGAGAGATTTGTCGGCCCAGTCCCAAAAGGTATGTTTATACAAAAAACATGCAATAACTCCCGGTGTGTTAACCCCAAACATTTGATTTTATCCCAATCTGCCACTGGGGGTAAAACACTGACCCACAAAATCCCGGAGTTTTGCCGAAGGGGTCATAAATATGAACCGGTTTACCGACCGCCGGGGTCGGGAAAAAACAGAGCGTGTAGAGAATGCCGAGCGGAAGATAAAAGAAACACAAAACAGCGCGCTCGGGTAAAGTATCTTTCTGAAACCCTGTCGAAATATAACAGTGTTAACAAAATAACATCAGACAAATTATTAGAACATTCCGTTCAACTGGATGTGGGGCATTGTGTGTATTTTCTTTTCGACGACAGCGAAATTGTTTATATAGGCAGATCAGGGAATGGCCCCTTTAGGCGATTGGCAGACCATCTTATGAAGAAAAAAATGATCTTTGACAAGATGGCCTTCATATTATGCACTGAGAAGGAATCGTCTACAATCGAAGCGGCTTATATAAACGCCCACAACCCCAAGTATAACATAGCCAAGATAAATTTAGATTTTTTGCAAAAAAGTGCTTGACACCCTATAGGGGGTAGTGTAGGATGGGTCTAGAAAATTTGCTCGTATCGTCTAACGACCAAGACACCTGTTTTGTAATCAGGTAATCAGGGTTTGATTCCTTGTATGAGCTCCAATTCGGAAGATTGACTGAGTCTGGCTTAAGGTTCCCGTTTTGAAAACGGATGGTGGTCAAACACCCGTGGGTTCGAATCCTACATCTTCCTCCAATTCGGTAGGTTGGCAGAGTGGTAATGCACCCGGTTGCTAACCGGCACGCCGTCAAAGGCGCAGAGGTTCGATCCCTCTACCTACCTCCATAAGAGAACCGTGGAACGGGACTGATAACCACATGAAAAACTAATCCCACATATTCGATGCTCTGGCTGATTGGTCAGGCACCAGCTTGCAAAGCTGGCACAACTCGGTTCGATTCCGAGGGGCATCTCCAATACGTAGTCTACGGGAATGGTTCCCAAGCCGGCTGTAACCCGGCGGCTTCCGAAAGGGGCACAGGTGGTTCGACTCCATCCGGCTACACCAATTAGTTGTTGACAAGTGTTGACAACAAGAGTAGTATTAGTTTTAGAAATTATGGGGCATGGGACTGCATGCGGTGGTCACTTGTTTTGCAATCAAGATATCAGCGGGGTTGGATTCCCTGATGCTCCACCAACGACTTTGACGGTAGTTTGATCGAAAACAATTTACGGAGCTTCTAGACAGACCGTAAAGAGACGCGCTAGCTTCGAATAGCGCCCCGATAAGGTAAAAAATTATAGTCCTTTAGTTCAAAAGGAGAACGCCTGTTTTACAAGCAGGATACGAGGGAGCATTACCTTCAAGGACTACCATATCAAGGCCTCGCCGCGAACGGCTGAAAACCCTGACGAGGGGATAATCATGGTTCAATTCCATGAGAGGTTACAATACAGAGTGAAAGCAATTGTGGTCAATGCACCTGCTTGAAACACAGGCCAATTCGGTTCGAAACCGGGTCACTCTACCAAAAAGCTGTGTGATGGGGTAGGTCCATCTTGGCGGTTACGGCTACGGCATAACCGGACGGACAAATTAAAGCGGCTGGTGTCTGGTGCTCACAGAGGTCTTCCAAACCACTAGTCAGGGTTCGATTCCCTGTTGCCGCTCCAAGGAATAGGTCGAAAATGAGGGTTTCGAAACCCCTCTCCCGAGCAACAGTCTCGGGGTCGTCTAAAGGCAGGACGTCGGCCGCGATTATGGTGTTTGTTCCTGAGTGGACTCTTCGGCTGTGACCCGAGGAGATTGGGGGCAGTACCCAACATTCACCCCAATTAGGTTGAGAAGCCGCTACCGGCGTCGTTGGCCCGAGTCGTTGCGTAGGCATCCGGAATCGGGTCATATTTTCAAGGCGAAGGCATGCAGTATATTTTTTGGACATGCAAAAGGTGCGGTAAGAATGTTGGCCCTTGGGTCAAGTTTGTAGAATTTGTTTTTAATACACATCAGCATACGTGTATAAAGTTTCAACTATAGTATTGTCGTCTAACTGGTAAGACGCCGGTCTGTTAAACCGGAAAATGTAGGTTCGAATCCTACTGATACTGCCAATTCAGAGCGGGTCAATGGTGTAGTGGTAACATAGATGCCTCCAAACCATTTGACTGGGGTTCGATTCCTCGTTGGCCCGCCAGATATACTTGGGTAAGGGTCTACAAGTCGTGCGGTGATCACGTTAAAACGCCCGAGGGTGGTGCGGCGAACCTCGCAAAAAACCGCTCCCCAAATTATTGCGGTGAGAATTGGTAATTCAACCACGGCTCATATCCGTGGCTCCGCGGGTTCAATTCCCGTCGCCGCTACCAACATAGGGTGTAGTATTAATTAAATACGTTCGGGAAATCGAGTACCGGAAGATGTGGGCCAAACCCCTCCACCCCAGAAATACGGCTTTATAGCTTAATGTAAAGCACCATCCTGTCAAGATGGGAGACACGGTATCGATCACCGTTAAGGCCGCCATACGCAATGCATTAGAGAGTTGGGCTGGCTCTAGTGGGCGAAACTGGTCCACCAAATTAACGCGGTGTCTTCTAATGGCAAGAAACCCGGCCGATAACCGGGCAACGAAGGATCGATACCTTCCACTGCTACCAAATAGTGATGTTGGTTCGTTCAAAATGGACTAAGGATACTGGGCTTTGAACCCGGTGATGTGGGTTCGAGTCCCACACCGACTTCCAAAATAAATGCTCCTCTAGCCCAATTGGCAGAGGCACCCGGCTTAGACCCGGTCCAGTGAGGGTTCGAATCCTTCGGGGAGTACCAATACGCTCGTGTAGCCCAATTGGAAGAGGCGACTGGCTCAAACCCAGTTGGTTGAAGGTTCGAATCCTTCCATGAGTACCAAGCTCTTCTAGCCCAACTGGTAGAGGCAGGCGCCTTAAAAGCGCCAAAGTGTAGGTTCGAATCCTACGAGGAGTACCAAATTACGTCACTGTCTTCTAAACAAGGACTAGGAATCTGGGTTTTCACCCCGGACAATGCGGGTTCGAGCCCCGTCAATGACCCCAATTAACGCCCTGTTAGTTCAACTGAACAGAGCACTTGGCTACGAACCATGAAATGCGGGTTTGAATCCTGCACAGGGCTCCAAATTATGACAACTTCAACTCAAAAGACTAAACACGGCGACAAATTATGCCTCCGTGGTGAAATTGCGTATCACATCGGTCTTTTAAACCGTAAGTTGCAGGTTCGAGTCCTGTCGGGGGCACCAATAGCTTAAGGAGACGACCTCCTGTAGCTCAATGGCAGTAGCACCGGCCTTATAAGCCGGCGACCTTGGATCGTAACCAAGCAGGAGTACCAAATTACGCCCTGTTAGTTCAACTGAACAGAGCACCGGGTTTCTACCCCGGGGATACGGGTTTGAATCCTGTACAGGGCCCCATAATAACTGTGAGTAAGTCAGTCTGGCCAGACGACCCGCTTTGGAAGCGGGGGGACGCAGGTTCGAATCCTGCCTCGCAGACCAATTCGTCATGAAGACAATTCCAATAAACCATGTCCTTAACCAAATGCAGTCTAAACGCTTTCACACCAAAGTGAAAGCTGATAAAACGAAGTACGACCGAAAGAGGGAGAAAAGGCATGAAGAACGCGATGGAAGTTATTCGCAAGGCAAAGATTATAGATCATCCCACTAAAACGGATGCGTACGAATTCAAAATCTGCGTAATGGGCTTTGGTCCGTCTAACGCGGAAGCCCCACTGGATGATCCAAGCTGGAAAAAGTTTGGGCTCCCGTGGGATGACAAATGGGAGAAGTTCGATAATCTCTACGAAATGCATGAACAGAATGTCATGCAACTTTCGAACGCACTGGTGCTCACCGAAGAGTGGACCGGCGAACGAATTGAAACACAAGCCCACCGACCACAGAATTACCTCAAGATTTTAGATCAGATCACAAAAGACCCAGATAAAACCCTATATATGCAGGAAGCGTACTTCCCCGGGGTATTGGCGTACCCGTTCGAGAAAGTCATAGCGAACACCAGAGATTATTTTATTTCCTCAATAACTTACATGCTCTCTCACGCTATTTCTATGAACCCAACACATCTCGCGTTGTACGGCATTGACCTGATGCCAGACGAGGAATGGGACTACCAACGCGCTTGCGTTGAGTATTTACTGGGGGTTGCAGAGGGTAGGGGCATCAAAGTGACTATCCCAGACGGTTCAGCGCTGTTAAAGTTTCAACCGCAACTGGTCCGGTTTGGCGCTATTTTTATTGAATACCATGAAAGATATGGTATACTGGGACCGAAACCTCAAAAATTTCAAAGGTGGCTATGACGGAAGAGACTGTATTTGGGGAAATCCCCATTCAAGGTCCAGTGGCCCCTACGGTAAAACGTAAGGCTGGAAGACCAAGAGGATCAAAAGGTAAAAAACCAAAGTTTGAACCAACCGAGGAACAAAGACATCTGGTTAATATGATGTCTACTTCCGGGGTTAAACAGGTCGACCAAGCCAAGGCTCTTGGGATTCACGAACATACCCTCCGGAAGTTTTTCAGACAAGAACTGGACCACGGCAAAGTGGTGTGCACCAGCCATGTGGTAGGCGCTTTGTACAATAACGCCGTCGTTAAAGGGAATGTGACGGCTCAAATTTTCTGGTTGAAGTCACAGGCGGGCTGGCGGGAAGCTGACCGACTGGAGCTCACGGGCGCTAATGGTAAGAGCCTTGAGAACTTGACTGATACTGACAAGGAACAACGCATCATGAATGCCATGATGAAGGCTAAAGGGATACTCCCAAGAAATATTGAACCAATAGAGGTTGCGAATGTGGATTCTGGTATTCATCCAATTAACCCTAGCACCGTACCCGCAGGTTGAGCAGTTGATTTTTTCTCCCCAACCATATTACAGTGAAGAATCATGTATTATGGAAGTGAGAAAAATAGTTCAGACAGAACGGGCGGAAGGCCGCGAAATACCTAAGACAATGTTCATGACTTGCGAACCTTTCCCGAAACGAGGAGTTTAGATGGCGAATTTAACACACGGGATGAGGCGGTAGCATAATATATGGTTGAATTGGAAAATTTGCTGGAGCAGTATAACTCACTGCCCCCAGCGGAAAAGGCAGAAATTGATCACATGCTTCTGGATGATGCCAATGAAGTACCTTGGCGTCCCCTGATAAACGTAAAAAATCCAGAACAGATCACCCCTCAAAAACAGGCGTATGATTCCCTCGCCGACATATTACTTTTCGGGGGTGCGGCTGGAGGGGGGAAATCAAGTCTGATGATTGGGCTGGCTTTAACGGCCCACAAACGTTCTGTAATTTACAGGCGTGAAGTCAAACAACTGGGACCATTCGAAGATGAAATCATCAGAATCAGAAAAACCAGAGTCGGGTTCAACGGCCAATTACATCGCTTTGATTTGGGTAAAGACCGGGGAATTCGCTTGGGTGGGATGCAATACGCGGGAGATGAGATCGCTTACATGGGAGACCCCCGTGATCTTATTTGTTTCGATGAATTAACACAATTTTTGGAGTCACAATTTCGTTTTGTTACAACATGGAATAGAACAACCGATCCGAACCAACGCTGTCGAATTGTCTGTGCTACCAACCCTCCGACTACCGCAGAGGGGCAGTGGGTTATCGACTATTGGGCTCCGTGGCTTGATCGAGAGCATCCAAACCCAGCTAGGCCGGGTGAGTTACGTTGGTTCATCAGTGACGAAGACGGTAAAGACAAAGAAGTAGAAGGTGGGGAACCAATTTGGATGGGGAATGACTGGGTTCAGCCCCGGTCAAGAACATTTATCCCGTCCTGTATTGACGATAATCCGTTCTTGATCAATTCTGGATACAAAGCGGCTCTTCAAGCGCTTCCAGAGCCTCTAAGATCGCAGATGCTGATGGGGGACTTCTCCGCCGGAGTCAGAGACGACCCGTGGCAGGTTATTCCTACCGCATGGATCGAGGCCGCTCAAGAACGTTGGACAGAAAGCCCGCCAAAAGGGGCGAAAATGGACACTCTCGGTACCGATCCGGCGCGAGGCGGAGAAGACGACTTCGTAATGACGCCGAGATATGGCAATTGGGTTGGTGAACAAATAGTTTTACCGGGCTGTTCGACACCAGACGGCCCTTCCGGAGCCGCGATATGTACAACGTACGTCAGAGATGGCGCACAAATCATGCTGGACATCATCGGTGGCGCCGGTGCATCAATATTTGACCACTTAAGAGGGAATGGGATAAATGTCCATGCCATAGACGGTAGAAAGAAGTCATTCGAACGCGACGAATCGGGCTCATTAGAGTTTTTCAACGAAAGAAGTATGATGTGGTGGCGGGCGCGAGAGGCGTTGAACCCTGCGAACCCCGTCAAGCTGGCAATACCACCAAGCCGTGCCATGAAAACGGATTTAACGGCCCCCAAGTGGCAATTAACGACCCGGGGCATCCAAGTTGAAGGTAAATCGACCGAATGTAAGGACGGGTTCGGCGATTTGAAGAAAAGACTCGGCAGATCGCCGGACAAAGGTGATTCCTTCGTCTATTGTCTCCCTAAAGCGAAAAAACGGCTTGGGTTTGGCGCGCAGATGCCAACAAGGACAAATTCGAAGTATAGACCCCAAAGGGGTATGATGAGATGACGGTCCGGAGAGTATTTTACGGCCACAACCAGATAAAGAAGAAAAAACCGGTTGAAGAAGAAGAAGCCCCCGTGGTTACTGCGCCGGAACCGGTGGAAGAGGAGGTTGATGACGGCAGTCTAAAGCTTACCCCGGAAGAAATCAAGAACGGTTGGACTCCGGAGTCGCTACAGGCGTATATTGACGGCCGCAACGTGGCCCAGTCGAATAACATCCTGAATAAGCCCAAAGTGCGCCCAAGAATGCAGAAAAGTAAGTATAACCCTCATAAATGGAGAAGATAATGTCCAAAAAGACCAAAAAAGGCGACGATGGCAAACGAGATGGAGTTAAAAAGCCAAATACACAATCTCAAGGCGGAATTGTCAAAAGACCTCAATTAGGTTCAAAATGAAGTGCGTTGTAACATTTAGGCCTTCGCACGGGCCGGTTCGGCACCCACTGGACTGGATGCTGAAAGAAGGCTTCAAACACTGTGCCATAGCGGTCAGAACCGCGCAGGGCTGGATTGAAATCGATTATGCTATTGGGGTGCCGATTGTCAAAGTTATCGCCGGCAGAGATTTCGATATTGAGCAATGGTACAAAAATCAAGGATTCATTACATTCACAACGAAACAGGCTATAAATAAACACTTCCGTTTTAACCTGTTTCGTGGTAACATGTTTGTATCTAACTGTGTTGGGCTGGTAAAAGCTATCTTAGGCGTGAGCTATTTTTCCATTACCCCTTATCAACTTTACAAGAGACTAAAAAAATGTCATTGATCCCCGGTTTTGGTTCCAGTCCCCCAGCGCCTCCGCCACCTCCTCCGCCACCTCCGCCACCGCCACAGCGGGCGGACCCTGCTATTGCGGCCGCGAAGAAGAAATTAGTAGACAGTGAAAAAAACCGTAGAGGTCGTGCGGGTTCTCAATTAACAGGAACGAATGTTAGCGGTGGCAGTGTATTAAGGGCAACGGCCGGGACTGACGAAAACACACTAGGATAACAATATGAGCTTAATTCCCGGTTTTGGGTCACCACCTCCGCCACCTCCGCCACCACCTCCGCCACCTCCACCACCTCCGCCACCCGCTCCAGTTGCCCCAACAGGCAAAGTAGTGGACAAGGCAGATGCGAAGAAATCTATACTGGCTCGAAGGGCCGGTAGAGCAGGAGCACTCGTTCAAAACACCTCCGGCGGGCTTGGCGGTGTATCAAGTCAATCTGCCAGCGATGGTGGTAAATTAGGATAATCATGGAACTAGACACAGACCAAGCAATTGTTCAGCACCACATTAAACAACAAGCCGCGGCATCCAACCGTCGTTCACAGTTTGACCAGCACTGGGAAGACTTGGGCAGAGTAATGCTCTCTACCCGTCAAGGGTTTACATCAACAATTATTGATGGGGACTACAGACTGGAAGATGTGTATGATGGGACACCTATGCAGAATGCTAGAAGTTTAGCTAATACTGTGGGGGCAATGATCCGACCAGAAGGTGAAGACCTCGTCAGATTGAAAGCCGAGGATGATAGCATAAATGACCAAGGTGACGCGAACGACTGGTTAGGCCGTGCCAGCATGATTCTAAATCAATCGATGCGTGAACCGAGAGCCAGATTCAGACAGGCCACCGGTGAAGTCGACCTTGATCTTGTGGTAATGGGAACTGGGATTTTATTTGCCGGCTTGGCACAGTCACAGGACCATTTGATATACCAAAGTGTGCATCTGAAAGACGGCTTCCCAATGTTTAACGACGAAGGTAACCCGCACGGATTGTACAGAACCAAGAAGGTTTTTATCTGGCAGGCAGAACTGATGTTTGGCAGAGAAAATCTTTCAACCGAAGTTCAAGAGAAAATACAGGCGAACCAACATGGTGACATTAAGATCGATCTCTTATATTGGGTGGGGAAGAGAAAAGGCGCACAAGAAGATGATCCAATCTTTGCTACCAACTTACCATACGAAGAAATTTGGATGGAAGTTCAAACGAAGCACATCATCGCAGAAGGCGGCTTCCACGAATTCCCTTTCATTATCCCACGGTGGGACACTACAGCAGGAGAGGAGTACGGTCGATCTCCGGGTATGATCGCTCTACCTGATGCTAACACACTTCAAGCAATGGGCGAAACCATCTTGGTTGCTGGTCAGCGATTAGCTGATCCTCCAATCATGGCTCCACATGATGGTATGTTCCAAGAAGTTATGACGTTCCCCGGGGGTATCACTTATTACGATCCGGCTTCGGCCGCCGCTGTTGGTGGTAACCCATTCTTCCCAATGGTGTCTGGAAACAACTTACCCGTTACTCGGGATATGCAAACAGATATAAGGAATCAAGTCTCTGCGGCTTTCTTTAGAAATATACTGAACTTGCCTCAAGATGGTCCCCAAATGACTGCGACAGAAATCATCCAACGAAAGGATGAGTTTATTCGCGAGGTTGGTCCGGTATTTGGTAGATTCCAAACAGACTATAACGAACCACTGGTTAACCGTTCGTTCCGTATTCTGTTCCGTGAAAACGCCTTCGGTGAACCACCGGAGTCATTGGCTGGACAAAATATCAAGTTCGTATTTGACCTACCGGTTAACAAGATCAAGAAACAAGTTCAAGCGGCCGCGGCAACGCAGTTTGCTTTGGAAATGCTTCAACTGTCTCAAGCCTATCCACAGGCGAAACACATTGTTAACGTGGACGCGCTGGCCCGTCACAACGCTGATGCCGCCGCACTGCCACATGACATTGTGAATTCGAAAGAGGAAGTGGCTCAGAAGGTCCAAGCTGAACAACAAGCTCTGGCCGAACAACAAAAAATGGCTATGATGGAGCAGGGCGCCAACACAGCAAGCAAGGGCGCTAAAGCCATGAAGGACGCGGGGCTTGTACAAGACCCGAATAAACCTGTAGAAGGAGAAGCTTAATGGTAGCACCTATCATAGCTGGGGCCCTTAGATTGGGGGCTAGATTATTGTCTGGAAAAGTGGGGAAAGACCGCGCCAAAGCCTTAGCTAAGAAGCGTGTTGAGAACCGAAGAAAGAAAAGCGACAAGCGAGTGGCTAAGAAGAAAAAAGAGTCGAATAAAAAGCGCGACGAGGTAAGGGCAGAAATGAAAAAGAGGCAGGAAAAGAAACAAAAAGAAAAAGCAAAATCTTTACGTTCTAGAGAAGAGGTCGCGTTAGATTTTGCTGTTAAAGCCGGGGCTACCGGAGCCGCCTTAATAGGAGGAGCCGCCGCTATCGACAGAAGTAAGAACAAGAAGAAGGAAAAATAAATGGGGACCAAAGAAACGGCGAAAGAAAGAGCTAAAAGAATAAAGAAAGAAAAAGAAGCTCTTGAACAACTCCGCTTGAAAAAGTGGTTTGACGACGACAGGCCTAAGCCTAAAATGAAGCTTAAAAAAACTGAAGTTACACACCATGGGAGACAAGGCGCTCAAGTGGCCTCAAGGAGATAATGGTAGTCAAGGCGAAAAAGAAAGTAGTTAGAAAGAAGAAACCCGTGATCGATGATCTGGACATGTTGGCCCGGGTTTCCCAATACGAAAATGACTTGGACAGGCACAATGACTTTAAGACCGTGTTTGAAACCGAGCAAGGCAAGAAGGTATTACGTGAAATTTTAGGTATGGGGTACATCCTCAATGACAACATTAAAATCAATAAGTACGGCGTGGACACGAGTGCTACGCTTATTTCAACAGGGGAGCGCAAGCTTGCTTTGGCTATCCACAGGATTACCACGGTAGAGCCTTTGACTTCCCCACCACGAAAACAAATAACGAGGCGATAAATTATGACAGAGGCGACTGAAACAGCAGATGCACCGGCACCCACAGCGACAGAAGACGTCCTAGAAACCCCAACAGCAGAAGATGGTGTTGGAGAGGAGACATCCCAAGATGCCACTCTCACATGGCGGGACGGGATTCAAGACGACGGTTTGAAGAAACACGCGGAGAGGTTTACATCGTTGGATGCCCTCGTACAGGGTAACGCGGATTTAAGGAAACAAGTTTCTAAATCGATTTCAAAACCGGGTGATGATGCTACAACAGAACAAATTGACGCTTTCAGAGAAGCTGTGGGGGTTCCTAAAGAATCTTCTGAGTATGAGTTTTTCTTCGAAGAAGGTAAAGAACTCAGCGACCGAGAACAAAAGTCTCAAGACCACTGGGCTGAATTGTTTCATAAGAACAACGTGCCTAAAGACACGGCTGATGAACTCGTCAAAGAATTCCGAACAGAGTTAGAAGCTGTCATGACCGAGCGCGTCAAGGAGGACGGCAAGGTTGTTGAGCAATCGAAAGAAGAATTAAAAGAGGCTTGGGGGGATGACTATGATAAGAATATCATCTTCGCCGCCAAGGCCAGTGAGAAGCTCTTCGGGGAGGATTACGAAGAAGCTCGATATATAGAGGACAAGCACGGCAATTTTGTTCTCGACAACCCCATTATGAACAAGCTTATGGCCAAATTGGGCCGGCAAATGGGTGAAGGCGCTCTTATGGGTGTGGTAACCGGCGAAGAACGTGATACGATCATGGGCAAAGCTGACACATACCGTGAGAAAGCACAAGAAGCATACAACAAAGGCGACACCAAAACCGCTAACAAGTTCTCTGAACTGGAACGACAGGCTTTAGAAGCACTTGATAGCGGCGCCATAGTTGGAACTCACGGGAGACAGGCTTGAGCCACGAGAAAAGCGCTACATTTGGGTTTGAAGAAGGCCACGTTGTTGTCAACACGGCTGGGTTCCGATCAGACAAAGCGGCTATAAACGCCACTATGTCCAAGAAAAACCGGAAACGCGTTAAACCCAAGTTTCACAAAACGGAGAAGGAAGCTACCAAAGCTTCTAAGAAGCGTTCGCGGAAAACTACGGCTAAAAAGCTCCGCAATTCTCAAGGACGGTTTGGAGCTAGGCTTTTACCGCTACCTCACGACCATGATAAACATAAATAATAGTTGACATTTAGGGCATAATCTTGTATTATGCCCTAATAAAGCAGTACCCTACATTACCGACGCCCCGTTTAACCAAATGATGGCCTCCTCACGGACTTCCCTGAATTGCGGTTAGCATAACGGCTTCCCGAAGTAACGTAATAGTTTACATCTTATTACTCTCACTTGGAGGCTTAAATGTCTACCACAATTAACAATGCGTTTATTACGCAGTATGAACGCGATGTTCATGACGTCTTCCAACGTAATGGTTCGGTTCTAAAACCAACTGTTCGTTTTAAGTCTGACGTTGTTGGTTCTGTGGCCACGTTCCAAAAAATCGGAAAAGGTCTAGCCACAACTAAAGCGCGTCACGGGACTATCACTCCCATGAACCAAACACATACAGCGGTTTCTACTACGCTGGCTGATTTCTATGCCGGTGACTGGGTAGATAAACTGGACGAAGCTAAAATCAACATCGACGAGCGTAAAGCTATCGCGCGCGGTGGTGCTAAAGCTCTCGGACGGAAAGTTGACGACCAGCTTCTAACGACACTGGACACAACTTCTCAATCAACTGTTACTCTGACAGTTACAACTTCTGCACAAGTTCGTAATGGACTGCTGGACATGATCGAAGCAATGATCGTGAACGACGCCTACGAACCCGGAAACATGTATGGTGTTATGTCTCCCCACCTATGGGCGGCCGCATCTACAATCAAAGAGTTCGCTAGCGCGGATTACGTTTCTGGAAACGGTCTACCTTTCATGGAAGGTGCTCCGGTCGGAATGTTCAAGCGTTGGGGTCAAGTTCTATGGACAGTACACTCAGGTGTGCCAAACGTAGGAACGGCAACTTCGAAAGTGTTCTTGTGGAATAAAGACGCGGTTGGATACGCGGCTGGTAAAACACCTGCGAACCTTGCTGGTGCCGGAAAAGAGACATCTGTCGGTGCTGATATTACATGGCATGGTGACAGAGCGGCTCACTTTATTAACCACGCCATGTCAGGTAACTCTGTCATGATCGATGACGCCGGTGTTATTGAGGGTAACCTTAATGATGGGGCCACTCTTCCAACAGCGTAACGTAGGAGGAATTGAATTATGGCTTATACAGCGGCGGATTTATACTACCAAGGGGATACATATCCCGGTAGAGCAAGTTACACTTATACATCAGACACGGATACCCAAGCCACAGTTCTTGCGGCTGGGTATTTTAACAACTCTGACAACGATCTAAACTTGACTGTCGATGACCAAATTCAGGTTATTGGCGATCAAGGTAATTACATGATGAGCGTTGTTAGTATTTCATCCGGCTCTGTCACTACCAAGCTTGTAACCGGTGATGATGGGTCCATCGGATGTGGTGCTACTCTCACAGTAAGTAAAGCCATCCACGATGGCCGTACTATTTACTTGGACACAGCGGCGGGATCGGTTCTTACGCTTCCTGCGGCTACCGGTAGTGGTATGAAACTTAAAGTGGTTGTGAGTGTTGGTGTAACAAGTAACACCCACAATATCAAGGTTACTGGCGACGACACGTTTGCTGGTCACATTCTCCAAACTGACGTCGATACCTCTGATGCGCTTGTCTCTTACCCGGCAATTGCGGCGGATACTTTCGACGACATTTCCATGAACGGAACCACTACTGGTGGTCTAATCGGGGACTGGTTTGAATTGGAAGATGTTATCACTGATACTTGGGTTGTTAAAGGTCTTACCAACGCAAACGGCACTGTAGCAACGCCGTGGGTAACTACCTAAGTTTTATTTTTATCGGGGAGGTTCGCCTCCCCGGTTTTTAACCTTAACAAAGGAACAACAATGGCTTTTGACACTAGTGAACTAGCTTCGTTGGGACACGTTAACGGTTACAATTATTACAGATACGATACCCTCGACGCTCACACCGATGTCGATGGAGCCGGGTACTTCAACAACATTGACGACGACCAGAACTTTGCGGTCGGAGAAATTATATATGTTGTTGTTTGGTCTACGGCGGTTCGTACGGGGACTATCTCTACATACGGTACACACATCGTTAACGCGGTGAATACGTCTACCGGAGTCGTAGATACTTCTAACGTAACAACTGGAACTGTTACTGACTCAGATTAACGGGAAGGGCCTTCGGGCCCTTTTTTAATTTCTACATAGGAGACTTTATGTCAATCAAGGCGAAAACGCACAACCTCAACAAGCCGGAAGACGGCAACTACGGAAAACAGTTCAACTACATTTGTAAAGACCACGACGTTCAGACATGCTTCCAACCGAATTTCTTTGACACACTGGCTGGGAACTTCATGGCCGGCGATACCATTCGCTGTTTAAAGATTGTGAAAGAAAGAGTCACACATATGTGTGAAGGTGTTGTCCTTTCAGTTAACATCGATGGGAACAAACGTGAAGTTGATTTTCGCCCGATTGTAGCGAAGATCATGACTTTTCCGGAAGTCAACTATTTGCACGACAACGATCAAAAGCTGGAAGAAAAAGAGTCACACGAAGAATACATCAAGAAGGACGGTGTGGCGAAGTACAATAAGAAAACACGGCAGTACGAAGTATTTGTAGATGATATTATTGTTTACGCAAGTCAAAATAAAAAATTCGCGGAAGAAGTAGCCCGCGGGGACAAAGCGATCCCGGAAAGACCTAAAAAGTAGATGCCAAGTGAAACTGATATCGCCAACGTGGCCCTTCGCCTCGTTGGTGGTACTCGTATAACGTCGCTGACACAGGGAACACCCAACGCGAACGCTGTACAAGACATTTATACGGAAGTCAGAGACCAGATGCTGGAGTTCCCATGGAACTTCGCAACCAAGCGTGTGAAATTAGCCCAGTCGGCTACTGATCCTACGTTCGGTTACGACAACGCATTTGCCTTGCCATCTGACTGGATGTTCACAATCTCCGCGCACGATAACGATGAAGGCGTGGGGACAATTGACTACAGAGAAGAACAGGTTGGCGGACAGAAAGTTATCGTCACCAATTATTCTGATGTGTATCTCATCTACACGTACAAAGAAACAGACCCAAACATTATGACGCCAGCGTTCAGAATCGCACTGGCGTCCGCTCTCGCAAGAGACCTCGCCATTACGATTGCAAACAGCAACGTCTTGGAGGACCAATTATCTAAGAGAGCCACCAAGGATTTAATGAAGGCCAAATCTCTCGACGGCATGGGCTCATTCCCAGAGCAGAGACCAAGAGGTTCTTGGGCCAACTCACGAAACGGTTATAGATAATGCCCAAGGTTCATCCATTAACACCCTCAATGAACACTGGGGAGTTATCTCCCCGTCTGTCAGGTAGGGTCGATTTTAGTAAGTACCCAAGCGGGCTTGCTACGCTGGAAAACATGCTCCCTCTCCCAGAGGGTGGTGTATCCAGACGAGCCGGTACACGGTATGTTGCGGCCACTAAAACAGGCGCTACTGTAAAATCTCGTCTTAAGAAGTTCGAATTCTCAACAACACAAAATTACATCATCGAAATGGGCGCCGGCAATATGCGCTTCTATCGAGACCAAGGCCAGATTACCGTTCCAGATATAACAGCTTCCATTACGAACGGGACGTTTGATTCAGACGTAAGTAGCTGGACAGATAATTCAGGTGCTGGGTCGTCTATATCACATGATGCAACGAACGACCGGATGAACCTTACATCCAACGGTACAACGGAAGCAGAAGGCGAACAGCAAGTTACAAACGCTTCCGCGGTAGAACACGTTTTACAATTCCAAGTATTAGGAGCGCCGGGCGACTATGTATTTTTCAGTGTTGGTACGGCATCAGGGGGCACACAGCTAGTTGATAGTTTTATCGCAGAGGTTGGGTACCACGCGTATTCATTCACAGCCACTGCGGCAGATTTCTATATCAGGTTCCATAATGAACTTGGTAAAGCTGTACAGATCGACAACGTTGCGTTGCTTGACGACGCACCGGTTGAATTGAATACTCCGTATGCGGAGGCTGATTTATATGAAATCGAGGGCCCGCAGTCCGCCGATATTTTGTATATGTTCCATGGTTCTTATCCGACGTACCGGTTAGAACGCCGGGGGCACACAACTTGGTCGTTAATTGAAGTACCGTGGCAGGACGGACCGTGGTTACCAGAGAATACAACTACAACTACTATGACCGCCTCGGCCGCTACAGGCTTGGGGATAACGGTTACCGCTTCGTCAGTTAATGGTGTTAACGGTGGCGCTGGTTTCCAAACGACCGACATTGGTAGATCAATAAGAATTTCAGACGACTCAACTGTCAACTGGGGTTGGGGAGTTATCACGGCCAGAGCCAGCACAACATCGGTAACGGTGGATATCGAAAGAACTTTCGTAGTCACAACTGCAGAGGTTTCTTGGCGCCTTGGTATTTTATCAGGCACTACAGGTTACCCATCAACGGGAGCGTTTTTTGAACAGAGATTATATGTTGCGGGTACTACGGATAAGCCACAAACGTTTTGGGCATCAAATACCGGGGACTTCGAAAACCACGCGCCGGACTCCGATCCTACTTCGGGTACTTTCGATGGCACAGTGGAAGACGATGATGCTCTGGATTTTACCATTTCTGCTGATAATGTTAATGCTATTCGCTGGATGTCAGCCGGTGAGGATACGTTGTCTATTGGTACTACCGGAGGAGAGTGGATTCCTTCTTCCACTGGATCAGTTATCACGCCATCAGATATCACCGTTCGGAGACAAACGACGCATGGATCGGCGCAGATTGCTCCAGTACGAGTTGATAACATCGTCTTGTTCGCACAACGTGCTAAGCGGAAAATTAGAGAATTTGGATTCACATTCGAAACAGACGGGTACCAAGCGTTTGACATGACAAGATTGGCCCAACACGTTACCCAAGGAGGTATCGTGGAAATGGACCACGCAGAAGAGCCTGATTCGCAGGTATGGGTGGTCCGTGGAGACGGGCAGTTACCGGGGATGACATTCCGGAGACAGGAAGATATTGTAGGATGGGCCAGACACAAGCTCGGGGGTGTTTTCAGCACCGGCCACGCTATCGTGGAGAGCGTAGCCGTCATACCGGGCGCTAATGGGTCAGGACAGGTACACAGTTCCGAAACGAGGGACGAAGTATGGGTTCAGGTTAAAAGGACCATAAACAGCGCTACAGTGCGTTACGTGGAGTTCATAGAAAGGGACTACGACGACGATCAGGATGCCAACGATGCTGTTTACAGTGACTGTGCGATCACATACGACAGCACATCCACCTCAACTATCTCAGGATTGGATCATTTAGAGGGTGAAACGGTTAAGATTTGGGCAGATGCGGCTCTACAGGCGGATAAAACCGTGGCCAGTGGCAGTATTTCACTGGATGTAGCGGCAACACACGTTCAAATCGGGTTGGGTTACACCCACAAAATCAAGACTTTGAAGTTTGAGGGCGGTAATGCGTCCGGGACTTCGGTTGGGCGAACAAAAAGAATAAACGGCATCACTTTTGTAGTGCTTTATAGCCATACATTGGAGTATAATGTAGACGGTTCAAGTACATTTCAAAAGAATGATTTCAGGGAGGTTTCTGACGTCATGGACTCAGCGACACCCCTATATACTGGTGAACTATTTGTAGAAGTAGAAGGAAACTGGGAATCTGATCCACGACTGTACATAGAAAGTGATGATCCAGCCCCTTTCACACTACTTGCTGTGGCGCCGGAAGTGAAGATTAACGCACAGAAATAATGAAACGTTTCTCCGACTGGCCTGAAAGGCTATCAATGTTTCTCGTGAAACGAGATAAGACCCCAATGGAGTGGGGTAAGTCAGATTGCGTGTTGTTAATGCTGGACGGTGTGCAAGCCAGCAACGGTGAAGATTTAGGAGAGAAGTTCAACGTCCGGGGCCGATATACAAACATGCGTCAGGCGTTCAAACTTTTGAAGAAGTTCGCAGGAGGCGGGGTTGAAGAAGCTGTTACAGAAGTTTTCCTACGAATGGGGTACGATCAGATACCTGTGGAGAAAGCGAATTCGGGCGACCCGGTGTTACTTGATATTGAGACTGAGGAAGTTGATAATCTTGGTTTCGGGTTAACTGGTGGATTTATGATAAGCAATGACACAGCCGTAGTTCAAGGGAGAACCGGGCTGTTGTATATTGAAAACCCAAAAGTGATGAAAGCTTGGGCCATATGATTTTAGCTTGTGAAAATATAGAACAGGAAATGCACAGACGGTGCCACTGTCTTACAGCGTCCGCCATGGTTTTGATGGGCGCCTCTCAAGCGGCGGCCGGTGGGGCGGCTATAGCGGCCAACATAGCTCTTGTCGGAACCGTGATGTCTACAGTCGGTACGATTCAACAAGGTAAAGCGGCGGCGGGGCAAGCAAGGTTCCAATCACAGGTAGCGAACAACAACGCAATCGTCGCTCAACAACAGGCTGACAGGGCTGTTCAACAAGCGAAGGTTGACGAAGATGATTTCAGAAGACAACAAAGCAGACTGCTTGCCAGTCGTAGAGCAGTATTAGGTAACTCCGGAGTTGAAGCCGCGGCTGGTAGCCCACTGCTGGTATCAGAAGACTTCGCCGGGGAATCAGAATTGAACGCTTTGCGTATCAGAAACCAAGGCGCGGTAAACGTAAACAGACTGGAACAGAATGTTCTAAACCAACAAGCACAATCAGGGCTGTTCGCCAATCAAGCGCAGACAGCGGGACGAAACGCTTTCTTCCGAGCCGGCAGTACACTATTAAGCGGCGCGGGCACAATTTCAAATATAGCTAGAGGAAGAGCATAATGGCACAAGACGGAGCACTATTCAGAGTACCAACAGATTCAGGTAAATCACCTAAGAAAACACAGGTGATCAACGCTGGTAACGCTGTGCAACGCGTAGCCGGGGCACCGGATGGTAGAAGCGCCAACGTTCAGTTTGCAACTCCACAAGAACAGTTTGGTTCCGGGTTAGAAATTCTTACAGATGTAGGAAAACTACTAACGTCTCAAGCCATAGAAATCCAGAACGCTGAAATTAAAAAACAAAAAGCTATCGCGGCCTCAGAAGAAGTAGAAGTTGACCTTCGAATAAAAGAAGCAGACGCTAAACTGGGGGAACTCGCTGGGCAGGTTGATACAAGAACATTTACTGGTGAGGGGTTATCACCACTTGATAAATACCGTCAAGACAGTCAGGCGTTGATTGACAAACAACTTCAACAAGCGGAAAAAGAAAACGCATCTGACACATTCAAAACAAGTTTGTCCAACAAGCTAAAGAGCAAACTTATCACACACAACACGGCAGTAGCTTCTACTCTGCAAGATTTAAAAATCGCTGAGTTCGAAACAATAACAGAAGGTGATTACAACAACGCCGCTATCAACAACAAAGACGACATGGTTATGTGGCTACAAAACAACGCCGCTATCCACGAAGAACGCAAACTGGTATTAGGGGAAGCAAAAGCTAACGCCTTAAAGAAATCTGCCGACGCAGATGCGCTGACTTCTATAGCCAACGCCCGGTTTGCTATTGGGGACTTGGATGGGGCGGAAGAAGCTCTTAATGACTCATTCGTAGCCGCGGCTCTGCCTAGGTCCGAAAGGTCTGCGTTCATGAAGAAACTTGCGGAGACCAGATTTAATAAAGCCGTAGCCGCGGAAGTTAAAGCCAACACAAACGAAGCTGGCTTCTTCAAAACCGGTGGAGACGGGTCTCTTATAGACATAAGAACAAACAAAAAAGTTCCCGGGTCCGAAGACCCCAAAGCCAGTCGTATAGAACACGCTTCTGGAATATGGGTTAAAAATGAGCAAACTAACAAATGGGATTTGATCGAGGGATCAAAACCGGCTAGTGAGCAAACCGACCAAGAAAAACGAGACGAAACAAAAAAATTCTTGACTGATAGTGGTGTTCTGTTTACACCTGATCTAGCGTTGAGGCTTGCTAATTTAGAGCCTAAAGAACTTTCTGCTTTCAGCCAAAGCGTTGCTATCTTAAAAAATATCCAAGACCCGGAGGTGCGGCAGTCTGCGTTAGAAGGACTGGCGTTAGGACTGAAAGTTTCGGAAACAGAACAGCAAGTACAAACATTAAAAGCTATTCCTTTTACCGACACATGGACACCTGAGATGCTAGAACGCGCGTTAGCCGCCGTAGGGACAGGCGGGGCTGATATTAGCACACCACAAGAAAAAGGTGAAAATAAGGGGTTAGAGAATATAGCACAAGCTAAAACAGAAAAAGCCGGCGGGCTACCCGGGCTTAAAGGAGAAGCCGCAGGTCAGCAAGATATAGCAGAAGCGGAAACAAAATCCGCCGCGAAATTCGCTGAACCTTTCGTTGTTGATTCTAAAGCTACGAACTCAATTAAAGCGTTGGCTAAAGAATATGTAACATTGGTTAGCCGAAACGGAAACGTTCAACTTATCGACGGGGGAGCGCAACTACTCGGACAGATTGTTAACGACGCAGAACAAATCCTATTGGATGGTGACGCTAGCACAATCGGTCAAGCCACGTGGTTAGCCTTTAACAGCCTATCTGACCAACAACGCGCTGGTATGGAGCGTGTAACCGGATTGAGCCAAGTTAAAGAAATGCTTGGCGTAGCAGACACACCCGGCGAAGAAGCGGATGACGCAACACTCAACTCAGACGCGGTTAATGTTGAGTTGGATAACGCTAAGGCTATGAGTGATATCGAAAATCTCGGCCTCGAAAATATCGAAGGGTTGAGCATCAGTAACGCCACCGGAATAAAATCAGCGCTTCGTGCGCTTGCCGGGGCCACAATTGGCCAAGTGTTTGAAGGGGCGGAAAACAGAGAAGTTACTAAATCCAGACTTATGTTGTCTCTTATCGCTCGTGACGTTGTTCGGATGATTTCTCTTAGCCCACGTTTCGCGGTTAAAGAGCAAGAATTGATTCAAAGCATGTTCCCCGGTCCGGAAATATTCAACTCCCCAAGACAGGCTCTGAACAAAATTAGAACAATGCAAAGTGTTATTGATTCTAAACTTAAGAAAATCATGTTGGACCTTGGCAGACAACCGGCGTTCGATAAGGAGTCTGAACTGGTCGGGGAAGCTAGCCAGCTTATAGAAATAAAGGGGCGAATGAATATGTTTACGTTCGACCTTATTCCTATCGGAGACGTTAAAAACGCTAAGGATGTTACTAAGTTGGGCGTAGAAAGATCACAGAAATTCTGGAACTCTTTGTCAGCCGTAGAGAAAAAGAACTTACCGCGATCAGCTAAAGAAGCAATATTTCTTAACAAGCAGAAACAAAACAAGAAACGTAAATAATGGCAACTAAACTACCCGGAAAGAAAAAGACAAAACGTATTTCTCCGGATATTCTACATAAAGCGGGCGTAAGAACCTTCGAAGAAGCTATACCCGAATCGGGTGTGGACCAGCAAAGTGTTGAGTTTTTCAATGAAGAAGTAGCACAGGATATTGAAAAACCCAAAACTAAGTCTGACGTCAAAGCTATGTCTGATGAGGAACTTAACGCCGCGTTAGACCAACAGCAGTCTCCTATTGTTACACATGCAGATGCGCCGTCAGGGCCAATCGGGCCGGAGGATCAATTCACGGACCCACACATAGGCGGGTCTACTACGCTGTCTCAAGTGTCAGACGAACAATTAGACAGCATGCTGAACGAGCAACAAGCTCAAGGTATGACTACGCGTAAGGCGCTACAAACTATCAACGCCGGTATTGCTGACATTCTTGATCTGCCGGGTGACGTAGCCGCGGGGGTAACTAACATGATTGGTGGTTTACTGGGTATGGAAGAAATTCCATCCGGGGGTATCCGTCAATTGATGGAATTAGTGGATTCACAATTAGGAATATCACTCACGCTACCGGAAAATGAATTACCACAGGGGCCTGTTGCCGACGCTTTTAGATTTTTAGGGCAAAGTATTGGGCTACTACCTGTAGCGGGGCTATTACCTAGAATCCCAGCGCAGACAGCCGTACCCGTAAAGCCAAGTACTATGACAGGTAAGATAGTTGAAAAAGTAATACCAAAAGGGGCCTTAAAACAAACAGGTCGATTCATTGGTCAATCTGCTGTTGACGCTCCCGTTGGTTTCGCGGTGACAGAAGCGGCGTCAGGATTTGGAGCGGGTCTTTTATTCGGGGAATCTAAAGAGCACACGGACGACCCCAGCATGCAGTTCCTTGCTGGTGTTACAGGTGGGCTAATGCCTTCTATATCTATGCAAATATTAAAAGGGTTTGGGTTTATGGGGTTCAGGCTGTTGAACGACGCCAGAATGTCATTAACAAAATCCAAAGGTGACCCAAGAGCGGCCGACAGGTTAAACAGAGAACTAATACATGACGACGAAGTTGTTAGTTTCAAAGACGAAGATGTTCTAGAAGAATTTCTTAAGTTTGAATCTCCCGCTCAATCAACTGGGAACAAAGCGCTTCTATCTATAGAAAGAGCCATCTTAGAATCAGACGACGTTTCTATGGCGGTTAAGGCAGAAGGTGACACTCGGCTAGCGGAACTCAACAACGTTATTATCAGGTCATTAAATACTGACACAGGAGAGCCGGGTGATTTTGTTGCGACGTTAGAACAACTACGAGCGCAACAGGGTTACATGAAAACGATGTGGAAAGCTAGAATCGACATAGCACAGAAGAGAGCTAAACTCCGTATAAAAGAAGTGGGCCCAAAAATAAACAAAGAAGCATCTCAAAAAATTGTTAACGAAGAAATCCAATCCGCTCTCAAAGACGCGGTGGAAACTCAAAAACAATTGTGGGCCCGTTCTCCGAACCCAAAAACGTCCGCGGTATCTTTAAAACAGGCGTGGCGAAAACTTATATCAGATAGAACGCGCGTGACGAGTAAGGGTGATTTACGTTTTTCAGACTCGTCAGCGGATGATCTGATAAAAGAGTTGGGGCATATGGACTATAGTGGCGGGGGAGAAACTGGGGTGTTTGTTCCCGGTAGAATGCCGGATGAGGTGTCCGTGAAATTCCTGCAAGATTTAAGATCACGTATACTGGATGACATCAGAAAAAAACAGGCTACAGAACCTTCAAGCAACAAGAAACGAATTTTTCATGAGCTACAAAACACTATTCTAGGAATTTTTAAAAATCTCGAAAGCGATATTATAAAACTGAACCCAGACGGTACTTTCACACCACCTGATCAGCGGCTATTGAATGCCATTAATTTCACAAGAGAAATGAACCAGAACTTTAATCAGGGCCCGCTGGCACCAGTTCTTAAAAAGAACACCCAAGGAGGGTATGTTGTAGAACCCACTATGACACTAAACGTACTTATGGGCAAAGGTTTATCCGTCGAACAAAGAACCGCTAACATGAGGGCATTAAAAACAGCTATCACCAGAGAAACAAAAGCGGCCGATGCCGCTAAACGCCTCGGCGTAGAAAATGACGCAGACAGTTTTAGACCAACTACGGAAGCCGTGCAAGCATACATCAAACACACTTTTGTAGAAGATATGGTAGACCCAAATGGCCGCATCATGGTCGATAAAGCTAACGCATGGTTTAAAGAAAACCGGGAGTTCTTCAAGCTATTCGACTCAAGTTTCAAAAAGCAATTCAGAGACGCTATAGATGCAGACGCCCCACTGTCTTTGGTGGAGGATCAATCAACCACTATCAAAGGAATAATGAACAACAAGGAACGTGCGTCTGCTGTCAGATTCATAGAACAAGACCCCATAAAGATTTTTGATGATGTTATAGGAAGTTTCAACGCAGATTTTGTCAGAAAAGATATGAATATATTAGTCCGTAAGGTCAAACGGGATAAATCTGGTGAAGCCCTGAAAGGCTTTCAGCAATCAGTATTTGACTGGATTCTAGAGAGGTCTATTTTAACCGGAGAAAAAGGCCTAGACGGGCACGATAAAGCATTTGTTTCTGGTTTCAAAATGACTGAATTCTTGAAACAGAAGCAGGTCCGTGCTATAATAGAGACTGTACTCTCACCAGAACAACAAAATAGATTAACACTGGCTCACAACTCTGCTAAAAAGCTAGACGCTTTCCGTAGAACGGGGGCTTCCGCCGAAGGAATTATAGCCGATAGCCCGGCTTGGATTCTGGATTTCATCGGGCGAGTTGGTGGGGCGCAAGTTGGTAGACAAGTAGCCGGTAAACTGGGCGGCGGTACTGTTCAAACACCGGGGGCTTTCGCCAGTAGATCAACAGTTTTGCTTAGGGCTCTTGTTAAAGACCACGCGAAAAACGCTTTAATAGAAGCATTTACAGCGGATAGCCCAGACAGGTTGCGGGCTCTTCTTATGATAGCCAGAACACCGGCGGAGCAAGCTTTCCAAACACAACAATTAGACGCGTGGTTCGTAGAACTGCTCATGAGATATAATATAGACCCGGAGAACCAAGAATGACACTTACAGCAACTACCAATAAAGTCGCATATGCGGGGGACGGCGCTACAGTCTCATTCCCGGTAACCTTCATATACTGGGACGATACCGGGGTCAAGGTTATATTATCCAACGACACCACGGGGGTAGAAACTACGTGGGTGGACGGAACGGAATACACGCTCTCAGGGGGCGATGGGGCTACAGGTACATTAACAGTTGATACCTCACCTACCGACTATACGCCGGCCAGTGGGGAAACGCTGACAATCAAGAGTAACGAGCCAGATACGCAGACCACTTCCCTACCGTTGGGGGGTTCTCTACCTTCAACGTCTGTTGAAGAACGTCTGGACAAGAGCGTACGGCTAACTCAACAATTACAAGAAGAATTAGATAGAACTATCCAGTTTCCGGAGAGCTCGACTACGACCGGCGTTTCTATTGAAGACTTGACGGCTCTAGAGCTTCTCAGAGTTGATTCTGCGGGTACAGGCATAGAAGGGGTGTCTCTAACGGACCTTTCATTAGGGCTAGGTACGGCAACCAAGTGGAGTTTTGATTCTTCTACAACAATGGCAGACCCCGGGACAGGGGATATAAGGCTGAATAATGCCACTCTCGCCAGTGTGACGCAGATCGCCGTAGACGCGCTTTCAGCACAATCAGGTAACCCAGACATTTCAGACTGGGTAGCGACGTGGGATGACAGCAATTCAGCGGTTCGTGGTTATATCATGATCCACGAGGACGGTACGCCGTCAAATTTCTGGGTTGGGTATGTAAACGGGGCCATTACAGACAACACCGGTTGGCTACAGATTCCTGTTACTCATGTTGATTCTGGGGGGTCATTTGCGGCCTCTGACAGCCTTGTAGTTGGGTTCTCGCGAACAGGGGACGCCTCAACACAAGGCGTATCATTGCTATGGGATTCTGACACAACTGACGCCGACAGCGGAGCCGGTAAAGTTTGGTTCAATAATGCTACTTTAGCTTCTGTAACAACTGTTTATGTTGATGACGTTGACACTAACTCCGTCAACATTAATACATTTGTCGATTCGTTCGACGACGGTGGGAGCACTATTACGGGTAGTATTCTCGTTATCAAGAAAGGGGATTCTTCTGTATATGCGTTGTATGACGTAACAGGAGCCGTAACAAGCGCCTCAACATATTCTAAAGTAGCGGTTACACACGTTCAATCAAACGGTACATTTACAGACGCCGACCCCGTGGATATGGTCTTCACACGGGCGGGCGATAAAGGTGATACTGGATCAACCGGGTCAACTGGAGCAACCGGAGCAACCGGTTCCAGTGCGGGAGGTTTACACTATCAATTTGAAACATCAATTACCGACGCTGATCAAGGCGCCGGGAAACTGTGGTTAAATAATGGCACTGTTGGCTCTGCTACCGTTTTGTATTTAGACGACGACGATAACGATGGGGTGGATGTATCTGCATTTACGGCAACGTGGGATGATTCTACGCACACGGCGTTACGCGGGTATATAAGATTCCAAGCGCGAGACACTTCCACTGACTGGGCGCTGTTCAGCATAACGGGTGCGACAACAGACGCAACAGCTTACCAAAAATTCGCGGTTACCCACATAGCTAGTGCTGGTACATTTTCCGATACCGAAGTCTTGGACGTATATTTCTCTCGGACAGGGGATGATGGGACAGGCGCTTTAGATAATATCGTTGAAGACACCACACCGCAACTTGGTGGAGCTCTTGATACAAATAGCTTTGCGATCAATGAGAGTGAGGGCGCGGCTGTTGCCTCCGCCACAACCACAGATATTTTCGGGGGGAATGACGGGAATACTCTACACATAACTGGGACTACTACCATAACAGATTTTACTGACGCATCTAGTGTTGGCCAGTGGCGAAAAATAATTTTTGATGGGGTGCTAACGCTAACTCACGGTAGTGGTATAACGCTCCCCGGTTCCTCTAATATAACTACGGCGGCGGGGGATTATGCTTTCGTGTATGCTGATACGGTAAGCGCGTTCACAGTCCTTTATTTTAAGGCTGATGGCACCGCGCTCGTAGCATCGGCGGCTTACACAGGCCCAACATTTGGCTACGATTCAGGCAGTCATGATATGACCACAAATGGAACGCTGACACTTAACTCTATGGGCATTACCCCAGATATTATTTGGGTAGTGGCAGGAACAAGTGGTAGTTCAAACCAAAACCTACATACAATCTGGTGGGACTTTACAACTAACGTAGCCTACTGGCAATGTAGAACTAATCCGGGCGTTATGAATAGACACGCATCTGGTACTGGTAAATTTAGGATGTATTCAACGGCATCGGAATATGACACCGTAACAATGGCTCAAGTGGCTGGCGGTGTTTCATTCACGTTTGTAGAAAATAGTGCTTCAAGTGCGGTGGCTAGTATTGACTGTCACGGATTTGCATGGTAAGGAGATAAAAATGATTTATTGCAAGGAAATTCTGACAGGGAAAATAATCCAAGTCAGAAAAGAAGATGGGGACAATGTTGACGCATTGGCTACCGCTTTGGCAGATGGCCTCACCTGCAAGAACAAAGCTCAGGGGCGAAACTTTATTGAGTCTGAGCTGGAAATCGGGATTGACACGCAGGACAGTATTGATGCCCAAAGGTTAGTCACGGCATTGTCTGTTGATATTGCCTTTGGTATGTTTGAGGACAGGTTCACAACTCAAGAGTGGGATGATGCCACGGATTATGTCTATGAAAACGACACCACAACAGGCAATCCAAAGCGCAGGGCCTTAGTTCAAGGCTTGGCTAGGGCTATGTCGCGGGGCGTTGTTGACTTAAAACACGCCAAGACAATTGCCTTTATGGATGCTCTGGTTGCTGGCGCAATTATAACCCAAGCGCGAATGAATATTATTTTAACACCATAAATGGAATCTCTCATCAACGTTGTTATTTCTAATTTAGCCCCGTGGGCCATTTTTGTTTTGGTCGCGGTGAAACTATATCTTGATTATCTAGGCAAGAAAAAGGAACGAATTGGCGGAAAAGACCCGAAGGACTTAACCCGGGAGATGATCAGTCAGATTCACAGTTGGCATTTTGACAAGGACGTCACAGGGAACCTCTTACCACGCTCGCAACCCTGCCAGTGCAGACATGAATTAAAAGAAATCAAAGAGCTTATTGCGGAGGTTAAGAATGCTACTTGAACTAGCTTTGTGCACGTTTGCGTTGCTTTACATATTTAATCAAGCCTAAAACAGGAGGTAAAAATGGACAATTTTTGTAAGTGGGTTTGCAGTGGGAAGTACTACATTCTAGCATTCCTAGCTATGTCAGGAATGTTTTGCATGTTCATGAGGTAAACGAATCGGGGTAGTAGTGTTACGGGTACGCCTTGCCCTTCCTGCATTACGACTCCACTGGCCGTACGGTTCGCCGTACGGCCTTTTTTCTTTGAGGCGATTATGACTAAAACAGACGTAAAGAAATTTCTTAAAACGCTTGACAAGCTCGACATCATTAGGGTAGAGTGGGTTGATGCCGAGAAAGACGACGGCGGGTGGCTCAGTTTAGAGGAAGCCATACCAAAAAACCAGAAGTACGTCACGGCGGTCACAGTGGGATTCTACATCGGGCACAGCAAAGAACTGTTGCGATGTACGTCCGACTATGATAAAAGTAATAATAAGATTTACGGTACGAACGATATTCAACTGTCAAACGTAAAGGAAATAAGGCGATTAGAACTTACCAAATCATCTTCATCGAATGCCTCGCCTCAATAACCACACTATGGAGTATCTTCCTATTCACACACGACATAATTTTCCACGGTGCAGTGGCCGGGGCAGTCAGCGGTGTGTTCTGGTTTGGCACGATCTTTGCACGGAAAGCGTGGGGGCTACTACTGGTAGAAATACCGGCGGTAACATTATACATTCTTAGAGTACTGGAGGGGCAATGAGGGAAATAAAAAAGATTATAGTTCACTGTTCTGATTCCGACTGGGGGACAGTTAAGGACATAGACAAGTGGCACAACGAACGTGGATGGGATGGGTGTGGTTATCATTATGTAATAACCAACGGGGTTCAGTGGTCAGGATATAAATATGCGGCTAAGGATGATGGTATCATACAGATTGGCAGACCAGAAGAGAAGACTGGGGCCCACGTTAGGGGTCACAACTCAGATAGTATAGGTATATGTGTTATTGGTAAACACCACTTCACTGGTAAGCAGATGTATGACTCCCTGCCCAACTTGTTGCGTATGATGATGTTCAAATACAGCTTGACAACAGAGGACATTTATGGGCATTATCAATTCGACCCGGGCAAGACCTGCCCGAATTTTGATATCGACACCATCAAAGAATTACTCAAAGTGGAGGAGTGAATGTTTTTTGAATGCCGAGTCCTCGATAAAGATGGTAAGATCAAAAAGATCATAAGCGCAGAGGAAGTTAAGAAGCGACACTGGGAGAAGATCGACGCCACTTGTGATATTGTAGACTGGGAGGAGATAGACGGGCGGATGAAAGAAATAGAAGAAATGGACAAGACCCGGTTCTTCATCTGCCCAACCTGTGGTGATTCAGATAGAACCAACAGGGATACCAAGATATACTGTAGCCCAAGGTGTCAAGAAATCGCTAAAACCTTACGAAGACGAGAGAAATTACAGAGGAAGTTTCCGTGAAAAAAATACTTGCATTTATTATTCTGTTCATGATAGTATTAGCCAAGATCAGTTCTGCTCAAGAAATTGCTGAGTGGGACACCGCACCGGACGGCTCCATGGTAGTAACCATTACCACCATAACAAAGAATGGTGTTCAAGAAAGAAGTTATAAGCACAAAGTTCTAAGACGAGCAAGCAAGAAACCGGAATGTAACGAAGTCCAGATAAAGGATAACGAACTGTGGCTGATAACACAAGAACAAAATCCCTCATTATACATAGTGGAGCGAGAGCCCTACGAAATCTTAGAAGACATTTACATAGTTCAAAGGCCCTACTTGGATTGGGTCAAATGATTAACCGCGCCTTGGATTCATCAAGCCGGCTGGTGCTGTGTCGGGCGCGCAAAGGACAGGGGGCCCCGCTCTCTGAAATGCGACACAGGTATTCATGAAGGCGACGGGGGACGCCTAGCCGTCCTTCCCCCAACCAACTTTCTAACAGGAGAACAAGGCAATGGGCGTATCTACTGATGGCAAACTTTTTTACGGAATTTGTTTTGAAGAAAGAGAAGAAGAAGAAGAGTTTGAATTAAAAAATGTGCCGGAGTATGATGAGGAAGATTACTCAGGCCCGATGCAGTTTCTAGAGAACGAGTGTGAAGATAAAGAAGTTATTATAAGTTCGCATTGTTCTTATGATTACCCTATGTATTATGTGGCTATAACATCTACAAACTATACGGCGAGTAGGGGTTGCCCGAAAGAAATAAAAGACTTCGCCGTGCAAGATGATTGGGATCAAAAGATAAAAGATTTTTGTAAAAAATACAACTTACCTTATAAACAGCCCACATGGAATCTTGCTAGTATGTTGGGTTAAAAATACTCATTAATCAGGAGAACAAGGCGATGACGGATAAAACGAAGAAAACGAAAAAAGAAACGATGGAAGAACGAGTAGCAAACGCATTCTTTATGCTGGCCAAGGTGGTCGAGCAGAACACCATGATGTATGAAGCTCTGATCGTGGCTATCAACAGCGCCCCATCTACGGTTACGGCAGAACAAGCTTCGCTACAAAAAACTAAAGACAGAATAGAAAAAGAAAAAACCACGCCGGTTAAAGAACACCATTACACCATAGACGACTGCAAAGTTGTCCTCACCAAACTTGTAACAACCAAGGGGAAAGACCAAGGTCTTGCCCATCTCAAAAACTACAACGCTACCTCGATCAGTCAGGTACCGGAGGATTGCTATGAGAACTTTGTACTCGTTGGTCAACAGCGTATTGACGGGGGCTATGACTCATGAGTCACCAACCAGCCCATGCAAAACTGTCAGCGAGCGGATCACACCGGTGGCTAGCATGCCCCGGTTCCGTTATACTGGAAGAGCCCTTCCCCGATACGACGTCAGAGTACGCGGAGTACGGGACGGCTGGACACCGACTAGCGGAGATGTGCCTCAACGACAAGAAGAATGCAAATCACTACCGTGGGGTTATTCTTAACCAGACAGATGAATACCCAGACGGGTTTGAAGTTGATGATGAAATGATCAACGCCGTTCAAATGTATCTGGACTTCTGTCGAGACACCCCGGGTCAACACGAGTTCATAGAACAACGTGTCGACTTCTCTCAATGGGTGCCAGAAGGTTTCGGTACGTCTGACTATATCAAACTGGACAAAAACAAAGAAGGCCAGATCATCCACACCATTGATCTTAAAATGGGGAAGGGCGTTCAGGTCTTCGCGAAAGATAACCCACAGGGTATGCTGTATGCCCTTGGAGTAATTAACTCCCTTGATATGGCGTTTGAGTTCAACGATTTTGACCTTGTCAACATTGTTATCGTACAACCGCGACTTGACCACATTGATGAATGGTTCATCACAGTGGGTTCTTTGAAGGAGTGGGCTGACAAAGTTGTCAAACCTACCGCGGACCAAGCATGGAACGGTCACCTTGAATTCCACCCCGGTGAGAAACAATGTAAGTTCTGTAAAGCGAAAGCCAGTTGTAAGGCACTGGCCAAGCACGGTCTATCTAGTGCGATGACTGTGTTCAAGGAATTACCAGACCCCGGTATGCCATTAAAGGATGTTCACATGATGTCAGCCGATGAGATTGGTGAGTTACTACCACTGGTTGATGTCATTGTAGACTGGGCAAAGTCATTACAAGGTTACGCTTTCGAACTGGCCAGCAACGGTACACCTGTGTCCGGGTACAAGATTGTAATGGGCCGGGCGGGCAACCGTAAGTGGTTGGACGACCTTCAAGTAGAACAAGAATTAGATTCAATGAGAATCAAGAAGAGAGAAATGTTTACGAGAAAACTTCTCTCTCCTGCACAGATGTGCAAGATGCTCAAGGCTAAGAATATTAGCCAAGATCAGATTGCCAGCCTTTGGCATCAGCCAGAGGGTAAACCAACGTTAGCGACACTGGCAGACAAACGTGATGAGATAGAACTCAACATCGAGTCTGTGTTTGAAGCTATCGAATAACTTTAAAACGGAGAAACGTATGAGCGAACTAACGGCAGACGAGACAGCAGGACTAACGGTAACATTTGGCGACTACTTAAAGCCAGCGCGTATTTCCTACGCGAAAATCTTTCAACCGGAGAAGAACGACCTCTCTGGTAAAGACGAGTATTCCGCAATGTTCTTGATCGACAAGGACAACACAGTTGTATTGGACGCTTTAGAAAAAGCTATCGATGCGGCTATCAAGAAAGAATGGGGAGACGACCGCCCCGCACGACTTCGTATCCCTCTCCGGGACGGAGACAAGGACGGCCCGGGCGGTGTTCCGGAAAGTGCTACTGCCGGTGCAGAACCCTACGGTGGACACATGTTTATCAACGCGAAGAACGGGTACAAACCCGACGTTCGTGACCAGAAGTCAAACATCATCCTCGACCCACACGCTATCGTGTCCGGTGATTATGTTCTCGCTTCGGTCAAAGCATGGGCCTACGACAACAAGTCTAAAGGGGTATCATTCAGCCTGAATGGTATCCAACTGGTTCGTAAGGGCGACCCACTGGGTAACTCTTTTGACGGATCAAAAGTCTTCGGGAAAATCCCTGTTGCGGCAGACGTCGCCGGCAGTGATCTTGACTCGATGATGAAATAGGGTAGAGGGGGCTGGTTCCGGTTCGAGGCCGGGGCGTGGTAGTTAAGTAAATCATTGGGGATGGCCAGCCCCCTATATCTCCAACCTTAACAAGGCGACACAAATGTTAAATGAACGTGGTGCATGCGGCGAAGAGATGCATTGGATGATTATGATCATGCTATATATTATAGGCACTGGTGTTATAGGATGCCTACTGGCTTTGATCTTCTTGGGGGTTTGCACACTCGCGGAACAATTATTTAATGTTGACATACCAAAGAAAATGAAGGATAAATGGGGGGGCGGATGTTAATAGCTTTATTTGGTGCCGTCGTTTCAAGTATTCTGTACGTTGGCATAGATCATGCATGGAAAAGTTACCAGAAGGACAAACGAAAACAAAAACGAAAGGATAAAAAAGGCGATGTTTAAAAAATTAGGTATTTACGGAACAGGTATAGGTTTGATCTTTGTATTTTTCTTCGGCTCACAACTCTTGTCCACGGTGGAGAAGGGGACGTTCGAAGTCAGGCAGTTCCCGGTAACGGGTACGATTGATGTCCGCAACACCCCCGGAACATGGTGTAAGTGCTTCGCGACTCTGGACATCTGGAAGAAATCAAAGACGTTCAAGTTTGATGGGAAAGAACACTCACTCCTACCCGTCCGGTTTAATGACGGGTCGGCCTCGCATGTCAAAGGTGAAGTACGGGTAGAGTTCCCATCCTCATTGAGCGCAGTCAATAACTTCCTGGAAATGGGTTACGCTAACCAGCATGATGTTATGGAACGGTTGGTCTACCCCCACTTGCTACGGGTTATGCGCTTACAGGGGAACTTCATGACCGCTAAGGAATCTTACAACCAGAAGCGGCCGGACTTTGACAGTAACTCTTTCGACCAGTTGCAGTTTGGTGTATATAAAACTAAGACCCAGACCGTAACAGAGAAAGACATCATGACCGGTGAAGATAGAACGAGGGAATTTAAGATCGTTCTATATGGTGAAGACGGAGAACCTCTCCGTGAACAGAACCCACTGGAAGGCACGGGTATTACTTTCAACGCTTATGTTATTGAGAGTATCAAATACCCTGATGTTGTGAACGAACAGATTGAAGCTCAGCGTAAAGCCATCATGGAAGTTGAGACTGCTATCGCCGAAGCTAAGAAGTCCGAGCAGGATGCTAAGACTATCAAGATGGAAGGTGAAGCCAAAGTTATGACAGCCCGGTACGAGAAAGAACAGGAGAAAGTTCGGGCTACTGTTGAAGCGGAGAAACGTAAACAAGTAGCAACACTGGACGCTGAAAAACGACTGGACGTTGCGAAGCTTGACAAACTGGCCGCAGAACAGTATAAAGAAGAGCAGATTTTGAAGGGGCAAGGTGAAGGTGAGCGTAAGAAGTTGGTTATGCAAGCTGACGGAGCTCTTCAACAAAAGCTTGCCGCTTGGGTTGATGTTAACACCAAGTACGCCGCGGCTATTAAGGGTTTTCAAGGCGACTGGGTTCCAAGGTTGGTCATGGGTAACACCGGTGAAGGCAAAGGCGCATCCGCCAGTCCGGCCAATGACCTGATAAGTCTGTTTACAGCGAAGACTGCCGGAGATATTTCATTGAGCATGGATATCCCACGTAGTAATCACAAGCATAAAACAGATTTAACCAAGTAGGAAAACTGTTGGGGCCTTCGGGCCCCGCTTAACTTAAAGGCGAATCCATGATATTCCTAAACAAAGAACCTGTAGAGACACACAAATTCAGCGGCGGAGAATGCCATGTCAAACTCCCCGTTCCTTATCATAAAGAAGAAGCACACATCGACGCATGTCTGTATAACTCCGATGATATTATGTCGTTGATGATGACTGTAGATGCGCTTCGACAGATCAATGGAATGATGAAGATCAATGTCACCATACCTTACTTCCCCTACGCTAGACAGGACAGGGTGTGTGAACCCGGCGAAGCTTTCAGCTTAAAAGTAATGGCTGACCTGATCAACTCTCTTAAGGTGGACAGCGTGGTAGTCATTGACCCGCACTCCAAAATGACACCGAGTCTTTTAGATAACTGTATGGTGTATGATCAACATGCTTGTGTTACAACACACATGTGGCACATGCTACGTAACACAGACACCACACTTGTAGCACCTGATGAAGGCGCAAAAGAGAAGACTTTAAATTTGGCCTGTGATTTGGGCGTAGATTATATCACCTGCACAAAAGTCAGAGACACCAAGACCGGTGATATAACTAAAACATATGTCCCGCAAGGTAACCCGACTAGGAACTACATGATCATCGATGATATATGTGATGGGGGGAGAACTTTCATAAATATCGCAAATATTCTAATGGAAGATGGCGTACCAAGAAAAAACTTGTCTTTGTACGTGACCCATGGTATATTTTCGAACGGCTTTGCAGAACTGGTAAGCCGATTTGAAAAACTTTATTGTTATCATCTGTTCCCGAACGTGGATACACACACCTTACCGTTCGGTTACTTAACCGTATTCAAGGGAGAAAAAAGCTATGTTCATTGACCCATTTGCGTGTACAGATTTCTATAAGATAGGCCACATCAAACAGTACCCCAAACGTACTGAAATGGTTTACTCCAATATGACTGCGCGGGATAGTTCTCACGCCAACACTATCTTCGGTGATAAGTTTGTAATCAACTTCGGATTGCAGTATGTTATCCAGAAGTTCTTGGTGGAAGACTGGAACCAGAACTTCTTCGACCGACCGGAAGAGGAAGTTGTCGCCCGGTACGAACGACGTATCAGTGCTACTCTGGGTGAGCCTCATGCAGATTCCACCCATGTACGGGCCTTACACAAGCTCGGTTACCTGCCTATCCTGATAAAGGCTCTACCCGAGGGGGCAAGAGTACCTGTTGGGGTTCCTCTGTTCACCATTCAAAACACCGAGCCCGAGTTCTTCTGGTTGACCAACTTCTTAGAGACAGCGTTGTCCGGCTTCTTGTGGAAGCCCATAACTTCTGCAACAATGGCTTATGAATACCGCAGACTGTTTGATCAGTATGCAGAGGAGACAGGTGGGGACAAAGAGTTCGTTCCTTTCCAAGGGCACGACTTCTCCTTCCGTGGTATGTCCAACGTGGAAGACGCCGCGTTAAGCGGAGCCGCTCACTTGACAAGCTTCGTAGGGACTGACTCTATCATTGCTATCGACCTACTGGAACAATACTATCAAGCTGATGTCACCAAAGGTTTAGTCGGGTGTTCTGTGCCGGCCACGGAGCATTCTGTAATGTGCATGGGCGGTGAGTTGGACGAGAAGGCTACGTTCGAACGCCTGATCGGTGAGTTGTACCCCGCTGGTATCGTTTCCATTGTGTCTGACACTTGGGACTTCTGGAAAGTTGTCACCGAAACTCTGCCGGAATTGAAGTACAAAATTCTGGAGCGTGATGGTAAACTTGTCATCAGACCAGACAGCGGCGACCCGGTTAATATTATTTGTGGTGATCTTGGCGCGAAAAGAGGAAGCCCAGAATTTAAGGGGTTGATCGAATGTCTTTGGGATACCTTCGGAGGGGAGACAAACGAGAAGGGTTATAAGAAACTAGACTATCACATAGGAGCCATCTACGGTGACGCTATCAATCTGGTACGGGCCGAAGATATTATGCGCAGGTTAGCGGACAAAGGATTTACTTCCGACAACGTTGTGTTAGGTATTGGTTCCTTTACATACCAGTACGTGACGAGAGACACACATGGGTTTGCTATTAAATCTACCGCCGGGCAGTTGGACGGTGAAATTGTAGAGATATTCAAAGACCCGAAGACAGACAGTGGTATTAAGAAGTCCGCCAAGGGTCTACTGCGTGTGTCTAAGAACCAGCAACGGAAGTATGAACTGCACGATCAACAAACACCAGACGAAGAGAAGGAAGGTGAGTTGAAGACCGTGTTTATTAACGGCGAACCCTTCAACCGCTGGTCTCTTGAAGATATCAGGGAGCGTATCGCTAATGGTTAAGACTCACTTCGACTTCGAGACCTACTCGGAAGCTGACATAAGGAAGGTCGGGGCGTGGGCGTATTCAATACACCCATCGACCCGAGTCCTTTGTGCGGGGTACGCTCATAATGACGAGCCCCCACAGTTGTGGGTGCCCGGACAGGAGATGCCCAAGTTTCTTGTGGCTCCGTGCACACACGATCAGTTCCATGCTTGGAACAGTTTCTTCGAGTGGGCTATCTGGAAGAACGTTTTGAAGACCCACATGCCTCCGCTTGTACAGTGGTATGACACGGCGGCTTTGTCCAGTGCCATGGCTTTGCCTCGTGCGCTAGGGTATTGCGGCGCGGCGCTTGGTGTGTCAGAAGACAAAGCCAAGAGCAGACGCGGGTACGAACTCATTAAACTTTTGAGCAAGCCAAACAAGATGAACGACAACCCGGCTCTGCTTAAAGAGATGTATGCATACTGCATGCAGGATGTTGTTGCGGAACGTGAGTTGTCAAAGAAACTGTTCGACCTGAACCCAACAGAAAGGAAAGTGTTCATCCTCGATCAGAAGATCAACACAACAGGTATCGCATTGGATGTTGAGTCAGTTGACAACGCGATTGAAGTTTATGGTCACGCCTATAATTCACTGATGGAATCGCTGAAAGATTTGACCGGCCTCGACAACCCGAACAGCGCGATACAATTTTTCAATTGGTTGACGAGTAAAGGTCACATCATAGATAACGTTCAGAAGGCTACTCTGCAAGCACTGTTGAATCTGGAAGACAAATACAATACACATACCGCAATCCGGATGCGCATGAAGCTGGCAAAAGCGGCCCCTAAGAAATATTCGGCTATGCGCGACAGGGTAGGGAACGGGACTCGTTTACATGGAAACACAATGTATCATGGTGCCTCTACGGGCCGTTGGGCTTCGACTGGTGTGAACCTGCAGAATATCGCCCGGCCAACGGTAGACGCTGATGAATCAATCGCCCTGATAAACACGACAGAGCCGGCAATATTCGATATGCTGGATATGGACCCGATGGAAGCTCTAAGTAGCTCTATAAGGGGTATGCTGATACCCTCTAAGGGGAAAAAGTTCATTATAGGGGATTACGCGAGCATCGAATCCCGGGCTTTGGCGTGGTTGGCTGGTCAGGAGGATAAACTGGAAGTTTTCAGGGGCCACGGTAAAATATACGAGCACGTTGCCGCGAAAATCTATAACATATATTCTGAACACGGGCAAAACGCCATTGAACTTGTTACACAACCACAGCGTTTCGTTGGAAAAATTGGAGAATTAGCCTGCGGCTTCGGCGGGGGCGCCGGGGCAATTACCGGTATGGCCAAAATCTACAAAGTTGACATGACAAAGCCGGAAGCCGAAAAAATCAAAAATGACTGGAGAGCAGAAAACCCGGAAATATGCCAATTCTGGAAAACAGCAGAAAACGCCGCCGCTTCGGCAGTGGCCCACCCGGGCGAAGTGTTTCAAGCCGGTCGGGTGAAGTTTATGGTCGCTCACAACTTCTTATGGTGTCAGTTGCCTTCTGGTAGGCGTCTTGCTTACCACAGGCCTTTTATCAAGGTAGAGACCGTGACTTTGATCAAGGTGCCGGCCACAGAGGACGAGGGAGGCTATAATATCATGTATAGCCCCCACGAGTACACCAAAGAGGAGTTTAAGGCCCTAGCGGACGCTAAGGGGCTCACAGTGGAGAGTTTCGACGCCCCGACGATATATTTCTGGGGTACGGACTCACAAACCCGAAAATGGCGTGTACACTCCACATACGGTGGGAAACTGGTTGAGAACATTACACAGGCTGTGGCGAGAGATTTGATGGCAGAATCTATGTTAATTTTGGACGATATGGGGTATAATATAGTTTTGACCGTTCACGACGAAATCATCTCGGAGGTTCCCATTGACACACCCCACGACGAACAATACTCAGTTGAAGAGTTCACCACACTTATGGAGACAACCCCAACATGGGCAGATGGTCTTCCCGTTCGTGTTGAAGCGTACGAAGCCACGAGGTACAGAAAATGACCAATGGAATGGAGAAGATGTATCAGAACACTACGGTAAAACCAATCACGGTTCAGAGAATGACCGAGGTAATGGTCGAAGTAATGAAAGAAGTTAATAATCTTGACTTCGAACGACGTAATTACGTAGCGCAGATGCTACTTATGGAAGAGAAATGTTATGCTATTTGCAAAGCCGAGGGCATCCTCTATGACGAGGGAGTCCATAATAGAAAAAAAGGTGTGTAATTATGCAATCACACAAGGGTGGGTCACATTCAAATGGACTTCTCCTAGTAGCCGGTTTGTGCCCGACAGACTTTATTTCAAAGACGGGAAAGTTAAAATCGTCGAGTTTAAAGCGCCCAGGTGTAAGCCTACTAAGGCTCAACGTATCGTGCACGGGATGCTCAACAATCACGGGTTTACCGTCCATATTATCGATAACATAGATGAAGGAAAACTATTATTCACAGAAAAGGATAAAGGCGAGAAAGATATGACATGTTCGCATGGGGGGAAGCTGTAAAAGGCGTTACAGATTTAGTTGGGCAATTTGTTGAAGACAAAGATCAAGCAAATGCCTTAGAGAACCAGATCAAAAATAAATTATTATCAGTAGAGCAAGAAGTCATAAAAGCTCAGTCAGCCGCAGTGGTGGCGGAAGCGAAGAGTTCCAGCTTCATAGCAAAAAACTGGCGACCAATTATGATGTTGACATTCGTCGCGATTATTGCTAATAATTATATATTGTTTCCGTACATAACATTGTTCGGAGGCACAGCGATAGCCCTTGACATCCCACCTGACATGTGGGGGCTTCTTAAAATAGGTGTAGGTGGGTACATCGTAGGCCGCAGTGGTGAAAAAATGGTTAAGAGCTACTCGGAGAATAGAAACTAAAATGACAGGAGACGCGAGTCCCCCGGGTAATATTGGTTTGATCACCTTTATTAGTTACCGGACAAAATCTCGTTGCCTCCCAGAGCGGAGTAGTTTGCAGGGTGGGTAGTGCCCATTCGAAAACACCTGTCATGGGGGAGTACACTACTCCCCCAAAATTATTTATAATCTTAACAGGAGAACAAGGCGATGGAACCGGTAACAATATCAGCGCAAAACTTAGCAAAGTTTCAAGGTTTGGAAGATCGGATTGACGCGGCGGTTGAAACAATGAACCAAGCTGTATCAACTCTCATTGACATCCGTGCGAAAGTCTACGCAGAATCCCGTGAGCATTTCGAAAACGTTCTTAAAGAACATGGTGTACCGGAAGCGGACTTCACCTTGGAATGGAGCGTGGACAAAGACACGGGTATTCTGTCTATTGTAGAGCAGGAACCGGAAGCACCGGAAGAACAAAAATGGGTAGACCCAAAAGATTACCCAACGGAGCACGGTGAAAATCCGGAAGTTGAGTCGCTTATAAACGATACACGGAAAACGGAACTGTTGGACAACGACGAGCCGCCAGAAGAACCCGTAGCGGCTTAGGAGACAGGATGTCAAGGCGAACGATGGCAGACATGCACAAATACCAGTGGACTATGATCGACTGGGTACTGAACAACCCCAAGTGCGCTCTATGGGCGGGCGTGGGGCTAGGCAAGACTGTTGTCGCACTCTCCGCAATCAACACCCTGTTGTTGCGTAAGACCATCAACAAAGTTCTAATCGTTGCACCTTTGAGGGTCGCCACTAACGTGTGGCCCTCAGAGATCAACGCTTGGGAGCATCTTAAGCACTTACGTTCCGCTCTTATTCGTGGGACGCCAGCGCAACGCAAAGAACAACTCAACTCCAGTGCAGAAATTCATCTTATTAACAAAGAACTTCTACCGTGGTTGATCGACGAATGTTCTGATCGGAACGAATGGCCTTATGACCTTACCGTTCTCGATGACTCGTCTGCGCGCAATTCCAAAACAAAACGTTTCAAATCTCTTCGTATGGTCAGGCCGCACATGCCCCGTCTTGTCGAGTTGAACGCCACACCCGCACCCAATGGACTGCTTAACTTGTGGGGACCGATGTTCCTTATCGACGGTGGAGAACGACTGGGCCGGACAATGACTTCTTATAAGAGAGCATATTTCGATGCCGATTATATGGGGTTCAATTTCACCTTAAAGCCGGGAGCGAGTGATGACATTTACACAGCGGTGCAGGACAGGTGCTTATCCCTTACTAGTAACGATCATTTGGATTTACCCCCTTGCAACCATAACATTATTCCTCTGGTAATGGAGCCCGGTGTAAAAGAACAATACAAAGAACTCGAACGAGAATTTGTATTAGAACTTGAAACTGGGTTAATCACTGCATCACAGGCGGCGGTGTTGAGCAACAAGTTGATCCAATTTTGTAGTGGGGCGGTTTACACCGAGCCTGATATATGGACTACCGTTCATAACCAAAAGATGGAAGCACTCAAGGAACTGGTTGACGAAATGGCGGGACAGCCATTGCTCATTGCTTATAACTATAGGCATGAGTTAGATCGTCTCCGTTCCGAGTTCCCCAGTGGCCGTGTCCTAGACACGAAGCAAGACGAAGATGATTGGAACGCGGGCTCTGTCCCACTGATGTTCGTTCATCCACAATCTTGCGGCCACGGGTTAAATTTGCAATATGGGGGTTGCAATTTGGTTTGGTATAGTTTAACGTGGAACCTTGAACTGTTCGATCAGTTGATTGGACGGCTCGACAGGCAGGGGCAGACGAAACCTGTATTTGTTCACATGTTTATTTTTGATGACACGATTGAAGCATTAATGGTACGAAGATTGCAGGATAAGTCAGTGACGCAGGACGAATTATTAACTGCTATGAAAGAGGAACACAAATTTAAACTGAACCCGGAGTTACTGGCAACACAACCTTTCATATAGGAAAATAAAAATGCCTATCAAACAAGTAATCCATAACAAAGACACAAGCGTACCGGTAAAAATCTGGACTGATGATCTTGACGACAAAACGTTAGCACAACTCCAAAATCTCACTACCTTACCTTTTGTCCACAAGCATGTTGCCGTTATGCCAGACGCCCATCTGGGTATCGGGTGTACCATTGGGACTGTCTTGCCTACTTACAAAGCGATCATCCCGGCGGCGGTGGGAGTTGACATTGGTTGTGGTATGTCCGCAATCAAAACGAACCTCCATGCTAACGATCTGCCGGAGTCAATGACGGAAATTCGTCAGAAGATTGAACGCGCTGTACCAACCGGTTTCCGCGGTCATACCGAGGATTTGGAACTGGACTTCGAACACAACCTGATGCAGTTCGCTAACAGACGTTTCGATCCGATGGCGTTGTTCGCATCACAATCTGTTGTCAATTATTTCTTCAAACAAAATGACCCGGAAGAAGTTTTCGAGATTAAAGCTAAGAACTGGAGAGCACAACTTGGTTCGCTGGGCGGGGGCAATCACTTTATTGAGATTTGTTTAGACGAGAACGATGATGTCTGGGTAATGATCCACAGTGGTTCCCGCGGTGTGGGGAATACCATTGGGCGTACGTTCATCCAACGGGCGAAGGAAGATATGATCAAACATCATATCACCAACTTGCCTGATGTTGACCTGTCGTACCTGTCAGAAGGAACTGACAACTATGACGAGTATATCGAGGCTGTCAGTTGGGCTCAGGAGTACGCAAAATTGAACAGACGGGTGATGCTAACCCTCATATTCAAAGAACTGGCGCACTTCTTCCCAACGGTTGCTGTCAAGGATGGTGCGTTCGATTGCCATCATAACTATGTCACGATGGAGAATCATTATGGAAAAAACGTATGGGTTACGCGTAAAGGCGCAATTCGTGCCCGGGAAAACGACATGGGGGTCATACCCGGTTCAATGGGGGCCCAGTCGTTTATCGTACGAGGGAAGGGGAATCCGGAGGCGTTTCACTCTTGTTCCCATGGAGCAGGTCGTAAAATGTCTAGACGGGAAGCAATGCGCCTGTTTACTCTGGAAGACGTTCGGGATCAAGTAGGTGACGTCAATATGGACCTCAGAAAAGGTTTCATCGACGAAGCCCCGGGCTCGTATAAAGATATTGCCACCGTGATGGAGAATCAGGACGATTTGGTATCAATTGTGCATACATTAAAACAGATTGTTAATATCAAGGGGGACTGATGAAAACATTTATATTTACTTTGCTGGGTCTTGCTATTGTGGTCCCGGCGTATTTTCTTATTGACATGCAACGCAACCCCGGGCCCACTATGGCCGTGGAGGCCGACGAAGGTTTTAAGTGTAAAGTGCTTTACAAATACCCGAAAGTGTGGCAATGTAGACATGAAAACGGATCGAACTTTTTGGTCGATCTGTACCTCACTCACAACGGCGTCGCCGTTATAGGAGAACAAGGCAATGGAAGACTACAAGAAGTTCCCAAAGATCGCTAGGCTAAACAAGCCTATCGTAATCACTGAAAAACTCGATGGTACAAATGCCCAAGTCGTAATCGGCGAGGATATGTCCGTTCGTGCGGGTAGCAAGAACCGTTGGCTCACCCCCGGCAAAGAGGACAACTACGGCTTCGCCGCGTGGGTTGAAGAAAACGAAGAGCAGTTGAAAGAACTCGGACCCGGGAACCACTGGGGGGAATGGTGGGGAGAAGGGATTCAACGGAACTATGGTATGGAACGTAAAGTTTTCAGTCTGTTTAACACGGACAAATGGCTTGACGATGTTATGCGTCCAGACTGTTGTGATGTTGTACCGGTGCTGTGGACTTGTGAAGAATTTAGTTCAACTATCATCTGGCGCGCAATGGAAGATTTGCAGTTACGTGGCAGTGAAGCGGCTCGGAAGTATAGCATCGATTTTGCATCTCCAGAGGGTGTAGTGGTATTCCACACTGCCGCGAACTTGTGCTTCAAAGTTCCCTTCGAAGAAACTCACAAGTACGAGAAGAAACAGAAGAACAAAAGTACGCACAAAGGTAACAAAGGCGACCGCAGAGTCAAGTTTGATGTGCTCGGGATGCCACAAGCGGGAGACCCGGGTAAGGCTCCCATTGATCGAAGAGCAAAAGAACACGTTTATTAATCGCCGCTAGATAGCTGACCGTAAGTCGTAAGCGCAGGTCTGGGATACGAGGCGGCGAGGGGCTGGCCCTTTGCATAGGAAAAGGGACGTTGTGTGGTTCCGTATAATCAGATTACACAAAGCGAAATCCAGCCCACAAAATACCCCAGTCTCCGGGGGCTTGCTAAAAACCGCGGGCGGGCGGGTCGGAGACACTAACCCAAAAGAGGCCAATGTCTAGCGGGGGTCCACAACAGCCCCCGCGGCCTTTAACCTTTAGGAGGAAACATGAACGAGACAATTGTAGCGGCATACGTTTTATTACATGTAGTATTCTCACCCCTTACCCCCGGTATGGACACCAGACTGGTGACCCACAAGGCGAAGATTATCGGGGAATCGTCTAACCTTAAACAGTGCCAAGCTAAAGAGCAAGGTATGGTTATGTCTGAAAATTATGACCCGGCCACCAATACGTTCGGCTGTGTTATGATTGTCCACCCCACGCAGGAACAAAACATGCGTGACAAACATCATAAAGAGGAAGGCTCACACCATGATCATTAGAACCAAAAATTCTGTCTACGAAGTCGAGACGACCGAAAACGAGGACGGCAACCAATTCAAGATCACCAAGACCGAATCATTCAACCCGTTGTCAGTGTTCAACGAAGTGGGCCAAGTCCGCTACGCTACTCACATGGTGTTAGGCGTGGGACTGGGGGCCGTGTTCAGCGGCTGTGAGGTTACATCACTGACACCGTTGGGGATGTGGCACACTAGTGTTGTGGAGGCTATTGAGATATGAACATGAGAAAAGTAACAATCAAAGTTGACATGGATGTCGTACGCGGGCTCCGGGATCGCATGAAGCTCATGGGTTGGTCAACCTGTGAAACGGCTGAATGCGCGAAGATGGTAATGAGCGACGCTGACGACGCCGTCCTTGATATGGTAAAGGAATTCATGGACGATTTTATTCAAGCTGATATTTCACAAGGGGACAAGAAATGCGGATGTTAAATGATTACACACGCTGGTTTAAAATCTTCGCAGAGATGTACAAAGAAGATATAATTCTTGACAAAGATTTCCCCATTGGGGGGAAAATATTTGTTACATTCCTAATACCGCTGGTCATACTCGGTGTGTTGGCTATCCTGTTCATGTTGATACCCAAAATCACAATAGTAATGTTGTCCACGCTGATTGTATTTGTGTGGTATGTATACTCCGAACAGGAGAAAGCGGAGAATAAAGATGAATGACAAAGAACTTGCTGAAAAAGTTGCTGAGAAGTTGGGGTGGTTATCTACAGGGCAAACAGGGTGGTATGTACCAGAAGAAATGCTGGATTGGGATTACCCGGTAGATTGCATTATTCACGGCAGGGCTGTGTTTACATGGTCCACATTCGGCCTGATGGTTGAAGATGCTGAGAGGAGAGGGTGGAGGCTTAAGATCAACAGAGGATGGATTAGTTTTTACAAGCCAGCGATGTTTAATCAGAATGAAACTGATCCGCTTGAGTGGGATGCCACCGTCAAAGCCTGTGCCTTAGCATACGTGGAGATACCAGATAAAACAAAGCCCGATGATGGCCCACGCAATATAGGCCAGTTTCACCGTAATGAAGGGGATATACCAGATGTCGATTGAATTATATGTCTTTCTGTGGGCTTTTAAGCTCATGTTATTCATACCAGACGCCCCGGGGTACACCCCTGTGGCCGTGTTCGAGACCGCGCAGGAATGTCAGGCCAACAAGTCGGAAGATGTTGACGACCTGTGCGCTCGGCACATTTACTTTATTAATGAGGAGCAAACGAAATGAATTTAGAAAAAACTTTATCTCTACACAAGGATTGGTTAAATGACAACACCGGTGGGCGAAGATGCAACCTGCAAGAGGCCTACCTGCAAGAGGCCTACCTGCAAGAGGCCAACCTGCAGGGGGCCAACCTGCGAGGGGCCAACCTGCGAGGGGCCAACCTGCAAGAGGCCTACCTGCAAGAGGCCTACCTGCAAGAGGCCAACCTGCAAGAGGCCTACCTGTGGGGGGCCAACCTGCAGGGGGCCAACCTGCAAGAGGCCAACCTGCAGGGGGCCAACCTGCGAGGGGCCAACCTGCAAGAGGCCAACCTGCGGGGGGCCAACCTGCAAGAGGCCAACATGCGGGGGGCCAACCTGCAAGAGGCCAACCTGCGGGGGGCCAAAAATTACACCCCT
>Ga0233437_1001119_pt1 | contig 52147 bp, 63 predicted proteins | sample SI_122_August201_FD_182714 | JGI IMG/M metagenome (GOLD analysis project Ga0233437, IMG submission 182714) | Seawater microbial communities from Saanich Inlet, British Columbia, Canada - SI_122_August2016_200_MG | ecosystem: Environmental > Aquatic > Marine > Inlet | place: Canada: British...
TTATTTTCTTATATTATTTATTTTCTTATATTATTTATTTTCTTATATTATTTATTTTCTTATATTATTTATTTTCTTATATTATTTATTTTCTTATATAATATAAAATCTTAAATTTCTTTTATTATTAATATCACTATAATCATTATTATTATTATTATTATTATTATATCTATATACTATATAATATAAATTTTTTTAAATGAAAAACAAAAAACAAAAAACAAAATTTTTATTTAAAAACTTTTCCAGACGAAATCATAGGGTCAGGGAGTAATATATTTATTTAAGATTAAAAAGAGATTAATATAAACCTCTTCAAAATTATAAAAATTAATTGTAATTTAACAATATAAATTTATTTAAAGTAATTTTTTATTAATTTATAATGGGAAAAATAATTTTAACTAAAGAACAACAAAGATTTTTAGATTTATCTGAAAAAAATGAACCTCCAAAATATAGGCCTCGTTCAGATAGGGCACTTTGTGACAATTCTTTAGAAGAGAGTCTTAGAATAGGGCAGGCAATAGCAAGTGCAAAAAATTCTTGGAGAAAATATATAGGATAAAATTAATAATCTTTCATAGATATATTCATTTAATAATATACTTTTATTATATAGTTAAATTTATAAATAATATTAATTTAAGTTTGTTATGCAAAACAATAAAAATCCATTTAGTACTATTTTAGCAAAGATGATTGTTACTAAAGAAGGTAAAAGATTAGGGTTTGTAAAAGATATTACTTTTGAAACACGTTCAGGAGAATTGATCAATCTTGTTGTAAAAGATTCAACACATTATACTAAAAATTTGAATTTAGAAAGAACTAATTCAGACGAACTTTTAATTCCTTATTCAGCCATTATAGCAATAGGGGATTTTGTAATTGTTTCTGAAGAGGATTTAATTTAATTTCTCATTAAATTTCTTTTAAAATATTAATAAAACACATAAAACTTTAAAAACTAAAATATAATTTAAATTATATGAAAATAAGAGTTATAGGATTTAATTTTACTAAAATAAGTATAGAGAAAATAAATGAAATAAATTTAGAAAAATTAGAGATAAGTAATAATATAAATATATCTGAAATAAAAAAAACAGATTCTAATTTATTAAATACAAAAGATGAAATTATTGCAATCAAATTCACTTATTCTATTAATTATGATCCTGACTTTGCAAAAATAGATTTTTCAGGAAATATTTTATTTGAAGTAGATTCAAAATATTCAGAAGAAATTTTGAAAGAATGGGAAGATAAAAAAATAAAAGAAGATTTCAAATTGAATTTATTTAATATGATTATGAGAAAATCAAATATTAGGGCAATTAATCTTGAAGATGAATTGAATTTACCTATACACATAAAATTACCTTCTTTACAAAAACAAGAAGAAACAGAAGAAAACAATAAAGAAGAGAAAAAAGAATAATTCTAAAAATATATAAACTTCTACAGAATAACTATTTTATGAGAATTTCAAATAAGAAAAAAGAAAAGATTTCAGAACAAATTTTAGCATTTCTTTATTCAATAAATCCAAGATCTTTGTTTACTTCTAAAATAGCACAAGAAATAGCTAGAGATGAAGAGTTTGTTAAAAAATTATTATTAAATTTAAAAGAAAAGAAATTAATTATAGAAATAAAGAAAAACTCTAAAGGAATAGATTATTTAAGAAGATCGAGATGGAGATTAAGTGATGAAGTATACAATTCTTATAAAAACCACCAAAATAAAAATTAAAATAGTATTATAGATTACATTAAAATTTTTATAGTTATAATTTTATTCTGATTGATGGAATCAAATGACCAAATAAAAAAATCTTTTCAAAAAGTAAAAGAAGATATAGATTCATTAGGAAAAGAGATTATTTTTTTAAGAACCAGTTTAACTGAAACAAGAGAAAAGATAATAGAGATTTGCGATATTCTTAAAAAAATAGATGATAAAACAAATAGTTTTTTTAACGAAATTCAAGAACAAAATAAAAAAAAAACTCTAAAGACACATAATTTTAATCTAATAGATTCTTCGACACTTCGACACATAAATTCAACAGCTTCGACATATACTTCGACACATAAATTACCTTTAGAGCCTTTAAACACACAAAATTTAACCATTTCCACTGGAAATCAAGGGGTTCCAACAGACAAACAGACAAACAGACAAACAGACAAACAGACGATAAAACCTATTGAAAATCAATCAAATCAACTTGAAAATGCTGCTGAAATGCTTGATTCATTAGATAGTATAAAAAAAGAAATTAGACTTAAATTTAAAAGACTTACAGATCAAGAAATATTAGTCTTTTCCACACTATATCAATTAGAAGAAGAGCAAGGAGCTTCTGATTATAAATCAATTTCAAAGAAATTAAAACTTAGTGAAAGTTCCATTAGAGATTATATTGGAAGACTTATAAAAAAAGGAATTCCCGTCGATAAAAAGAAAATAAATAATAAAACAATACAGCTTTCAATATCAGGAAATCTAAAAAAAATAGCTTCATTATCCACAATTTTACATCTAAGAGACCTATAATTAGATTTATTCGGTTAAAAGGATAACTTTCTATCTAAACAACCTTTCTCTTTTTATTTTTCTCATATCTTTCTTTTTGTTGTTTTTTTAATTAATTTCTCTTTTTTTTAAGTTTCACTTTTGTTTTTTTCCTCAAAAAAAGAGATTAAACCTCACTTTTCGTTTTTTATATAAAATTTTTTCTTTATTTATCTCTCTTTTTTAGTCTTTTTTTGATTTTTTCATGTTTTTTACTCTCACTTTCGCCTTTTTCACCATTTTTTCTTTTATTTCTTCAGGAATAAACACTCTTTTTTTACCATTTTTTTCAATACTCTCTTCTATCATTCCCTCACTTTTCTGTTTAATAGTGTTTATTTGGCCTCTCATTGTGGATCTCTCTTTCCCCAACATTGCTGCTAAATCATCATAACTCAATTTCATATCTGTATTCAATAATATCCAAAGAATTGCTCTTTCAGTTACTGAAAATTGGTCTAATTTTGGTGTTTGAACACCTGTTTGAACACCTGTTTGAACAGCATAAACAGCTGTTTGTTTATTGGACAGTTGTTTGGGTGTTTTAAACACTCTGTTTGTTTTGAGTTCATTTGTCATAGAAATAACATTTTTTAATCCTTCAAGTTCTTCTTCTACCCTCGATAAAATGACTTTTAATTCCTCTGTCTCTTTTTTTTGCAAATTTTTTTCAGAATCAAGATGTTTAATCCATCCACTGACACTTTGTATATCTTTCTTAACACCTTCAAAACCTTTTTTTGTATCTTCTTCGACACGTTCAACCTCTTTTTTTCCAAATAACCACCAAAACATAATATCTTTTGGAAAATATACTTTAAAAACTTTTTGTTTCCGTCGATAAAATTATTTTGTTTCCGTCGATAAAAATAAAAAAGAATGTGTCGAAGACCCACCATTTCCAATAGAAAAAAGGCTGTTTGTCTAAAAAAAGAAGGTTAAACAGCCTGTTTAAACAGCTGTAAACACCTCCAACAGCATTTTTATACAAATTCTAATTGCGTTGATTTAACTAAGCTAACCTAAGTGCACAACATCCTGCAAAAACAAAAAATTAATTAAAAAATTTAGGAAAAAATACCCAAATATTAATAAACTCTTTTTTATTTTATTAAAAATAAATTAAAATGAAGAATAAAATAAAGAGGTTTTTTAGCACAGGAAAAAATTTTAAACCAGAATTTCGACGACAACTTAGACTTTTGATCACATTCACTTTTGGCTTTACAATAGCATTTACTTGGCGTCAAACAATTTTTGATATTTCTCAAACATTTGTAAAATTTATGACAAACATACAAGATTCTGTTTTATCAAGTATAATGACTTCAACATTCATAACTTTAATAAGTATCATTTTAATTTATTTTTCTGCCATTTTCTTAAAAAATAATGGCACAGAATCTTATTGAAGTTTAACTAAGTTAACCTAAGTGCACAAGATCCTGCCCACAACAAAAAATTGTTACAAAAATATAGAGGAAAGTTTAAAAAGAATTCTTTATTTCTTAAAATATGGAAAGGTTACCTATAGATCCAAAAAAATATAAAGATAGCGCAGGAGAACAGATTAGGGAGGGTTATTATAATGAAGGAGTAAACTGTTGGTTTTTGTATGAACATCCTTCAAAAATAGGAAAAGGCTGGTTTGGAAGGGGCTGGGCCGGAGGGTGGATGACTTCTTTTTCACCAGAGAGAACAAGATCATTTAGGCCTCTAAATACAGAAGAATTGGGAGAAGTAGAAAAAGCCTTAATTGAACGTGAAAAAGATATTAACCAATTTTTAGAAGGGGCTTATGAAAAAGCGCAAATAGTATGTTCTCAAGATGCACAAAGCTAACCTTAATTCACAAAAACACCCCCTTTAGGTTTTATGTGTAAAAACTTCGTACAATATACATTGTACGAACACTTAAATTTTCTCTTTTTTTGTAAAAATTAAAATATAAAATTAAATAGATTTTAGTAAAAATTACTCTTTACTTTTTCCGTAACATTCTCTACAAAGAACTGGTTTTTTACCATTGGGTTTAAAGGGAACTTCACATTCTTTCCCACATTTTGCACAAGTTGCATCATATGTTCTTTTTTGAAATCCTTGGTTAAACCTTTTCTTTTGAGGTCTGTTTTTTCTATAACAGTCTTGACATCTTACAGGCTTTCCTTCTTCTGGTTCAAAAGGGACTTCACAATCCTTCCCACAATCAGAACAAACTGCCTTGTACATTTTTCTGTCTTCTTTTTCAAAACCTTTGTCTGATTTTTCTTCTGGTTTTTTATCTTCGAACGAAGAGTCTTCCTGTTTTTCTTCAACTTTTTCTTCCATTTTTCCTCCTTGTACTTCTATATGAGGTTTTCCTCAGTCTTTTGAAAATTATTCCGTATTTAAATTTTTGTGTTCTACACAAACCAAAATTTATATAAAGAAGTTCGCACAATCTTTTTTATGAAAAAAGGGGTAAGAGCAATTATTTTTGATGTAGGAGGAGTTTTAGCTATCGGAAGATACTCTTTATTTAAAAAAAGAGGACACAGAATGTTGGGAGTCCATGAGTTTATAACAAAAAAATTAAAAATTTCTTTAGATCAATGGTTTGATTCTATAGACACTTCTTATGCAAATTCAATTGAAGGAGGGCACTCAAAAAAACAAGTTTTAAAAATATTTTCAAAAAATCTTAAATCAAGTCCAGAAAAAATAGAAAAATTATTCATTAAAGCATACAAAAAAAACTTCAAACAAAACAAACAGCTGTTTAAACAGGCATTCAAATTACAAAAAAAGGGTTATAAAATAGCTATTTTATCTGATCAATGGCCGGTTTCAAAAGAAGCTTTAATGCCAGAAAAAATTTACAAAAAATTTAATGAAGTTGTTGTTTCCTGTGAAGCCGGAATGAGAAAACCAAACCTTAAAATTTATAAGATGGTTCTAAAAAAATTAAAAATTAAACCCTTTCAAGCTATTTTTATAGATAATCAAAAATGGAATCTTCAACCAGCAAAAAAAATCAGAATGAAAACTATTTTATTTAAAAACAATAAACAGCTGTTTAAACAGGCCACATGGAAAAACCTTTTCAAATGAATCAAGAAGAATTTTTACAAAAACTTCAAACAGAATTAAAAATTTCTAAAAATTCGAGATATACTTTAAGAAATTATTTAAAATCAAATTTAGATTTACTAAATTTTTCAAAAAAAACACCTGATAAAATTATCGAAGATGATATAAAAATGTTTATTGCAGAAAATTTAAGTGAGAACTCTTCTAGTTCAATAATTTTGTTTTTATCCGCAATAAAATATTCTTATTTAAATATTCTAAAAAAAGATCCAACAATTAATATAAAAAGACCAAAACGAGAGAAAAAATTACCAGTTGTTTTATCAAAAGAAGAAGTAAAAAAACTATTTGATTCGTTTGACACAAAAAAATCAAAATTAATGGGCTCCTTAATGTATGCATGTGGCATGCGTGTTTCAGAATTAGTAAATTTGAAAACAATTGATTTGGAATTTGAAGAAAAAATAGGCCACATAAGACAAGCAAAGGGAAAAAAAGACAGAATTTTTAACATACCTTCTTTTTTATTTAAACAGCTGTTTAAACAGGCGTCCAAACAAAATGAATCCGGACAAGATTATTTTTTTTCAGGTCCAAAAGGAAGACTTTCTGAAAGAAACCTACAAAAAATAATTTCAAAAGCAGCAAAAAAAGCAGAAATAAAAAAGAAAGTACATTGCCATACTTTAAGACATTCTTTTGCAACTCATTTATTAGAAAATAATGTTGATATCCGAAAAATACAAGAGCTTTTAGGACACGCAGATTTATCCACAACACAAATTTATACACATATTTCAACAGAAGAATTAAAAAAGATTAAATCCCCTATTGATTTATTAATGAAATAAGAAGATGGACCAGGACATAGAACAACTAAAAAAAGAGAATGAAGGATTAAAACGAGAAATCGAAAAACTAAAAGAATTAAGGAAATCGCAAAAATCTGGAATGATTAAAAAAGCATCTCAAGGAGAATTAATGTCACGTCCCCCTTTTGGTTATAAATTAGTGGATAGAAAATTGATTCCTGCAGAAAATTATTCTGAGATAGAAGAAATTTTTGAAGAATTTTTAACAACCAAAACAAGCTTAACCAAATTAGCAAATAAACACAATTTTTCTGTTAATGGCCTAAAAAAAATATTAAAAAATTTTACTTATATCGGAAAAATAAAATTCAATAACCAAATAAATCAAGGAAAACACACACCAATAATCTCAACAACTTTATTTAATCACGTCCAAAATAAATTAGAAAGAATAGGAATAAAATGAGTTTAAAACAATATCTTTTTGATTAATTAAACTTATCTATCTTATAAAATATATTTTAAAAGAGAATCATCCTTTTTAAAAAAGTTTTTCTAGTTTTTTTATGTCATATGAACAAAGAAGAGAGAGACCCAAATATCCTCAACCACCAACTATTCGAGCACATATGTTTGATACAGGAAATCCTGCTTTAAATGAGAGACTTGTAAGTGTTTTACATGCTAGAGCAAAGTATAATGCAAAATATCGTAGTTCTAAACAATCCAAAAGAAATCCCAATTAAATTTTATTTATCTCTTAGAACTTTGTCTCTTTTTTCTAGCTTTACTATCTCCCGGTTTATACGCTTCTTTTCTCCGAACATCTGCAATCAATAAATTTCTATCATATTCTAAATATGCTTTTTCTAATTCTTTAGATTTGGAAAATTTCACAATTGCTTTTGCCAAAGAAAGTCTTGACGCTTCAATTTGGCTTTTTTCTCCGCCTCCTTGAACTTTTATTGAAACATCAAAATCTGTTTTTCCTAAAATATTTTCAGCTATTTTAAGAGGTTCATCAATTTTAAGTTTATCAAAAATATGGAAGTTTTTATAATTTTTTTTATTTATCGTAATCTTTCCAGTTCCAACAGCAATTATAGCTCTTGCTATTGCAGTTTTTCTTTTTCCAGAAACAATTATTTTTTTATTTTCCATTTTAATTTAATAAATCTTTTACAAAAGAAAATTTAGTTTTCTTTTCTTTGCCTGCTTTTATCATTTTAGATTCTTGAAATTCTTTTGGCAATTTATTATAACATTTTATTTTTTTAAATGCTTCTCTTCCTCGCCCTTCCCTATGGTTTGGAAGCATGCCTCTAATTGTCCTTTTGACTATTTTTTCACTTGACCTATGAATTTTCGGTCCTTTTTGCCCGCTTCCAACTCTTTGCCTTTTTTCGAAAAACTCTTTTTCAATATTTTTTTTATTTCCTGTTATTGTGATTTTATCGCAGTTTACTATATTAATTTCTTCTCCTTTTAGTGCTTCTTTTGCAGCATAACTCGCTAATCTACCTAATGTTGCATTTGTTCCATCAATTATTTTCATCTTGTGACCTTTAAGTTATTTAAAATTTTAATTCCTTTTGCTTCAGGATTTGATTTAATTTCTTCAGTAATTTTACAAAGATCACATTTGGAATTTAATAATTTTTCTTTCGCAGATTCAGAAAAACCCAATGAAATAATTTTTATTTTTTTATCCATTTCTCCTTTTGCCAAAACTTTTCCAGGAACTAAAATTTTATCCCCTTCTTTCGATTCTTTGCTAATTTGATCTAAATTCATATTCATTTGATTTTTTCTTGGCCCCGAAAGTCTTTCTGCCACTTTAAACCATTTTTCATTTTTTTTGGCAAGATTTATTGTTTCGACTATTTCTGGACTTGTCTTCTTTGACATTTGTTTTGAAATTTTAGTTTTTGATTTTACCATTTTAAATTTTAATTCAGCAAGAAGCATTTAACTTCTGCTAACGCGTTAACTCGCAGTAAAAACCTATACAGATTTTGCTTTATAAATCTTGTGATGCGGGTGAAAGGGTTCGAACCTTCGTAAGCACTAAGCTAACAGATTTTGAGTCTGTCCCGTTTGACCACTCCGGCACACCCGCATAAATAATCTTGTTAAATATTATCTATAAAATTTATCAGAATTCACTATATAAAAATCTTTACAATTACTTTATTTTTTTAGAAACTTCATTCAAATCTTTTTTCAATTCTTCAACAGATTTTTTCAAAATATCTTCTGAATTCATTTGTCCAAAAGATTCTAAAGTAATCACAAGTTCTTTTCCTATTTTTGTTTCCGCTTTTTTAGATGCTTTCTCTCCAATTCCTTCACAAACATCACAAACATTTTTTTCTTGATCATCAAAAATAATTATTTTATCTCCTTTTTCTTTAATCTCAATTTCAGGAAAAATATTTTTTATTTCATTATAAAATTCTTTTTCCATAGTTATTTCAGAGGAATTTCTATAAAACATCAATCCTGGAGAAAATTTAGAGTGTTCACTTCCTCTACCTGCTTTTATTTTTGCAACTAACTCCAACTCTTGCCCTTTTTTTAAAATAGTTATCGGCAATTTTTCATAAACTGGTTTCACTGTGCCTTTTAATTCTTCTGAGGAAACAATCCCTTCTTTTTTTACAGCCAATTTTAATTCATTAGTAGATTTTTCTGTAACTGTTTTTGCTGTTTTCAAAGGAATTAAACCAATTCTATGGGCGATTGTTTCATCATACAAAGGAGAATCATTTTTCGAAATTTCAATTTCTTCTACTGCTAAAACCGGAACACGATTCAAATATCTTCTTACAGCATTTGCTAATGTTTCTTCTATTTCTGCTTTGAAGGTAATTTTTTCTTCCTTTTTATTTATTAATTCCATCTTATTTTTTGTTATTTTTGATTTTTAAAGTTTACTATTAAGGACGTCTACCTCTTCTTCCTCCTTTCTTCTTTGGCCCGCCTCTAGGAGATCTAGTTGTATCAAGAATGTTCAAAACTCTAAACCCTTCTCTCGACAAACTTTTGATTATCGCATGTGCCCCTGGGCCAGGTGCAGGATTTCTAGTTTTTGCCCTAATTCTAACATATAGCGAATTAATATTTTTTTCTTTCAAATTTTCCGAAATTCTTTTTGCAATGAACATACCTATTGTAGGATTTGCTTTCAATCGTCCGTGTTTTGTCACCATCCCTCCCGTGACTTTTGTAAGAGTTTGTCCTGCCATATCTGTAACATGAACCAAGGTATTATTAAAAGAAGTATAAATATTCACTACTGCTTCAATTTCTTTCTTTTTCTTAACAATCTCTTTTTTAATTTCAACTTTCTCTTCAGTTGTTTTTTTTATTTCTTTTTCTTCTGTTTCAACTTTTTCTTTAATTTCTTCTAACACTTTTGTCATTTTTCTTCCCCTTCTTTATTTTCTTTTTGTTCAACTTCCTTTTCTTTAACAGGAGTTTTTTTTGTTTTTTTAATTTGTTTTAATTTTATTTTGTTTTCTAATTCCAAAGGAACAATGTATGAAGGAGTATTAGTTACCCTACCATTAACTAACACTTTTTTATGAACAATCATTTGTCTAGCGGTTTTAACAGTGGGTGCAAGTTTCTTTTTCGCAACAACAGTTTCCAATCTTCTATTCAAATAGTCTTTTTTATCTAAAGATAAAACTTCTGCGATAGAATTTACTTCTAACCCAATCTTATTTAATTTATTGAAGAGAATTTTTTGTTCTTCATCATTTGAAGAAATCAATTTCTTTGCTTTTTCTCTAATCGATTTTATTCTTGCTTCTGCTTTCCAAATTTCTTTTTTGTTTTTCAATCCAAATTCTTTTTTAATTTCTGCTTCTTCTTCTATCCTTGTTTTATCAAAAGGCCTTTTTGGTTTTGAATATGTTTTATGTTTCCTTTTCATTGTTTCGTCTCCATTTTTTTAGGTTTCTTTTTAATTCCTGCGCCTTTTTTTCTATTTGTTCTAAAATTACTTTTTGTTCTTTGTCCTCTTAAGGGCAATCCTGCGCCATGTCTTAAACCCTTGTAACATTTTATTTTTCTCAATCTTTTAATATCAAATTCTTTTCTTAAATCTAAATCACTTCCAACAAGGTGTTTGTTTTCCCCTGTTTCAAAATCTTTTTGTCTATTCAATAAATATTCTGGAATTTTTGGATTTTTTATAAATTCAGAAATTTCTTTAATTTCTTCATCAGTTAATGAACCAATTTTCTTTTTTTTATCAATTTTTAAAATTTTACATGCAGCATTTGATAGCCCCCACGAAACTCCCTTTATATTTGTTAATCCGGAATAAATTTCCATTTTACCTTCTATATCTTTTGAGAGAATTCTAACTACTCTGTCTTCTTCCCGTTTATTTTCGTTAATTGTTTGTTTTATTTCAGCTTCCATTTTAGAATTTTTAATTTGTAAAAAGATTGTACCTTTCCATATTTGTCAATTCTTGCATAATCCTTTTTTCAACAGATGTTTTTGGATCAGGCAAATTTTGAATCCTATTTTTTATTTCTTCAAAACTTTTAAATGCTTCTTCTTTTCTTTGATCTAAAATTTCCATCATATGTTTCTTACCCATACCTGGGAGCAATTCTATTTGATGGATTCTTTTATTAATAGCTTCTGATTTATTAAAAAACTCAACAAACTCTTCTTCTTTTTCTTTAACAAGTTCGTTCACGAATTCTTCTAATTGCTCTTTAGCCGCTTCAGTTAATTTTTCTCTATGCAGTCTTCCAAGAATATAATATATTTTATCTCTCTTTCCTTCGCCGATATAAACTTTTTCTCCTATTTCTAAGGTTTCTCCTCGTCTAGGAACAAGTTCCAATAAAGTTAAATTTGTTTGTCCAATGGCTTGAGCTATGGGCATCATTTTTCCTTCCAAAGGATATCCATTTGGTAAATATTCTAAGATTATTGCGTGTTCTTCTTTTTCCATGGTGTTTATTTAAATTCTTTAATTGTATCAAGTATTTTTTTTGTTTCATCCTCATCTAAACTCATATCAATAAAAATTTTATTTAATTCTTCTGCATCTTCTGGGAGCAAATCAATTATTTTTGAAATATTTTCTTCTTTCACTTTCATTAAATTTAACTCTCGGATTTTCTCTCTCAAATTTTTTCCTTGTTCCGGTTTCAATTTGGTGAATTTTTTTATAAATCCAAGAACATCTGTTTCTTTACTCTCGTCTTTTTTTACAAATTCAAGAGCTTCTGCCATGCTTATTGGTTTTTCATTGTTTATCATTTTATTTTTTTCAAGTGTATCGGTTCAATCAAAAAACCTTTTTCTTTTTTTTGATCTTTAATCTTCACTAAATATGATCTCCCTCTTTTCTCTTCGACAACCCCTGTTCTTCCTTGAAGTCTCGAAGGGAAATTCACTGCTTTAGAGACTTCTCTAACTACTGCTACAGAATCTCCTTTTTCTAGTTCTTGAAAATATCTGCTTAGTTTTAATTTTCCTCTAGCTCTAACTGGTTTTCTTTTTACCATAAAATATTCAGAAATACGCGCTTTAAAAATCTATCCTTTCATGAAATTTTGCCCGAAATCATCCTCTTTCTTTTCAAATTCACAAGTGTTGTTGGTGTGACACAAATCTCCCTTGTCTCGAGCATCTTCCATGTTTTTTACAATGGTATTAAACATTTTTTCTCCCCAAACATTCTCACCACAAATATGACAAACACTTAAGACTGAGTTCTCAGAAATTTCTTTGCCGCAATACATACATTTTTCTGTCATTTTCCTCTTTTTTATTTTAGTGATGTAGAAAAATAAAATTAGTTTAAAAATATTTGTATTGTTAAATTGTTTGATGCATAGAATTTCTTATATACCAAATAGATTGAAGGATTTTTCCATAATATATTTTATTAAGACCTTCGCTTCTTTTACAATTTATTTTTTCATCTTCTAATTCTTTTAGTGTTTTTGATTTCACCCTTCCCATTTCCATAAGATCTTTCAAAGCCCTCATAGAGGATCTCCAACCCACTGCCACATGATTTCTCCCTCCATGAGGGGGCCTTCTATCATATTTGTCCAAAATATCAAAAAGTAACTGTTCCAAATTTCTATCTACAAATTCTCTTTCCAATTCCCCATATTCTTTTTGCGTTGGTTCTCTTGCCCCCATTTTATTCATACCTCAATGCATCAACAACATTTGTTTTACTTGCTTGAATTGCAGGCAATGTTCCAGAGACAGCACCAATCAAAAACCCAAATCCTAAACATCCTAAAATTAACCATAAAGGCGTCGCTATTTGCAAGAGCGTTGTGTTCAAAACATTAATCGCATAAAATTCAACACCTTTTCCAACAGCATAACCTAAAAGAACACCAATTCCTGCTCCAACTGTTCCGAGCAATCCAGATTCAATCAAAAAAATCCAAGCAATGTCAGAATTTTTTGCACCAATCGATTTCATCACTCCAATTTCTTTTGTTCTTTCTAAAACAGAAGTATACATTGTGTTCGCGATTCCAATTGCTCCAACCAATAAAGAAATAGCAGCAACACCTGCCAAAAACACTGTAATAATGTTCAAAACATTTCGAAAACCCTCTAATAATTCTTCTGGAGTTAAAATAGTAAAATCTTGATTGTCTTCGTTAACGTCTCTTGTTTTTCTTAATTTGTTCTCGACTCTTTTAGCAACTTCTTTAATATCTTCTCCTTGTTCTGTTTGAACCATGATGACATCTATTCTTTCAGGAACATCAAACAATTCTCTAAAACTTTTCATATCCATTATTATCGATCTGTCATCGTCAGGATTTCCAATCAAACCCAAGACCCCTCGAACTTTAAAATCCTGATCATTAATTGTTAGTTTGTCTCCAGCATTTACTTGTCTGTCCCAAAGGTTTGCTGTCTTGTGATGGTTCCCCAAAGTGACAGAATTAACATCGCCTTTTTTCAAATTCCTGCCATCTTCAATTTCGAATGAACCTATCTCTAAATAAACATCCATTTGATCAGGAGGAATTCCCCAAACCATCATGTATCTTGTTTTTCCACTGAATTCTATTTTTGCGTTTCCTGCTACAAAAAAAGAATAATCTTTTACCCCCCGGACTTTAGAAACTACCTCGGCGTCTTTTTCTGTCAAGACAACTCCTCCAACAGATCCAGGAGGCCCTAAAAATCCTGTTGCAGGTTGCACAAAAAATTTGTCTGCTCCGAGGGTTCTGAATTGTTCTTCAACAGCTCCTTGCAATCCAAGCGACAAACTAACTAACATAAAAATTGTCGCAATTGAAATAAAAATTCCAAGCATAGTCAGCCAACTACGAAGTCCTCTTTTCCGAAGATTCCTCACAGCAAGAATAAAAAAATCTTTTATCATTTTTCAAATAATTCCTCCAATGCGCTTTCTACATTTTCTTCTTTCATTCCCCTCATACTATAAAAATAATTAAATAAATCTCCAAAGTCTTTCCCTCCAGCCTCCCAAGTTCCTCCACTTCCATTTCCAACAATCATGCAACTCGGCCTACATTCTCTCAGTTCTCTTAAACTTTTTTCAGAAACATGACTAGTATGAATTAAATACAAATCATAGTCCTCTGGAATTTTTCTATTTGAATAATCCAATGCAGAGGCAGATACTTTTAATTTCCTTTGTTCTTCCAATGCCCAATCTTCACAAACATCTCTCCAACATTTATTGAGAAATTCATTATCTAAAATAAGTATTCTTTTCATTCTAACTCCTAATCGCGTCAACAACATTTAATTTACTAGCTTGTAAAGCAGGAAAAACCCCCGAGATAATTCCCACTAAAAACGAAAACATAATAGAACCTAATAATAAAGGATAAGAAATAGCAATAATAAATAAATCATTTCCTAAAGCATTATTTGCGAGGTTTGAAATTCCAATTGCTCCTCCAAGACCAATCAACGCCCCAACAATTCCTCCGACCAATCCTAGTAAACCAGACTCAATCAAAAAAATCCACATTATATCTGAGTTTTTTGCACCAATAGATTTCATAATTCCAATTTCTTTTGTTCTTTCAACTACTGAAGTATACATTGTGTTTGCAATTCCAACACCCCCCACAAATAAAGAAATTCCTGCAATAGCAATCACAATAGCATTAATAATATTCAGGATTGTATTAACCGCGCTCAAAGATTCTATTGGTGTTTCAACACTAAAACTTTCTTCACCCAAATCCTCGTCCCGATCTCTTCGAAGCTTTCGTTTAATGTCCTCTGCAATTTCTTCAATATCATTTTTATCTTTAACTCGCACAACAATCATATCATATTCGTCCTTTCCAACATCAAAAAGATCTTCCATATCATTATTCATCAAAAAAACAAAACCATTCATTTGAAACGAACTTGATTTTTCCAAAAAACCAACAATTTCAAAATCCTCGCCATTAACTTTAACGGTTTTTCCTACACGAAACTTTTTCCCAAAATCCTCGCTTTCAAGAAAAGAATTTCCTAACAAAACTTTTCCAGAATCTCCTGGCTCAAACAATCGTCCTTCTTCTGCTTCAACACCTAAAGAAAAATATACAAAATCCATTCCTTCTCTATCTTCAGGAACATCTACTCCATAACCAAACCCTGCAATACCATTATACTCCAGACTTCCAACACGAACAAGTCTTGTTATAACAATGTCTACCCCTCTTGCGTTTTCAATTATTTTTAAGTCATCTTTATTTAATTTTTCAACAACAGTAGAACCTGGAGGTCCAAATCCTGTCCCTTTATTTTGAATTGTAAGGGTGTCAACAGACAATGTTCCAAATTGTCCTAGAACAGCTGTCCTTAAGCCAGCACCCATTGAAATCAACGCAACCACTGCAGCAATACCGATAACCACACCCAAGATAGTTAACCAACTTCTCAACCCTCTGTGTTTAAGGTTTCCAAAAGCTAATGAGAAATAATCAGATATCATTTTAATTCATCTCTCCATAAATTTCTTCCCAAGATTTAACTCTTGCACCAACACTTCCTAAAACTTTTTCACAATATTGAATATTAGATATATCATATTTTCCATCAACAATTCCTTTTAATGTAAAAGGAATTTCCGCGTCCATAGATGTTCTTATAAAAATTTTACTCCAACTTTGTTTTCTTCTTAATTCTTCAATTGCTTCTTCATCAGTATTTGAGATATGTAAAAGATATAAATCAAAATCTTCCGGAAGATTTTTTCTAAATGACGATTTCGAAATAGATGATCTAAAAGATAATTCTCTTTCATATCCATATAATTTTAAATCTTCTTTAATTTTTTCAGGAAATTCTCTTGTTTCTAAAATAAAAATTCTTTTTCTAGGTGTAGAAGTTTTTCGAGCCATAGGAGTTACCTCCCAGATTTTTTCTTTTTCATAGATTTTCTAATTTTTCTATAAATAAACCAAATAAGAACAACTGCAATAAGAACACCTGCATAAACAGGCGTGTTGCTTTTTTTAATCAAACCTAATTCCAAAGCTTCTTCTGTTGTATAAACTTTAAAGGGTAGTGTAACCCTTTCAGAATGTTCTTTGTTATCAAAATCTTTATATTGAACAACTGCATTTAGTTTAGGATTTGTTTCTTTGAAAATAATATCAAAACTAACAATCTCGTCTGAATCAGAATCAACTGTTCCAATATATTCTTCTTTTGCTGAAAGTAATTCAAATCCAGAAGGATTTAATTTAACAGAAACAGCTTTAATATCTCCTAAACCTCGATTAACAATTTTTAATGAAACCTTTCCTTGCTTCCCGACAATCGCATCATCTGTTTCAACATTAAAAGACAACTCTGTTTTAGCAGAAACCCTTAAACCAAAACTCCCTTTTTTCTCGAGCTTTTCTCTGTCATCAGAATCATTTTCCGCATCATAAAATTTAACTTCATAAGGAATATCATAATCTCCTGGAACAATATCAGACGATGCTTTAAGAGTAAAACTCACTTTGTCGTCATCGTTTTCATCAATGTCATCAACATCTTTTTCAGAACTTCCAACAGAGCTGAACGGAACATCGCCCAATTCAAGCGCAATAGAAATATCTTCAATATCAAAATCTTCATTGTTTTCAATTTCCAAATTAATTCGAACTTCTTCTCCAGAATATGTTGTAACATAATCCGCATCAACAACCAACGCAGACGCAAATCCAATTATACTAACTAAATATAAAGCTAACATTCCTAAAGCGATTATTGTTTTTGTTTGTTTTTTCATTTTATTGAGCTACCTCAGTTAGTCTAACAGCTTCTTCAGCTTCTATTAATTTTGCTCTATATTGTCTTGCTTTTTCTCTTCCCTCGGGTGTTTCAGCCTCATTCTCAAAATATGCTGCATCTTCAACAGTCATTTCATTACGTTTTGAAGGATATTTTAAAATAGAATACCCTCTTCCATCTTCAATTCTATCAATTGTTCTTACAGTTCCATCTTCTGCAACACTTTCAACTACTTCAATACAATCATATCTTTTTTCTCCTTCAGAAAAACATCTCACAATATCCCCTTCTCTCAATTTTCTTTCAGAAACTAAACTACGCATCCCAGCAGGACTTTCAATTCTATGAATTGTTCTCGGTCTTCGTGTTTTTTGATTGTCTTTCATTTTATTGAGTTCCTCTTTGTATTTGCTCTTCATATTTTTGCATTGCACCTTCATATCCAAAATCTTGAATTCCTTGAAAAATTCTTGTAGCAGCATCTCTTGTTGCACTTGTCATTACAGAAGCATTTTCGACTCTTCTAAATCCTTTTTCTTTAGCTTTTTCTTTATAACCTGGTGCAATAAAATGAGCTGTTAGGCCCTCATCCCTCACAAGATCTACCTTTCTATCTCCATCAAGATCTTCAAAACAAAAAGTTCCAAACATGCTCCTATTATAAATTCCCCTAATATCTGCAACCTCTCGTGTTCGAGCAGTATAGTTTTCTTTTTTTGGTCTTTCAATAGGAGCTACTTTTTCAAAGAATGTAAGATATCCCAATATTGCTGTAGCAAGTGTTAAACCACCTATTCCTAAAACTTTTCTCATTCTGTTTTTTCTTCGATTGTCTGTCATTCAATCCCCAATAATTTTAGTTTTATAAACCTTTCTGTTGTTACTCTTTACAAGTAAAAACACTATTCTTTAATTTTACAAACAGTTTTATTTTTTTTCCATTTGCCAGAAACTTTTTTCTCAACATATTCTACTCTTCCGTCTCTAATAAAATAAATTGTTCGAGCATGTTCTTTGGCTAAGTCAGGATCATGCGTGACCATAATAATTGTCTTGCCTTTTTTATGCAGGTCCTCTAAAAAATCCATAACTTTCTCACCTGTTTTTGTATCCAAATTTCCTGTTGGTTCGTCTGCCAAAATAACCTCCGGATCATTTGCCAAAGAACGAGCAATAGCAACTCTTTGCTGCTGACCTCCAGAAATTTGATTTGGATAATGATCCATTCTATCCCCTAAATCAACAAGCCCCAACAATTCTTCTGCTTTTTCAATTCTTTCTTCTTTATCCATACTTTGAAACAACATCGGAAGCATTACATTTTCCTTCACAGTCAAATTAGGAATCAAATTAAATTGCTGAAAAATAAAACCAATTTTTTTACCTCTGATTTGAGCCAACTCAGATTCTTCAAGAGTTTCAATGTCTTCTCCGTCCAAATAAATTTCTCCCTGAGTAGCATAATCTAAACTTCCAGTCAAATTCATACTCGTAGATTTACCAGAACCAGACGGACCCATTATCGCAACAAAATCTCCTTCTTCAATTGCAATGTCCACGCCATCCAAAGCTTTCACTAACGACTCTCCCATTTCATAGTGTTTTGCCACATTTCTGAGTTCAATTATATTTTTCTTCATGCCCAAAGAGAATGATTCCAATATTTAAATCTAACTATTTCTCTTCAAACACAAGTTTTAAAAACCAAAAAACAACTTTATTATTATGATAATTCCAATAAGATGTTTCTCATGTGGAAAACCAATAGGTCACCTCTGGGAAGAATTCAAAAAAAGAACAGCAGAAGGAGAAAACTCTAAAAAAGTTTTAGACGAACTCGGTTTAGAAAGATTCTGTTGCAGATCTGTTTTCTTAGGCCAAACAGATTTAATTGAATTAGTCGGCGAATTCAAGAAAAGCTAAATTTTCCATCTACTAAAATGTCCACACTTTTTGCACTCAATAATTTTGTATCTATTTTTTATTCTTATCTTAGAATTCCTGTAAGCCGAATAACATTTTTTACAAAATAATTTTCTTTTTTCTTTCAAAGGAACATTAAATCTCATCGAGAGTTTTTTTATTTTCTTAATCTCCTTGGGAGTTTTATTTTTTATTTCAGAAAAAAATTCTTCAATCTGTTTTTTTGCATCTGTTTTAGATAATTTTTTCATAGATTCATTAAGAAAAACAAGTTTATAAAATTAAAGAAGACAGCTTGAAGGTTTTGCGTCTTGTAGGACACTAATGCCATCAACAAAGGAAGCTTAACTTCTGGGTTCGGAATGAGACCAGGTGTTTCCAACCAATTATGGCTGTCTTCAATTTTTTATTGTTCTAACCCTTTATAAAATTTTCTTTTTCGTCTTCAAGGGCTTTTTTTATTTCATTTATTAAAGGAACAGCTGTCCCAATTTTTTCCACGACAATTCCTGCAGCGTAATTAGCAAGTTGAGCTGCATCATGAATTTTCAAATCACACGCCAATCCTAAAGTCAAGGTTGCGGCAAAAGTGTCCCCTGCTCCTGTAACATCTGCAACCTCTCTCGCTTCAGTTCCAACAAAAAAACTATCTTCATTTTCAACATCATAACTAAACATTCCGTCTTCACCACAAGTAATAATTATATATTTCGAATTAATTTTTTCACCTAAAATTTTCCCAATTTTAAGAAGGGTCTCTTTCCCATTAGAATATTCAATTTCACTCATTTTTTCTGCTTCATGTTTGTTTGGAGAAATTACCGTACATTTTTTAAAAAAATTAAGATTACATGGCTTAGGGTCGACAAGAGTTTTTTTATTATTCAAATTTGCCAGTTCAATAATTTTTCTTGAAAAATCTTCCTCGAAAAATCCCTTATCGTAATCAGACAAAATTATGAAATCAAATTCTTGAATTTCTTTTTCCAAATTTTTTAAAATAGTTTCTTGAATTTCTTTTTTCATTTTCATTTTCTTTCTTTCTCCAAAATCTAATCGAGTGATTTGCTGCCCGTGCGCCATTATTCTTTGTTTAACAATTGTTGGTTCTTGACAGTAGAAAAATTTCAAATTTATTCTTTTTTTATCACAAATTTTTTTTATTTTATTTCCTGCACCATCTCTTCCTAAAATTCCATATAAAAAAGTTTGAGCTCCTAAAGCAGAAAGATTATTTGCAACATTTGCCGCTCCCCCCAAAGCATAATTTTCCTTACAGATTCTAACCAAAGGTGCAGCAGGTTGTTCAGGATTAACTCTTTTAACATCGCCCCAACTAAACTTATCTAACATAAGATCTCCTATCACCAAAATTTTTTTTGATTTAAATTTTTCAAGAGTTTCTAAAAATTTCTCTTTCATAATTAAAACATCTTTTTTTCTTTTATAATAATTGTGTATTTTTTATATATGCGGAAGAAAGGATTCGAACCCTCGCAAGCACTAAGCTACTGGAGCCTTAATCCAGCCCGTTTGACCACTCCGGCACTTCCGCATCTGACGGAGTCGCTCGCCACTCGTTCGAAACTGAAATTTCGGACGAATGAAAACTCATAAGAGTTTACTTTCCGGCACTTCCGCCTAAAATGAAGAGAAATCTTCCCTATAAAAACTTATAGAAAACTAAAAAATCCTTTTTGTAATAATAAAATTCCTAAAATAATTCCAATAAAACCAGGAATCGGAATTAGTATTGATAAAAGAAAGATCAACCCCGATATAAAATCAATCCAACTCGCAAAATCCATTAACATTCCTAGACTTGATTTTGCTAACAAAATAATTCCACAAATAATCAAAAATTGTTTTGGAAGAATAGACATGATTCCAAATATCAAAATTATTCCCATGATTACATCAATTAGTCCGAGTCCTTTAACCAGCATGTTTTTTAAACCATAACTCCATTTAAAAATTATGCGCTTGTAGCTCAGTCTGGATAGAGCGCTTCCCTCCTATTCTCTTAGGAGTTAGGAAGAAGTCGAAGGTTCAAATCCTTCCAAGCGCGTGAAACCAAAATCAATAACAATAACCTTTAAAATACCTCAAATAATAATTATCTTAGGCGCTGGTGGTTTAATGGTAGAATCTTTGGTTTCCACCCAAAAGACCCGGGTTCGACTCCCGGCCGGCGCATACATTGTCGCGAACAGGCGCATAAATTTTAAAATGGAAGAACAAAAAAACAAAAAATCATTTGCAGATTTTCATAATAGGCATTATAAGCATTTACTTTTAATCCCATTAATTCTTTTAATAGTTTCTTTTTTCTATGTCTTTTCTTTTTATCAAACTAACGGAGATTTTATTTACAAAGACATTTCTTTGACAGGTGGGACTTCTGTAACAATTTATGAAAAAATAAATGCCGAAGAATTAAAACAAACTCTTGCAGAAAAGTTAGAAGACATTAATACAAGAGAGATTTCCGATTTAATCACAAAGGAACAAAAAGCATTAATAATAGAAACAAAAACAGAAAGCCACGAAACAAAAGAAATTTTAGAAGAGTATTTAGGTTACGAGTTAAATGAGGAAAATTCAAGCATCGAGTTCACAGGTTCTAGTTTAGGAGAATCTTTTTACAAACAATTAATTCTCGCAATATTATTCGCATTTGTTTTTATGGCACTGGTAGTTTTTATTATTTTTAGAACATTTGTTCCATCAACAGCAGTAATAATTTCCGCCTTTGCGGATATTTTAATGACTTTAGCATTAGTCGATTTTTTAGGAATCCAACTTTCCAGTGCAGGCATTGTAGCTTTCCTTATGCTAATTGGGTATTCTGTTGATACAGACATTCTTCTTACTACAAGAATTTTGAAAAGAAAAGAAGGAAGTTTAAATGAAAGAATTTTTGGAGCATTCAAAACAGGAACAACAATGACTCTCACTTCACTTCTTGCAGTAGTTTTCGCATTAATCGTTGTAAAATCTTTTTCATTAATATTAACACAAATTTTTACAATTCTTGCAATTGGTTTGTGTTTTGATTTATTAAATACATGGATAACAAATGTTTCAATACTTAAATGGTATATGGAGAGAAAAAAATGAAACTAACTTGGAGATTATGGATTTTAATTTTTGTTTTAGTGCTTTCTTTAATTTCTATTTTCGGAATCCCTCCAACCTTTTTTCAAAAAGGAGTTTTAATAACGAGTGTCGAGGCCGATTCCAATTCATTTGAACAAGGTTTAAGAGCAGATCAAATAATTATAGAGATTGATGGCAAGAAGATAAATAACTTAGATGACTTTTCAAATTCACTTAAAGGAAAATTTGAAACAAGCGAAGATGTTAAAACAATTATTAAAACAAAAAATTCAGAAATAATTTTATTTTCAAATCAACCCCCAAAAATAACTGCTTCAAATATTCCTAAGACAAGAATAAAATCTGGTTTGGATTTGGCAGGAGGTTCAAGAGCATTAATTCAGGCACAAGATAAAAAATTATCTTCTTCAGAAATTAATGATTTGATTGATGTAGTTTCAAATAGACTTAATGTTTATGGAATTTCAGATATGAAAGTTCTTCCTGTTTCAGATTTAAGCGGAAATAATTATATGTTAATAGAAATTGCAGGAGCAACGCCAAAAGACATAGAAGAATTAATTTCAAAACAAGGAAAATTCGAAGCAAAAATAGGAAACGAGACGGTTTTCGTCGGTGGAGAAAAAGACATAACCTCTGTATGCAGAAACGATGCAACTTGTGCAGGAATCGAGAGTTGTCAGCAAACAGAAGGAGAGTATTATTGTAATTTTAGATTTGTAATTTATTTAAGCGAAGCATCTGCAGAAAGGCACGCAGAAATAACAAACGACTTAGGAATAAACATAACCTCTCAAGGAAAATATCTTTCTGAAAAATTAGATTTATATTTAGATGATAAATTAGTAGATAGTTTGTTAATCAGCGAAGGATTAAAAGGGAGAGCAACAACACAAATACAAATCTCTGGTTCTGAAACAGGTTCAACTCAAGAAGAAGCTTACGAATTTACAAAAGAATCTATGAACAAACTTCAAACAGTTTTAATCACAGGCTCATTACCTTACAAATTAGAGATAGTAAAATTAGATACAATTTCCCCTATTTTAGGAAAAGAATTTATCGACTCTATTTTCTTGGCAGGAATGGCGGCACTCTTAGCAGTAACTTTAATTATTTTCTTAAGATACAAAAACTTCAAATCAGCAATCGCCCTGTTATTTACAAGCATCTCGGAAGTAGTAATAATTTTAGGAATAGCTTCTTTCATTAATTGGAATCTCGATCTTCCAAGTATCGCAGGAATTCTAGCAACAATCGGAACAGGTATAGATCAACAAATAATTGTCTTGGATGAAGCAAGACAAAGCAAATTTTTGAGCATAAAACAAAGATTAAAAAGAGCGTTTGCAATTATTCTCGGAGCGTATTTCACTGCCTTGGTGGCTTTATTACCCTTATTATGGGCCGGAGCAGGATTACTAAAAGGATTCGCAATCACAACAATTATAGGAATCACTTCGGGCGTTTTGATAACTCGTCCAGCATTCACAGATATAGTAAAAAAGATCGAAGAGTAATTCCAATACACAATCTTTAAGTATAATTTTTTTTTATAAAAAATATGTATCCCTTACAACATTTTATTTTTGGAACAATATTTTCTCTAGCTCTGCTTTTGGTTTTCCCACAAATTGGTTTAATGGGATTTTTTTTAATTCTCTGTTCATCTGTTCTAATTGATATAGACCATTATTTGTATTATGCACATAAGAAAAAAAATTACAATCTAAAAAACGCATACACTTGGTTTTTAAAATCAGGAGAAAAATTCTCTTCTTATTCTTTTAAGGAAAGAGATAAATTTTATTGCGCCTTTTGTTTCTTACACGGAATAGAATTTCTTTTAATTTTATTCATCTTTTCTTTCTTTTCAAAATATTTTCTTTTCATTTTTATCGGAGTTTCTTTTCATTTGATTTTAGATTTAGTTTATCAAACAACTTATATGAATAGAATAGATAAATTTTCTATATTGAGAGATTATTTTAAAATTAAAAAAATGGAGTTTTTAGATGGAGAAGAATAACGAAGAAAAAGTGAACCAGAATTTAAAATTAATTTTTAAATCTTCTGCGATTGTATTTTTTGGGTTGGTTTTTTCAAAAATTTTTACCTATCTTTATAGAATAATTATTGCAAGATATTATGGGCCAGAAGTATATGGTCTTTTTTCTTTAGCAGTCATGGTTTTAGGTTTTTTTGTTGCTTTTTTTTCTTTTGGTTTTCAAGAAGGTTTATTGAGATTCATTTCTACTTACAGAGGGAAAAATGAAAAAGAAAAGATAAGTTATGTTGTAAAATTTTCAATAATTTTTTCTCTTATTTCTTCTTTTTTTTCATCAATAATTTTATTTTTTTCAGCAGAATTTATTTCTATAAATATTTTTCATAGTTCTGATTTAATTCTTTTTTTAAAAATATTTAGTTTTTTAATTCCAATTTATATTTTTGCAAATATCTTTCTTTCGATTTTACATGCTTTTGAAAAAATATCTTGGCATTCTTTTATTTTAAATATTCTTCAAAATGCAATAAAAGTTTTTACACTCCTTTTCTTTATTTTTTTAGGATTAAAAACAAATGCCGTTATTTTTTCTTTTTTCTTAGGAATTTTTAGTATGTTTTTAGCAGGATTTTTATTCTGCAAATATAAAATAAAAAATATTTTTAGAAGATATGTTTTGAACAAAGAGATAAAGACACAAGTCTCCAAAGATTTTTTGTCTTATTCTTGGCCCCTTTTATTTACAGGAATAATTTCAACTCTCTTAATTTGGATAGATACTTTTTCAATAGGATATTTTCTTGGAGTAATAGAAGTGGGGATATATAATGCAGCAATTCCGATTGTAATTTTAATTAGGTTTGCTCCCGAATTATTTTTAAAACTTTTCTCCCCTTTAATAACAAAAGAATTTCATAAGGGAAACAAAGAGCTTGTTAAGGAATTAAGCCAACAAGTTGGAAAATGGATTTTTTTCATAAACCTTCCTTTTTTCTTGTTAATTCTTTTATTTCCAGAATCAATAATAAATTTATTTTTTGGACAAGAGTATCTTTCTGCATCAAATGCTTTAAGAATTTTGTCTTTTGGAGCTTTTGCAATTAGTTCTGTTTTTATTTCAAGCGATTTATTGGCAGTTGTTAAAAAATCAAAATTAATGCTTTTTAATTTAATTGGAGTTTCTTTAGTTAATTTTACTTTGAATTTTATTCTAGTTCCAAAATACGGACTAGAGGGAGCAGCAATTGCAACAACAACATCTAATTTAATTTTGGCTACAGCTTTCTTCTTTCAAGCAAAACATTACACTTCAATAATCCCTTTGAAAAAGAATATGTTGAAAATCTTTTTAGTATCTCTTATTCCTTTTATCTTGGTTTTTTTTATGAAGAAATTTATTTTTATTAACTTTTTTAGTTTTATTCTTTTAGCCACTTTTTTTAGTCTGTCTTATTTTCTCCTACTTTTTATAACAAAATGTCTAGACGAAAAAGATTTTATGATTTTAAAAACAATAAAAGAAAAAATTATTCGAGGTTAGGAGAAACATCTTTTTTATCATAATGTCTTGCTCCCCTAAATTTTAAATCTTCTTCACAAGCCGGGAAATAAAGTTTCCGAAAATTTTCTATAAGTTTTTCCGCATCTTCTTTTTTCCCATAAATCTTTTGATAGTAATTTTTTATTAGCCTTGTATTTGCTTGAAGAAGAGCAGAATAAACTTCTTCATCAGACATATTTGTAAAGTTTACAGTCATTCTGTCAGAATTTTTAAATTTTTCAAAAAAATCTCCAGGCCCTTTTAATTTTCCTTCTTTAATTGCTTGATAGTATAGCGGAGCTCCCGGAAAAGGGGTCGGAGGACGAATTGTTCTTAATTGTCCTTGAGTATCATATTTTATTAAAAAATCAACAATTTTATTTAAACTTTCAATGCTGTCTCCAGGGTTTGCCCAGATAAAATTTAGCCCAGGGTGCATTCCCGCTTCAATAACATTTTGAACAGCCAAATAATTATCTTCTGCCTTTGTCCTTTTTCCCATCAAATCTAAAACATTTTGATCAAGCGATTCTAAACCAAGATTAACCATCTGGCAACCTGATTCCTTAAGCATCTTTAAAATTTCTTTGTCTTTTGCTAATTCAATTCGTGATTGAGAATAGTATCTTATGGGGTTTTTCAATTCTTTTAATTTATTTACAAATTCTTTTATTCTTTCTTTATTCGGGACAAACATTTCATCTCCAAAATGAAAATAAGTTATCCCATATTTTTCATTCAGAATTTTTATTTCTTCAAAAACTTTTTCAATTTTTCTCAATCGAATACCTTTTTCCATTCTATAACAAAAACTACCTTTATTCACACATCCTCTTGAAGTTATTACTGCGAGGGTCTTGTCTTTAGGAAGACTTCCTGGAAGAGAATAACAAGAAGAGTATTTTTCTATGGGAAACAATTCCCATGCAGGAAAAGGAATTTCATCCAAATCACTTAGAGGGGATTCTCTTTCGTTTACGATTATTTGATTTTCGTTTCTAAAAGCTATCCCTTTTTGATTTTCTATTTTTTCTTTGTTCAAAATTTTTTCGACCAAAGGAACAATAATTTTTTCTCCTTCTCCAATAACTGCAATGTCTGCTTGCGTATCCCTTAAAACATATTCAGGAATAGCAGAAACCCCTTGCCCCCCCAAAATAAATTTAGCATTTTTTTTATGTTGATTAATTATTTTAGAGAGTGGCCGGATCGTTTCAACATATCTTGCAGCCAAGAATCCTAAACCAATCATATCAAATTCATTTTCTTCTAGAAATTTTGCAAGTTCTTCATTAGATTGATGAAAAACATCTTGCGAATAAATTTGCACTTCATGACAGGCCTTTTTTAAAACAGATGCAAGATAACCAATTCCTAAAGGAAATTCATTATCATCTTGATGGACATCGTGGACAATAAAAAGAATCTTCCCTTTTTTCTCTGAATTATTTTTCAAAGATAAAATATTACTATATTTAGAATCAGTATAATTTATTTCAGGGAACTTTTCAAGCAGGTCTTTTATTTCTTCAACACCTTTTTCAATATTTTTCTCCATTCGAATATCTAAACATTTTTTTAATTTTGAAAAATCCACTTTGTAGTCTCTTTTATCTCCTTCTTCTTTCGAAATAATTTTTTCTGATTCAGGAATTATTTTATTAACAAAATTTCCAATATTTTCAATAGTGTGATTGTTTTCTTCAGAACCAACATTAAATATTTGCCCCCTTATTTTTTTTATCGGAGCCTCTAAAACAGAAATTATTGTATTGGAAACATCTCCAACATGAACATTTGGTCTCCATTGATCCCCTCCAAAAATAGTTATTTTTCTTTCTTTTAATGCTTTTGCAGTTAATAGATTCACCACCAAATCAAAACGAGGACGATGAGAAGATCCAAAAACAGTTCCAAGCCTCAAAATGGTTGGAGAAAAATTTTCATCTTTCATTTCTTCTATTGCTTTTTCAGAAGCAAGTTTCATTTTAGCATAGAGGGAAACGGGATTTACTTCAGAATCTTCTTTTAAAAATCCATTATTTTTTGAGGCCCCATAAACACTGCACGAAGAAATATACACCAACCTATTTATTTGAAATCTTTTACATACGGTTGCAATGTTTTTTGTTGCGAGATAATTAATTTCTTGAGTGGATTGAGGATTTAATTCACATGCAGGATCTCCAACCAATTCAGCTAAATGAACCACTGCATCAACATCTTTTGCAGCCAAAGTAACATCTTCTATATGGCGCGTGTCCCCTTCAATTATTTGAAGATTCGAATCATCTATTTTTTCTAAAGATTCTTTTCCATAAATAAATTTATCTAAGACAACAACTTCATAACCTTTTTTCAGCAAACTTCTTACAAGAATAGATCCGATGTATCCTGCCCCCCCAATAATTAAAATTTTTTTTAAATGAAAAGATTTCGATTCACTATTTTCTAATCCCTGTAAATGTTTTATTTCAGAATCTTTTGACAAAAAAATAAAATCTTTTATTTCTTTATTTTTATTCACCACAGGAATACCCAATTCCCTAACTTTATCCTTTTTTATCTTTTCTTTAATTTCTTCTTCATAATTTTCTGAAAAAATAATCTTAGGATTTTCATTCATTATTTTAGAAATTTCTTCATCTATTTCAAAACCATTTAATAGTCCCCTACGAATATCCGAATCAGAAGCAATCCCCTTTAACTTATTTTTTTCATCCGCAACAATTACTATTTTTTTCCCTGTTTCATCAATTAGTTTCATTGCGTTTTTTATGCTGGTTTCAGGAGAAATAATAATTTTAGTTAATGTTTCTTTCTTGTAAAAATATTCCTTAATTGATTCAATCATATAATCTAATTCTTCTTTTTTTATCGAAGGAAAAAGAGGGATATTTAAAACTCTTTCAGACAAATTTTCTGTTTTTGGGAGATCTCCTTTATTGCAAAAATATTTTTTCATATAAATTGTTTTCAAGTGAATCGGATCAAAATATATTTTACTCATAATTTCTTTTTTATTTAGATGTTCTTGTAACCCGTTTCTAATTTCTTTATCAGGCAATTTAATAGTGTACATTTGATAGACTTGATAATGATTTTCAATTTCTTTTGGAATTTCTATTTCAGGGATTTTAGAGAGATGTTTAGACAAATACTTCCCTTTCTCTCTTCGAAGGTCAATTATTTTTTGAATTTTATTTAATTGAGAAATTCCTAATGCTGCAAGAATTGTGGGCATTCGGAAATTATACCCTGTGTTGATATAATCATTACTTCCGTTATAAGAAAAATAATCTTCTGATTCTTCAACTCTTCCATGACATCTTATTAATTTTGCTTTTTCATAAATTTCTTGAGAGTCGGTTGTAATCATCCCGCCCTCTCCAAGTGCTAAAACTTTGTTTTGACAAAAACTAAAAATTGATGAATGCCCAAAGCTTCCAATTTTTTTACCTTTTACTTCAGATCCAATTGATTCGGCTGAATCTTCAATTAAAATTAGATTATTTTCGTCTGCAATTTTTCTTAATTTTTTTATATCTCTAGAAGGAAAACCTCCATAATGCAAACAAATTATTGCTTTTGTTTTTTCAGTTATTTTTTTCTTAACGTCATCTGCATCTAAACCAAATGTTTCTTCTTCTGATTCTGCAAAAATAGGATTTCCTCCTGCAAGTACAACTGCATTTGCTGTAGCAATAAAACTAAAGCTCGGGACAATTACTTCTTTGTCTTTAACATCATGTATTAAGAGTAAACTATGTAATGCAGATGTTCCAGAGTTAAATGCTAAAGCGTATTTCACTCCAGTGTATTCAGCAATTTTTTTCTCAAATTCTTCAATTTCTGGGCCAACTGCCCAATATGTTCCTCTTCTCACAATATTTGAAACAGCATCAATATCTTCTTGATCAGAATATGTTTTAAATAAAGGAATTTTCCAATCCACCATTTTTCTTAATCCTATTGGAACAAAATTCTTTAAAAAGATTTATGTAGTAAATCTATTGATTATTCTTTCTTTTTATTTCCGCAGGAACACCATATGCAACCACATTATCCGAAATATTTTTTAAAACTACAGAGCCCAATCCAATCACAGAATTTTTCCCAATCTCCAAATCCTCTCCGATTTTCACCCCTCCACTAATCCAAGAATATTTTCCAATCTTCACCCCTCCCATCGTGACACTTCCAGGAGAAACATTAACGTAGTTTCCTATTTCATTGTCGTGTTCTATTATTGCTCCCGTATCAATTATAACGCCTTCTCCAATTTTTGAATCATTACAAATTATTGCTCCTGCTCCAACACTTGTTCCTTCACCAATTTCTGCAGTCTTTGAAATAATTGCACTTGGATTGACAATTGTTTCTAATTTTCCACCTTGCTTTTTTATTTCTTCGATTATTTTTCCTCTCAAAGAATTATTTCCAAAAGCCACAAAATAATTTTTCTCTGAATCAAATCTAGCATCTTTTACTTTTCCAAGAATCGGAACCCCATTAATTTCTTCTTCTAAAGAATCATCTAAAAAACCTTCAACTTCACAATCTTCTAGTTGAGAGACATAATCTAAAATAACTCTTCCTTGTTCTCCTGCTCCAACAATTATTATCTTTTTCATTTTTCAATTCTCCTAACACAAACAAAAGCCTCAGCAGCATTTAATCTAGATTCAACTCCCCTGTATTTTGCCAAAGTTTTTATCGCTTCTAAAGAAATAGGACAAGGAAACTCTTTTGTTTCTGTTTCATAGAATCCAATAGCTCTTAGTTTTTTTTCAATCTCTTTAGAGATATCAACATAAGTATTTGGTTTAAATCTTTCGGAATTTGGTTTTTTATTTGTTGTTCCTAAAATTTCATAACAAAAAATTTCAGGAATTCTTCTCGCTGCAACAAGAGTTGTTTCAAAAACAATTTGATGATCTTTATGCAAATCACTCCCATGATGAGTGTAAATCCTTTGAGGATTTACTTTTTTTATATCTTCTTCTATTATTTTTATTATTTCTGGTTTGGGAATGTTTTCTAATTTTGCATCTGGAAAATCATGAAAAAAAACTTCTTTAACTCCCAATAATCTTGCAGAGTTCAAACACGCATCTCTTCTTAATTTCAAAAAACGCTCTTTATCTTCATACTGTGCAGAAACTCCTTCGCTGATTATAGAAACATAAACTTCATCCCCTTTTTTCACACTTTTTGATATTGTCCCTCCTACTCCAAGAACTTCATCATCAGGATGCGCAGCAATAACTAAAATTTTCATTTTGTTTTATCTTTGAGATAACATATTTTCCCACAAGCAATAGGATAATTTCCTTCTAACATATTTTTTCTAAATTGATTCAGCTTAGGACCATTAAATGCTTTTTCAACCCCCAAAGACGCATCTTCACAAATAAAATCTTTTCTTCTCCCACATGGATAAATTTTTCCTCCAACCCCTATATACGGGTCTTCAAAACAAGTAAAACAAATATTTTTCTTTTTCTTCATTTCAATAACTGGATCCATTTTTATTCCATGAGCAGGAGGAGACAGTTCCCAATCCAAATCATACTTTTCTATATCTGCTTGAAGTTTTTCAAGAAGTTCAATATATTTTTCATCTGAAATTCTTTCAACACCTTTTTCCTTACATTGTTCTGTAACAAAAAGAGGTATTGTGTGGATTGCTTTCAAATTTTTAGCGTCTTTCAAAGTTTCCACAGATTTGGAAATAGAATCATAACTCACATTTGTGATAACAGTATTTATTTGCAAATGCAATTTATTTTCATCACTAATATATTGAATGTTCTTCAAAAGGTTTCCAAATTTATCTGATTCTTTTCTTCCTTGATATTTTGCATTTTCTTGTTCATTAAAACCTAAAACCGAAATTTCAATGTGCGTTAAACCAGCTTCAGTTAATTTATCCACGACCTCTGGAGTTAGAAAAAGATTATTCGTTGTTATTTTTATTTTGTCTGAAAGTTTTTTCAGAAGTCTTATTGCATCATAGATTCTTGGATAAAGTAGGGGCTCTCCTAAACCTCCAATATGAATCATTCTATATTTGCTTTGAGTGTTTTCAACTATTTTTTCAAGCAATTCAAACGGCATGTCTTTATTCAAAATGTGTTGATAGTGGGGATCGTGCCGATAACACCAAACACAACCAATATTACATTTTGTTGTCAATTCAAAAGTCAAACGTCTAAAAGACATAGGATCTTGATAGCAAAGTGGAGAAGCATCTTCTCCTTCCAAAAGAATCTCAGAATATTTCAAAAGTCTGTCAGGCATACCTTCAAAATTTTTCAAAAATTCTTTCATTTGTTTTTTTGTTTCATCCATTAGTAAGTTATCTCCTTTTCAATCAATCTTTTATCTAATTTTATTTCCTTTAAAACCTTTATTATACTCTCACTTGTCTTCCCAGAACCATAAGGACTCTCACATTTTTTTACTTTTTCTAAAAATTCTTTATCTTCAAGAGCTTTTTTAATAGCATTCGAGATTTCTTCGCCATCATAATTTACTTCAATAACGTTTTTTGCTCTTTCTCTCCCTCTCTGCCTTTTTCCTATGCAAACATAAGGAGTTCCAAGAGATGGAGCTTCTATAATCCCGCTACTAGAATTTCCCACAAAAACAGAAGAAGATTTCAATAAAGATAGATAATCTAAACTAGGAAGATTTTCAAAAGAGAAAAGATTTTCTTTGTTTAAGTTTTTTTGAATCTCTTCAATTATTTTAAAACCCCCTGGATATGCGTTGGGATAAATAATAATAATTTGCATATTTTTTTCTTCCGCAACAGACATAGCACTTTTCAAAAGAGATTTCATTTGCGCTTTAGAAGATTCATATTCTGTTAAAGTAGGGTGGTTTAAAATCAATAAAATTTTTTTATCTTGAAGAGAATATTTTTTTATCAATTCTTCTTTAGAAATTAATTCTTGATTTAAAATAACATCCAAGGTTAAAGATCCCACATTAAACACTCTCCAGGGCTCTTCTCCGAGATTCAAAATCCTTTTTTTACTTTTTTCTGTTGCAGGAAAATGAAGATGAGATAATTTTGTAAGAGCATATCTTAGATTATTATCTAAATCTGCCGAAGCCTTGTCTCCTCCATGAATGTGGGCTATTGGAATGTTCATTGAAATAGCCGCTATTGCTGTAGCAAAAGGTTCTATTCTATCTCCAAAAACAACAACCATCTCAGGTTTATCTTTTTCAAAAACTTGCGCAAATCCTTTAATTCCTTCTGAGATTGAGAGAGGCATGTTAATTAATTCTGCATTTTTCTTTTCTTTCATATCTATAATTTCTTTTATTTCAAAATCCTTTTTTATTTCCTCAACAGTGTTCCCATATTCTTCTAAAAGATGCATCCCAGTAACATAAAGTAATAAATCTAATTCAGAATCTTTTTCGATTTTTTCGATTAAAGGTCTAAGATAACTATACTCTGCTCGAGTTCCAGTCACTACCGCAATTTTTTTATTCATTTTGTTTTTCCAACCATTCGAGAGTCTTTTTGATTCCCTCTTCAAGATCTATTTTTGGATTATATCCTAATTCGCTTTTTGCTTTTGAAATATCTCCAACATAGTTTCTTTTATCAACCCATTTTTCATTTTCTTTTGTTGTTGCTCCAATAGGAATTTTACAAAATTCGTCACCGAATTTATATTCTCCTGGTTCAGCAAATTTAATTTCCAAATTTTTCCCAGAAATTTCTATTATTTTTTTTGCTAGATCTAAAATATTTATCCCTTCCCCCGAACTAATATTATAAACTTCTCCAGAGCTTTTATCTTTTTTTGCAGCTAAAATTGTCCCTTCAACAAGATCATCAATATAAGAGTAATCTCTGGTTTGCAGACCATCCCCATAAATTATTAAAGGTTTATTTTTTACAACATTATTCATAAAATTAACAATCGCGTTGTGATCAAATTGCGCATATCTTGGACCATACCCAAATAAATACCTTAAACTAATTGTTTCTAAACCATATATTTTTGAGAAAGATTTACAATAGAGTTCGCCCGAATATTTTGTAACACCGTAGGGTAAAAAAGCATTAATTTTATCTTCTTCTTTCAAGGGAGTTTTTTCTTGAATCCCATATGCAGATACAGAAGAGATATTAACAAATTTTTTAATCCCTTTTTTAACAGATGCTTTCAAAAGATTAAATGTTCCTAAAATTCCCTCCTCAATGTATTGTTGTTCTAAACCCATTCCAGATTTCCCATATGGAAAAGCTTCATGAATTACTATTTCACATCCTTCGATGGATCTTAATACATCTTCATAATTTTTAATGTCCCCTTCAATGATTTTTATTTTATCTTTTATTTTATCTAAATTAGATAAATTCCCTGTAGAAAAATTATCTAAAATAACCACCTCTGAACCTTCTTTTAAAAGTCGTTCGCAAAGATGGCTCCCTACAAATCCTGCTCCCCCTGTGATAAGTATTTTTTTATTTTCCAATTCCATTTTTAAATTAAGTTTATCAACTCTTTAAGGTTTTTTATTTCATAATCTATATTATTATCTTTTTCAACTTCACAAAATTTTCCTTTTAAGATTCTCACAGTTTTCATTCCCGTTTTTTTTGCTCCAATAAAATCTATCAAGGGATTATCTCCCACATAAATACATTTTTCTCCTTTTGCATTTGTTTTTTCAAGAGCAATTTTAAAAGGAATTTCAGAGGGTTTGGGTTCACCCAATTCTTGTGTAAAGACAAATACTTCAAAAAAATCTTTAATTCCCAAAAGATCTATTTTTCTTTTTTGTCTTTCTGCATTTCCATCAGTAATCATTCCCAATTTGATTCCCTTCTTTTTTAATTCATTTAATGCTTCAAAAGTCTCTTCATAAGGAACAAGTTTTCCAGAATAATTGCTAAAAATTTCAACACACTTTTTTACATCTTTTTCTAAATTTAATTCTTCAAACAAATCATCAAAAAAATGAGGATACATGGGATTTTTTTCATCCCATTTTTTTTCTAATTTTTCATAAATTTCTTCTTTAGAATATTTGCCTTTTTTAGATAAATATTCTGCTATTTCTAAAAACGCTCCAAGATAATATTGTTCAACTCTATAAAGAGTATCATCTAAATCAAAAAAAACATTTTTCATTTTCCCTCTTCAATCAATTCTGAATAATATCTTAACATAGTTAAACCTTCTTTAAAACTTTCACTAGGAGTAATCTCTTCTTTTTTTATAAGTTTGATTAAATTAGGAATAATTGTGGGGTCTGCTTTTAGGGATAAAATAGATCCCCCACCAAAACGAGTATTCACTTCAATGAATTTTATTTCTTTTTCATTTTTTATACATTGTATGCAAGATCCTCCAAAAAGTTTGAGTTCTCTTGCTATTTTTTTACAATATTCAATTATTTCTTTGTCATAGATTGTTCGCCCTTTAACAGAAATTCCAGATTCAGTATCCAATCTAAGTCGAGGAACAATCGAAATAGCGTTTCCTTCTTTGTCTGTTAAAACATCTATAGTATATTCTTTTCCTTCAACAAATTCTTGAACAATGACTTGTTCTTTTGAAATTTTTAGATAAAATTTTAATTCTTCTTGATTGTTTGCGATATAAATCCCTTCGCTTCCTCTTCCAAATTGAGGTTTGATTATGCAAGGAAAAATAACTTCTTCTAAATTGTTAAAAAGTTTTGGAACAGGAATTTCCATTGCAATAAATTTTTCATGAGTTTTTATCTTATCAGAACAAATTTCAACAGATTCGTAATCCGGACACAAAACAACAACCCCTTTTTCTTCAAGTGTTTTTTTATTTTTTGAAAGAACTAAAGTTTCCTCTTCAGGTCCAGAAAGAATTGCGTTTGGATTTTCTTTTTCAATTATTTTTAAAATTTCTTCTAAAAAATTTTCACTTTTTCCCAAAGGAACAACATAACTTTTGTCTAGTTTTCGAAATCCAAACGCAGAAGGATCCGAATCTATTCCAATAACTTCTACTCCTTCTTTTTTTAATTCATTTATTATTCCCATCGAAGGCATGCTTCCCACAGCACTTCTAATTATTTTTACCCCTTCGCCTTCTTTTTCAATTTTTTCAAAAGAAATTTTTTCATCCTCTTTTATGTCTTCTTTTACTTTTCTTCCAATTAAATTTTCAATTTCTTTTGGAGGAATTCCTGTGCCAGGCCTTTTTATAGAAAGCATATCTTTTGTTAGAATTGTTCCTTTTAAAATATAATTTTTTGCAACAATACTTTTCCGAGAAGTTGGAAGAATTTTTAATTCTTCTTCAGAGGGTTTTTTTTCACATGACCCCAAAACAGTTTCATCATATTCGGGAAAATCTTTGTTTCTTATTTTATCTACCATTTCTTTTAACTCCAGAGGTTCTAAAGAGGCTTTGTGATCAGGCCCATCCAAGTTTTTATCTAAGGTAAAATGCTTTTCAATAATTTTCGCACCTTTTTTAACAGCCATTAATGAAACATCTATTCCTAATGTATGGTCCGAATAACCGGTAATGCACCCTGTTTCATTTTCAATTGTGCCCATAGCTCTTAAATTAACATTTTCTCTAGGACAAGGGTAACTTGTAGTACAATGCAATAAAATTATTTTTTTATTTGTTTTTTTAAGATAATTCAGAGTTTCTTTTATTTCTTCCATTGTTGCCATCCCGGTGCTTAAAATCATTGGCTTCTGTTTTTCTGCGATTTTTTTTAAAAGAGGAAAATTCGTTAAATCTCCTGAAGCAATTTTGTATGCCGGAACAATTTCATCTAAAAAATCAACCGAACTTTCTGTATGGGGTGTAGAAAAAAATAAAATTTCTTTTTGATCGCAATATTTTTTTAAGTCAAAGAATTCTTCTTCTGAAAGCTCCAATTTTTTTAAGGTTTCAAATTGAGTTCCCTCCCCTTGATAATCTGATTTTTCAGCATAATTTGTAACTAGTTCTTCTGTTTTATATGTTTGAAATTTAATTGCATCTACTCCTGCATCTTTTGCAGAATCAATCATCTTCTTCGCAATTTCTATATTCCCATTATGATTAACTCCTGCTTCAGCAATTATGAAAACAGGTTTTTCTTTTTCAAATATTCTCTCCCCGATTTTAATTTTATCTTCTTTTCTTTTTTCTAAAATTTTTTCAACAACCCAAAAATCAAACTCATTGTCTATTTGAACGTTTTCTTCTCTATCTATTATTTTTTTAATTGGATTTTTTCCTATTCTTTCCTTCCTTTTTATCAAGTCTTTTGTTAATATTTTTATATTCCCGTCGTCATGGAAAAATGTTTGAAGATTTTGCCTATTTTGATTATATGTCCCCCATTCAAATAAATCACAACCAAATCCCGTAGCTAAACTATCTGCATTTTTTTCAAGAAATTCTTTTATACATTCATCTATCCTATCTTTATTTTTTACAGGAGAAGTTGGTTGAAGAATAACCCCTATCTCTCCCCCAATTGCCTCTAAAGCATGTTTTATCGCATCCATTTGATCTGCTTCATCTGTTGAGAATTCAGACGGCCTTTGAATTATTTTCGCTCCAGCTTTTTTAGAAATTTCAGAAATTTTTCCATCTTCTGTAGAAACATAAAAATCATCCAAAAGTTTTGATTTTTTTGCCTCTTCAATTGTCCAACAAATTAAAGGTTTTCCTGCAATTTTTTTAATATTTTTTTTAGGAATTCCTTTACTTCCTCCTCTTGCAGGAATTATTCCAATTATCTTTTTATTTTGCATTTTTGTTTAACATAATTTTTTCAATAAAATTTGCAGACCTTTTTCCAGATTTTCCATCTAATTTGAAAAGTTCATATTCTAACCATTCTTTTCTAAATTTTTTGTCTTTTTCTGTTTCTTCTTTAATTTTTTCTCTAATCGCTTTTTCAAGTTCTTTTTGAGTGTGAACTGTTGCAATTGCTTTTGAATCTTTATATCCCGTAAATTTTTCGATATCCTTAAACCAAATAGAAATCGCGGGTTTTTCTAAAAGAAGCCCGTCTAAAACCATTGTAGTAACATTAACAATAATTATTTTCGCTTTTTTTAAAAATTCAATTGGAGAAGGATTTATTTCAAATTCAAAATTTTCAAAATTTTCTTCCCTTGCAATAATTTTCACTAACTCATTCATGTCCCAATCTTTTCTACCTTTTATAGATAATTTATAATCTGGAAATTTTTTCATTGTTTTAAAAAGCATTCTTAAAACTTCTTTTTGTCTTTTTTTTGTAATATGTATTTCAGGAAATAAATAATGGCTGTCAGGACAACTCATAATAAAAGAAATTTTTTTATTCAAATTATTTTTTTCTTTTTTTGCAAATTTGTCGTATTGAGGGGATCCTGTAATAATAATTTTTTCTTCAGGAACTTCCAAATTAATTAATCTCTCTTTAGTTCCTTGCCCAAAAGCTAAGATATAATCTGCAGACATGGGAAAAAATGCAGGTTGAACGCCCTTGCCTAATAAACCATGCAATAAAACAACAGAGGAGATCCCAAATAATTTTCCAACTTGAACAAGTGCTTTTTCAAAAGTAGTTGTATCTGCGTAAACACAAATTAAATTTATTTTCTTTTTCTTCATAAGCTCAAACATCTTATTAATTATTCCCGAAAATTTCATAAATTCATATTTTACTTGATGTTCTATCCAATTTTTTAAAACAAAAAGAATTTCTTCTTCAAAATCCAATTTTTTAAAAAAAGAAAATTTATTTTCATCATCTAAAAAATCTTCAATTTCTTTTTTTAATTTTACTTGATGTTTTGTTTTTTTCTTTTCAAATTCATACGAGAAAAATATCTTTTTATCAATTATAAAACTTTTCTGAAGATGATCATGACATCTAAAAATTTCATTTTTTTTATTTTTATTTAATTCCTTTATTAAAGATTCATAAAAAGCCTGGTGTCCACAAAGGAAAATTTTATTTTTTTTCTTTGAAAAAAACAAATCAATTTTTGCAAAAATATTTTGAATCTTGCCAACTTGTCTAATAAAAAAAGAATTTTCTGAGTTTTCCATTTCTTCCCGAGAAAAATTAATTATTTTTGCTTTTTCTTTAAAAAAATTCCTTGCAATTCTAGAACACATTTCATTTTTTATAGAATTATTAGAAACATCGTTAAAAATAAAAATCTCTTCAATTTCTTCAACCTTAGAAAATCTTTTAAGAATTGTTAAATATCTATAAGAAATTCCTAAAAAATCAAATAAATCCATATAATAGAGTCGAAATAATTCAATTCCCCTATATTCTATTTTTAAATTTTCCAATATTTTTTTAGAGTTTTTCAAAATTAAATCATAAGATCCTTTGGCATCTGAGGGGATATCATATTCATCTTCTGTTTTAAAATAAATCCCTTTTTCCTTTAAAATTTTTTCAGGTTCAAAGGAAAAGGTAATCGGAATCGCTTCTGAAAATTTTTCTTTATTTTTTAAATATTCTAAAGCCTGGTTTTTATTTTCTATGAGAACAAAGTTTTTTCCCTTTTTCATGAAAGAATAATCTTGAATCTCTTTAAAAGAATTATGTATCTAAAACATATAATTAAGAAGGAATATTACTGATTTTTTTATAAACATTAAAGAAACTTTTAATAAAGAAAAGCGGAGTAACGATGGCCATTAAAATTAAGTAATATTGGGCCATATTAAATACAATTGCAAAAAATAAAAGAGTAAATGGGTTTGCCGGTCTTAACATTTCAATAGCGTACTTTTTTGAAATTCCTAGAAAATTTTCTCTCTCTGATTCACATTCTTCTTCATAAGATTTTTGCATTTTTTTCACTAAATCAAATCTTTCTTTGTTAGCAAATATTTCGTAGACTTTTAATTTTCCTAAATTATCAATTAAAAAAATTGTAGAGATTCCAATTCCCAAATACAAATACAATATCTCTCCGGTTGTATTGTAAATTCCTATTCCTACAGCAAGTACTAAAACAGCTCTATGCACAAAATGAAAAAATTTATCCAAATAAGCTCCCCCAATGGTGCATTTTTTAGATAACCTAGCAAGCTCGCCATCAGTGCAGTCTAAGATAAAACCTAAATGGTAAATCAAAATTCCTGCAAGCATCCACCAATACCCTCCATGCATTATTACTGCTGCTCCAATAAGCCCGATTATTCCCCAAAGAAAACTTATATAATTTGGAGTTAAGGGAAGATAATTGATTATAAAATATGAAACATAAGGAGAAAGAATAGGATAGGGGTGAAAATTAATTGTCAAATTTTTCAAATCATCTCCTGCTTCTCTTATTTCTTTCAAACTAAATTTTTCCCTCTTTTCCATTCTTTATTTTATTCTAGAAGTTTTATAAACATTTATGTAACTCTTCCTAAAAGCAAATCTGCTTTATCTCCGTGTTTTTTCAAAAACTGTTCGAATTTAATATCCCAAACTTCTGGATTTTTTGTTTTTATCATTTCATTATATTCTTTTGTTTTTTCGTCAACTAATTTTTCTAGTTCCCTTGGAGGCATGACATATTCTGGAGAATTTTCTGGAATCTTTATTTCCGCACTCTTAACATCAAATTTAGCATCTTCCACAAGGTACCCCTTATTTTTACATTCGTCGTATAATTCTGATCCAGGCATAGGATTAGCAATAAAAAAAGAGACACTATCAAATCCAACTTCAAATGGATAGTTCAAAGTTTCCATGACTTCTTCCCGCGTTTCTCCAGGGAAACCTACGATAAACATTCCGTGAACTTGAATTTTGTATTTATGACAAGCATCAACTATTTTTTTAATCGTTTCTTTTGGAGGAACAATTTTATGAATTATTTCTTTTAGAACTCTCTCACTTCCAGATTCAATTGCAAATGTAAGTTGATATGCTCCTGATTCTGCCATAACCTTTATCATTTCTTCATCAACCGTTTTTGCCATTAATCCGTGAGGGGTGCACCAAGACAAATTTCTACTTTTCAATTTTCGAAATAATTCCATCGCTCTTTCTTTATCAACAGTTATATTGTCGTCGGTAAATTGAATTTCTTCAATTCCATATTTTTCTATTAACTCATCTATTTCTTTCAAGATGTTATCAACACTTCTAGTCCTAAAACTACGTCCCCAAAAACTTACTGTAGAACAAAAATTACAATTAAAAGGACAGCCCCGAGAAGTTATAATTTGCTCAACTCTTTCTTTTCTTGGAAAAGGGGCATAGGGAACTCCTATTTCAATATATTTATCCATATCAATTAATTCTCTCGCAGGAAGAGGAATATCATCCAAATTTTCTATTCTTGTTGTCATAGGCCGAATTATTTTTTTGTCTTCTTTTTTATAAGAGATTCCATCAAATTCAGGTTCTTTGTTTTGGTTTAATGCATCCAAAAGTTTTGCAAATCTAAATTCTCCTTCTCCCATTAAAACATAATCAATACATTTTTCTCGAATTGATTCTTCAGGGTACAACGAAGGATGAATTCCTCCGAGAACAACTTTAATGTCCGGATTAACCGATTTGACCAATTCGCAATGCCTAAGAACATTTTTTTGATGCGCAGAAAACATAGAACTTATTCCAATTACATCAGGCATATATTCTTTTATTTTTTCAATAAATTCTTCTTCGTTTAAACCATAAGTAACATACCCCTCTTTCACTTCGGTGTTATAATATCCTTCAAAAGGCGAATCAAGAATTTTAACTTCATATCCGCTTTTTTTCAAAACAGCTCCAATATATAACAATCCAATTGGCGTTGCTAGTCTTCTAACACTATCCGCAGCCATCGTATTAGAAGGATGGATTAACATAATTTTTTTAAATTTTTTTTCTTCCATTTTATATTTTAGTTGCCTCAATATCATTTAAAATTTTTTTGGCTCTTTCAATATCTTCAAATCTATCTATTTCTGTCCATTGAATAGGCCCCAAAAACAGGCCATGTAAAGGAATAAAATTGTGATTTATTCTTCTCGCATAATATTCGTGGTCGTCGTCTGTTTGCCCATTATCTAAATTTATTTCGTGTGTTTCAAACATTTTTTCAATAAATTCTTTTGAATATTTTGTAAAACCAGCATGTTCGTATTTGAATCCCGGATGAGGGGGATGTTCTTTCCCAAAATGAATCACTCTTTTTTGATCATCTAAAACAACAAACATTTCATCCCCACTTTTAGAAATATGATTTAGCAATAAAGCATTTTTGTAATCGCAATCAATCAGAGGAGGAATTATTTTCGGATCATAGACAGTATCCGCATCTAAAACTAAACATTTTTCTGGTTGTTCTAGTGCACAAAAAAGCGAATGCATATTTCCCGTTGTTTGAAAATCTTTATTTTCTTTGTAAATAATTTCCATCCCATTAATTTCGTTCCCAATATTTTCTTTAATTAGATTTCCTTTGTAACCTATAACTACGCTAACAGATTTCAAATTCAAAGAAGATAAATTTTTTAAAGATTTTTGTAAAAGGCTTTCTCCGTTTAGTCTAAAGAGAGGTTTTGGAATTCCTCCTGTAAATTCTTCAAATCTTCTTGCTTTTCCAGCAGCTAAAATTATTACCTCCATTTCTGTTAAAATTTCCTTTTGTTTATAAGTTTTTATGAGTTTATTTTATTTTAAAGAAATGGAATTCAAAATAATGATGAATCCTATATGATTAAATAGAAAACAATAAAACTTTTATAAGGTATTTTTAGTTTAGTTAAATGGAACCTTTCAAAGTTTTACTAATTCACGCGAACTCTACTTTAGACACACTTATTCCTCCAAATCTAGCAGTTATGTCTGCTGTTTTAAAAAATGCAGGACATGAGGTTAAACTTTTTGACACAACTTTTTATAAAACCAGAAAGACCACTGGAGACGACGCAAGGGTGAAAACACTTCAGGTTAAAGAAACAAACTTCGAAGATTTAGGAATTTATTTGAATTCAACAGACATGTACGATGATTTCATAAAATTAGTAGAAGAGTATAAACCAGATTTAGTGGGATTGTCTGCTGTTTCTTTGACGTATCAAATGGGATTAAAATTTTTAAAGAAACTAAAACAAAGGTTTCCTTATGTTCCAACAATTGTCGGAGGAATCCATTCAACTATTTCTTCTGATGAGGTTTTATCTGAAAATTGCGTGGATTATGTTTGTGTTGGAGAAGGAGAATACGCTCTCAACGAATTATGCAATGCTCTTAAAAAAAATCTTCCAGATAAAAATATAAGAAATCTCTGTGTAAAAAAAGGAGATGTAATTTACAAAAATGAGTTAAGGCCACCTGCAAATTTAAGCGAGCTTCCTTTTCAAGATTGGGAAATTTTTGATAAAAGAAGAATCTTTAAACCAATGGGGGGAAAAATAATGAGAGTAGGTTGTTTCGAATTAGATAGGGGTTGCCCTTTTTCTTGCACTTATTGTTGCAATAATTTTTGGAATAAAATGTACCACTTTAAAAATTATCGGCAAAAAGATGTTAAAAAATTCATAGAAGAAGTAGAATTTATGAAAGATAAATATGAGTTAGAGTATATTTATCTCGCTTCAGAATCTTTTTTGTCTTCTTCAGAAGAAAGATTCCACGAGTTCATAAGATTATGGAAAGGAAAAATTCAACTTAATTTTTGGGGAGAAGCAAGACCAGAAACAGTAACAGAAGAAAGAATGAGAATGTTAGAAGATGCAGGAATGAATTCAATTAGCATCGGAGTTGAGAGCGGTTCTCCTGAAATTAGGAAAACGCTTGGAAGATTAATGACAAACGAGCAAATAGAAAAAGCATTTGAAATTTTACATAAAACTTCTTTAAGAATTTGCGCAAATAGCATTATTGGTTTTCCAGGAGAAACACGAGAGCAAATTTTTGAAACAATTGAAATAAACAGAAAGATAAAAGCAGACAATATCATGATACATGTTTTTAATCCTTATCGAGGAACCCCTCTTTATGATTTATGTTGCGAAAAAGGATATATTCCAAAAGGAGAAATTGGAGGAGATTACAGACAGGATTTTGTTTTAGAAATGCCCCAAATTTCCAAACAAGAAATTTTAGGATTGCAGAGAACTTTTCCTCTTTATGTAAAACTTCCAAAAGAAAGATGGCCTGAAATTCAGATTGCTGAAAAATTCGACGAACAAGGAAACGCAAAATTCGAAGAACTAAAAAAAGAATATACAGAGAATTTTCTTTGAGTCCGATCATAATAATCCTTATATACCATTTTTTTCAATTTAATTTATGAAATATATAGACGAAGAACAATTAAGAGAGTTAGTTTCAAGAGAAATTTTCAAATTAGGAAAAAGATCAAAAATAAAATCCGTTGAAGGATTTACAAACCATTTAATTTCTACAGGCCATAATGCACAAGAAATTTCAATGGCAGCATTAAAGAGAAACCCTTCTTTAGAAGGAGAAATTGATTCTGACCGAGCCGCGACTGCAGGAAGATTACATGATCTAGGAAAAGCATTATATTCTTCAGGAGATAGAGGACACGATGTTCTTGGCGCTTATTGGATTTTAACCCAAGGAGGAGCTTCAGGCATTGTTTCAGACGCAACTCCCGAACAAGTAAGAAGCACTCTCGGAAAACTTGCTCTTGCTGTCGCAAGCGATTTTTCTTTAGCAGAAGAATTAGGAGTTAGAGAAGGTTTTCCTCAAAGAACATATCCTCTTCCAGAAGATTTTGATAAAAAAGTAGATTATATTAGAGAATTTTTATCTGTTAAAGGAAATCCTCTCCCGATAGAAAGGCTCGTTTATCCAGATACAGACGAAAGAAAAATAATTGTTTGCGCAGATCTCACTAATCTTTCAGGAAAAAAAACTTTTGTTAGAGAAAGATTAGATGAAGTTGTGGCCAGATATGAAAGATGGGGAAAAACTTCTGAAACACAAGAAGAGAGAGATTATTTTAGTTATATTGCAGAAATAACAAAACATCCAGGATTCAGAGACAGAATTTTTAAAGTAGTTAAAAAAGTTGAAGGTTTAACAGGAATGGAACTTCTTTAAATTTTCAACATTTCATATTCTTCACTAATTTTAATATTTTTATAACTCTTCATAGCAGAAAAAAAAGATTTCCAAAAAATAAAAAATCTTTTTAAAAAACTTTTATGAAATTTAATTTCAGCGTTTCTAGAATCTTTTCCATAACTAAAAAAAATTCTCAAAAATTGTTTAAACACCATTTTAATTTTATTTGAAATTGAGCCGTGTCTAAAGTAGTAAAGCATTTCTCCATAACTTTGATGTTTGTAAATAAAATCTTTATTAGATTTAGAATAAGAATGACTTCCTAAATGGACATATCTTGAAAAATCTGTACGAATTATTTTAAAACCAGCTTTTATTGCTCTTAATCCAAAATCTTTATCATCCGGTCCAAAGAAAAAATTCTCATCCAATCCTCCAATTTTTTTTATCAATTCTTTTTTAACCAACATACTTGCACCTCCAACAAGAGAGATTTCTTTCACTTTTTCTGTTTTTTTCACTTTTAATTTCTTATATTCTTTATCAAAATAATCTTCAGGAAAAGTTTCTTGGTTTTCGCAGATTCCCATTTGTTTGTTTTTTTCAAGTTCTTTCACCATCAAATCTAACCAATTTTTTTGAACAACAACCAGATCATTATTCAAATTACAAATATATTCCGGATCATATTTTTTCAAACAGAAGTCCCATCCATAATTAAATCCAGAAGTATACCCTTTATTCTCTTTTAAATCAATTAGTTCAGCTTTTTTAAATTTGGAGATAATTTCTTTACTATTGTCTGTAGAACCATTATCTATAACAATTATTTTATGATTTGGATAAGAAGTTCTTTCTAAAGATTTAAGACAATTTCCAATAACTTCTTCTCCATTCCAATTCAAAACAAGAATACAAATTAATGGCTTTTTCATTTTTTTACAAAAATATAATGAGGATGCAAATCGTTTTTGTTCCTAGAAATTTTTTTAATAAGTTTCAAATCAGTATTTCCTTCAATTAATTTTTTTTGTTTTTTTGGAGATCCATAATAAGTGCTTAAATTTCCAAATTTTTGTTTTTCTAATTTGTATTTTGAAAACAATGTTCCTCTAAAAAAATTCCTTAAGATAAAGTTAGGTCTAAATTTGTAAAACAATTCTTTTGGATTATGTGAACTGTAAACAAAATAACCCCCTTTTTTTAAAACTCTTGAAATTTCTTTTAATGCTCGAACTCTTTCTTTCTCGGGAAAAATATAATCCAATCCATTGTAAGAGAAAAAAACAACGTCAAAAGAATTACCTTTAAAATTTAATTTACAAGCATCTCCTTGACGAATATTTAATTTAGGAAAAATATTGTTTGCTTTTTTTACCATATCTTCTACAATTTCAACGCCCTTTACATCATATCCTTTTTCAAAAAGATATTTTGTTGTTCTTCCACATCCGCAACCCAAATCCAAAATTTTCCCTTTGAAATATTTTTCAATAATTTTTTTCTCAATGTCAAAAATTTGAAAATTTTCATAAAAATATTCTACTGAGTTTTCTGTTTCATAAGTTTTTTTATTTTCTTTATTTTCATTCTGTTTTATTTGAGGCCTTTTTTTAATTCTATCCCAAAACCATCTTGCTAAAACAAAATTTCTTATAGCTTTTCTTCCTAGAATGTAAAAAAGATTTTTGCTATAAATATTATAATAAACAATTTTTCCTCCCCATTGTTTTTTAAAATTATTTATCCCTTCCAAATGTCCTCGAGCTTTTATTTGCCATCCTCCTAAATCAACTATTTTTTTACCTCTTTTTTTTGCCCAAACAAATCCGCTCCAATAAAGAAAGTCATTAACTCGCAGATGTTGAAATTCAATTAAAGAAGCATAAGCTTTCCATATAAATTTATTTTCTGTTTCACCAAAAACTCCTCCTCCCAAGATTTTCCCTCCTTTTTTTATTAACATCAAAAGCCTTCCAGGAATTTTATATTTTTCTAAAGAATCATGTTCTATTCCTCCTTCCCTACAAACTTTTTTATAAATTTTATGCCATTCGTCCCATTCTTCGTCTGTTTTTCCTTCAACCGCCATCAAACCTTCTCTTATCGCTTTTTTTGCGTTTTTCCTTCTACTTCTATCTGCTTGAGCCAAAAGTTCTTCTTCACTTTTTGTAACATCTACTTCTATTCTTGCTTGAATATCTTTAAATCCTTTCCAAGTCATTTTGATTTATTAAAGGCATAAACAAAATCTTTTTCTTTAAAAAAAATTTCAAACCCTTGTTTTTTTAAGAATTCTATTAGTTCCCCGGGATTTTCTCCTTCAATTTCATGGGTTTCTAAAAAAATTATTTTTATTTTTTTAAAAATTTCTTTGGGCGTAGAATAAAATAAATCATATTCTCCTCCCTCTATATCTATTTTTAATAAATCACATTTTTCAATTTTTTGTTCTTTAAAAAAATCTTTTAAACTCAATGTTTCGACAACATCAAAGTTATCTCCCTCTTTTCTTAAAAGAGATTGTCTAGCAGAATGTCTTCCAGAATAAAGTTTCATTTTTCCTTTTTTATTGGAGATGGCAACATTGAATGGATGAATGTTTGTTTGATTTATTTTTGTTTGTTCAGATAATAATCTGAAATTATCTTTTGCAGGTTCAATAGAATAAATTTTTGCATAAGGGAATTTTAGATTAGCCAGAACTGAAAAAATTCCAATGTGTGCTCCCAAATCAAGGATCACAGAATTTTTCCCCAATTTTAATTTTTTTGGGAAATATTTTTCTTCTAAAGCTACTTCTGTAAAAATACTTTTATCAATTGTTTTTGCCCGCACTTTTATTTTTTTATTTTTTATTTTATAGACAAGTTCGCCTTTTTTTAAACCCAAATAATCTAAGAAATAAATCCAAGGGTTCTTCATCTCTTTCAATGCTTTTATACTTAATTTTATTTTTTTAATTATCATTTTAATTAAATTTGAAATAATCTAAAAATTTTGTTCTTTTCCTTAAAAGAAGGTTTAATGGAAATATTCTGCTAGGAGGAAAACCTTCTTTTTCCTTGCAATTTTCACAAAGATGATTTTCTGGAAAAGAATTTTCTAAAGTTTGTTTTCGCAATTCTTTCATTTTTTCACTATCCCAAATTTCTTTTAGAGATTGTTTATTTAAATCTCCTAAAACCAATTTCGCATCATAATCAAAACAACACGGCACAACTTTGCCATCCCAGAGAATAGTCAATTTTCCCCATGGCCAGATACAAGGATAATAATATTCTCTTTCAAATTTCTTAGAATATTTGTCCCCCAATTGAGTTATATCTTCGCGAGTTCCATCCCAAGTGATAAATTCTTTTACCTCTACATTGTCAATACCTTTTTTGTTTTTCCATTGTTTTTTAAAAATCTCAATTTCTCCTTTTGTCTCTTTCATACGAATTATCGCGATAGTTGTTTCAGGACTTTTTTTTCTTTTTTTCTTTTCTTTTAAAAAATTTTCAATATTCTTTAATGCAATTTCAAAATCCGCTCTCCCTCTTCTTATTTTTTCATATGTTTCTTTTGTTGCTCCATCTAGAGAAATATGCAAATAATCTAATTCGGCATCTAAGATTGTCTTTATTTTTTCATCTGTCAAACTAGATGGATTTGTAGAGAAAAAAGTTTTAATTTTATTTTTTTTACATATCTTTATCATTTCTCCTATTTTTGGATGAAGCAATGGATCTCCAAAATGATGCAATACTATAAAAGAATTCATTTTCATTTGTTTGACTATTTTTTCAAAAAGATTTATTTCCATAAATCCAACTTTTCTTTTCATCCTATCTCTTGGACACATTATGCATTTCATTCCACATGCATTTGTAGGTTCAATACTAGCAATTGTAGGATAAGCCGGAGTTTCGACTTTCTTGTGTGAATAGTAATAACCTTTTTTCCATAAATTAATCGATTTTTTTAAAATATTTACCATTTTTTGAAAACAACTTTTCAAGAATAATAAGGTTTTTAACTATTATGAATATAAACTACCATAATGATTTCAATAACATTTGATGTAGAAACAGATATCCATTCAGACACTTACAAAAGTCTAGAAAAAGGGATCCCTAAACTTCTTTTAGTTTTAGAGAAATTTAAGATAAAAGCCACTTTTTTTGTTCCAGCAAAGCTTCTTGAAAAATTTCCAGAATATTTCCAAAATTTAGAAAATAAAGGGCATGAGATAGGATTACATGGTTATGAACACGAAAGATTTGACGAGCTTTCGTTTAAGGAAAAAGAAAAAAGAATAGAAGAATCAATTAAGATTTATAAAAAAATTTTCAAAAAAAATCCCAAAGGTTTTAGAGCACCCCAACATTCAATTGATGAACAAACTTTAAAAATTCTTAAAAGAAATAACTTTATTTATGATTCTTCTTACACTCCATTTAATTTTCTTCAAATAATTTTTTTCCCAAAAAAATTAAAACACGGATTAAAAGGATTTTTTAAAAAAAAGGGAACCCATAAAATTAATAAAGATTTTTACGAAATTCCTACTTCTTCATTAATCCTTCCTTTTGTTTCCCTTCCTCTAAGAATTTTTCCTTGGAAAATTTTAAAAATATATTTGTTTCTTTTAAAAAAAACAAATAAAGATTTAATTTTTTATGCTCATTCCTGGGATTTAATTGAACTCCCTAAAAGTAAAATAGATAGAATTTTTAGCCATAAAAGATTATTAAAAAATTTGAATAGAATGATTGTCTATCTCAGTAAGAAAAATAAATTTGTAAAGATGCAGGACTTAATATGAAAATTTTAGAAATAACTGCTTTTTCATCTGGAATATGTGGTTTGTGGTCAAGAGTGAGTAAAGAGTCAGAATTATTGTCCAAACTAGGTCATGAGGTCCATGTTTTTTCTTCCAACATAAAACGGGGTTCAGGGAAAATAGAAAATTCTAAAAAATTTGAAAAAAAATCAAATTTTAAAATACATCGTTTCAAAACATTCGGAAATTTTGGAAAAAATACTTTTTTCTGGAATTATTCAAAACAAGCTTTGAAATTAAAGCCAGATATAATCATCTGTCACGCTTATCGTCAGTATTATTCAACACAGGCAATAAAAATAGCAAAAAAATTAAACATCCCTTGCATACTTGTGACTCACGCACCTTTTTTAGAAAAAAAACTAAGAAGCCCAAAATTGAATTTAGCTGTTTTTTTATATGATTATTTTATTGGAAGAAGAATTTTGAATAAATACTCTAAGGTGTTCGCAATAACAAAATGGGAACTTCCTTATTTATTTGATCTCGGGATTAAAAAAGAAAAAATAGAATATCTTCCTAATGGGATTCCAGAAGAATTTTTCTATTTAAAATTAAAGAAAAATAATAAAACAAAACAAATTTTATTTCTAGGAAGAATCGCTCCCATAAAAGACATAGAGACATTAGTTAAAGCATTTTTTATTTGTTCAAAAAAAGATAAAAATATCAAATTAAATTTAGTTGGACCTGTTGAAAAAGAGTATGGGGAGAAAATAAAAAATTTAGTTAATAAATTGAATTTGCAAGACAATGTAATTTTTTCTGGACCTATATACGATTTAAAGAAAAAAATTAGAATAATCGACGACTCGAATGTTTTTGTTCTCCCTTCAAAAAGAGAAGCTATGCCCCAATCCCTAATAGAAGCTATGGCCCGCAAGAAAATTACAATCTCAAGTAATACTGACGGAGGAAAAGAAATAATTTCAAACAATAAAAATGGGTATTTATTTGAAATTGGGGACGAAAAAGGATTAGCAAATAAAATTTTAAATTCATTAGAAGAAAATTCTTTAAACACTAAAATAAAAGAAAAAGCATTAGAATCTGTAAAGGAATTTTCTTGGAGATTCTTAATTAAGAAGATAGACACAATAATTAAAACACAATAATACTTATAAAATAAATGATTCCTCTTCTTTTATGAGAATTGTTTTAATTTCAATAGCAACATTCCTATTAAATGACAGGATCCAGATAAGTTCAGGAGTTTTAAAAAGAATAAGATATAATTTGGGAGAGTATGGGCGATGAATTTAGAAAAGAATAATTCAAGAAAATTAGGAAAGATTGTCGGATTTATTTTGATGTATTTTGTTTTTACAACTATTTTTTATTTTGTTCTAAATTATTTTGAAAAACTTCCAGAAAATTTCAATTTTTTTTATATGCTAAATTTAACTCTCTCATTTGTTTTGATAGGGTCTTTATTGAAAATAACTTTAAAATGAAAAAAATAAACGAATTTCTAAAGGGTTTAAAGGAAGGACAAAAATTATTTGGAGAAACAATTGCAATAATAATAAATTCTCTTTTATTAACAATTGTTTATTTTGTCGGAGTGGGTCTAACCTCTATAATTGCAAAACTTTTCAGAAAATCTTTTTTAGATTTGAAATTAGAGAAGAATTCAAAAACATATTGGAGTGAATTAAATTTGAGTAAAAAACCCTTGGAGGAATATTATAGGCAATTTTAAAATGTATATTTTGGGAATAAGTTGTTTTTACCACGATTCTTCTGCAGCGTTGTTGAAGGACGGAAAAATAGTTGCAGCAGTGCAAGAAGAAAGAATCACGAGAAAAAAACACGACGTATCTTTTCCAATAAATGCTATTGAATATTGTCTTAAAAGCCAAAATATAAAAATTGAAGATATAGATCATATAGCGTTTTATGAAAAACCTTTTTTAAAATTTGAAAGAGTTTTGTATCAACATCTCCAATCTTTTCCAAAGAGTTACCAAACTTTTTTGAGTTTATTGCCATCGTGGTTTAATGAAAAATTAAGAATAGTAAAAATAATAAAAAAGAAATTAAAATATAATAAAGACATTTTATTTGTAGAACATCATATGGCTCACGCAGCAGGTTCTTTTTTAATAAGCCCTTTCGAGAAAGCAGCAATTTTAACAGTGGACGGAATTGGAGAGTGGACAACAACTGCCTATGGAATTGGAGAAAAAAACAAAATAGAGCTATTAAAAGAAATAAAATTCCCTCACTCTTTAGGATTGTTATATTCTTCAATAACAGCTTATTTAGGTTTTAAAGTAAACAATTCAGAATATAAGGTAATGGGATTGGCCCCATATGGGAATATGGATAAAAAATCAAATCCTTATTACGAGAAATTGAAAAAAGTAATTGATGTAAAAGAAGACGGGAGCTATAGATTAGATATGAAATATTTCTCTTATCATTACAAAAATAAAATGCCCTCAAAAAAATTATGCACTCTTCTCGGACACCCAATAAGAAAAAATAGTTCAGAATTAACTGAAGATCATAAAGATATTGCTGCCGCACTACAATTGGTGACAGAAGAAGTTTTATTAAAAATATTAAACAATGTTCAAAAAAAGACAAAGTGCGATAATTTAGTTGTCGCAGGAGGTGTTGGTTTGAACAGCGTTGCAAATGGAAAATTTTTGAAAAATACTTCTTTTAAAAAAATTTGGATTCAGCCAGATCCGGGTGATGGAGGGACAAGCGTTGGAGCTGCTTTGTTTGTTTACCACACTCTCTTAGAAAATAAAAGAAAATTCGAATTAAAAAACGCCTTTTTAGGTCCAAATTTTTCTCAAGAAGAAATTAAAGTTTTTTTAGATGAAAATAAAATAGTGTATCATAAATTTAAAAGTGAAAAAGAACTAGCTCAAAAGACTGCAAAGCTAATTTCAGAAGATAAGGTTATAGGATGGTTCCAAGGAAAAATGGAATGGGGTCCAAGGGCCTTAGGAGCAAGGAGC
>Ga0233437_1001121_pt1 | contig 52043 bp, 27 predicted proteins | sample SI_122_August201_FD_182714 | JGI IMG/M metagenome (GOLD analysis project Ga0233437, IMG submission 182714) | Seawater microbial communities from Saanich Inlet, British Columbia, Canada - SI_122_August2016_200_MG | ecosystem: Environmental > Aquatic > Marine > Inlet | place: Canada: British...
AGATACCAAAATAATTTTCAGGCAAATTGATTATTTCATTTCTATCCACTCTTTGCCATAAAGTATCTATTCTTTCGTTCAAAATATCAAAAACTGATAAATTGTCGGTAGTATCGAAATCCCTGGCATAAACATAAGCAATATCCAATGATTGAACAATTCCGGGTTTGAAAGTAAATGGCCCTGTTATACTTAAACCACGCCTATGGCCTGGATAATTTGGTACTGTTTCTTCAGTCCAATACAAATCATTCTGGTTAAAACCACCATTCGGATATTCACAATCAGTTCCCCAGTTTAGCGGGTCGGATGCACCCGGGAACATAAAACGGCAAGCAGGGCCAACAACACTTTTATCATACGCATTTCCTCCATAAAGAACAGGAGTATTATCTTTCCAAAGTCCTTTTAGGAAATTATAATATTCAAGAGCATATCTTGGGTCGCGTGTCGCAGGACTTCCAGCATTCTTAAAATAAGTAAATCGTGTCATACCCATTCTTTCATTATCAATAATTCCATCATCGAAATTTAGGCCATTTATGCTTTCATCGCATCCTCCGGGAGGGTTGTCCTCCCCATCTTCAGGCAAAAAAGCACTACCGAGAATTACCATACTTTGTACGGGAGGGTTTTTACCATAACTCCCCGGCTCTCCATATCCATCAATAGGCCGGCCATTATAAACATAAGTTGAACCTCGTGATACATCGCAAGCAATAAAGTTATCATAGGCATATCCTAAATCAAAATCATTAAAGATACCTACATAAGTACTATCATAAGTTTTATAAGAGCGGTTGTAAAAGTCATAATGGACAAAAATCGAGTTAAATAATGTACTATCTTCCGGATTATCAAAAGCATAGGCATTCCCATGTATCTCAACTTGCATAGGATTTCCATCACTTTCGGTATGTGGATGACGGCCATCATTAAAAATAAAATAAAGTGACTGATCTCCTCTTATCATTGGAACATCACCTTCATAAGGATTATAAATTTCATCATCATTCTTATCGAAAAACGGAGCCAATTGCAAGGTTTGTCCTAAATATGTATTCCCATTCCCGGGCCATGTTAGAATATCTTCTATCGGTTCATAATCAGGTTCATGATAATGTGCTATGTGATAACTAATATCTGAGCTTGTAATCTTCCAGACATGATATTTTGCAATATCGTCATACTGATAGATATCAGAAATTGGGCCTGACCAATAATCTTCGCCATTTCCGTGGTATCTGTCAGCCGCAAGAAACAAGGAATCATTTGATGTTCCACCAATCCAGAGTGTATTTGAAAAAATCGTATGGTTCCCGCTCCCTTTTGGTACCTCGAATTTACTTGTTTCTTCTTCCCAATTATAGGGATCCAAAAAGTTCAAGCCAATGGTGCTAAAAGTTGCAAAAATATTATTAATATCCAATGAATCAATCCTTGAACAATTGCCGGGAATGTCGAAATAAACCATACCAAAAGATATCAAAGTATCGTTTTTACTCCCAATTTCATAATCAAATTCCTCAGGATAATATGCAGAGAATCGCACTATGTATTTGATTATGGAATCGCTTTCTACTCTATTTCTAATAACTCCGCTACTTTGTATCGACTTAATAAACAATGTATCTGTCCCTGGATTATAGTCATTAGCAATTAAATTTTTCAAACCTGAAAGACATGGTTTAGTTGAAATGGTATCATTCACACCATAGAATTTTGTCAAATCGGGCAATATTGTAATATGTATTGTTGCTTCATTTGATACCATAGCAGGATTATCAACTTGACAAAAAGTGTAAGGTATTTCAATAGTTCCATTAAAATTCATGGTGGAAACTATTGTAATCAGGCTATCTAAAGAAGTATCAAGTATGCCTGTATGGTGGCCGTTATAGTTGATATGTATAGGTTCATTATCCGGATCAAAGTCATTTTCAAGAATGTTAAATTCAATTTGATCAAATGCATTAAGACTTATTTCATCATCAATTGCCAAAGGCTGATTTACGTTTTCAATTATTTGAACAATAATTAGTGCACCCTTTGAATAGTGGGCTGAATTATGTTTTTCTACAATACTATAGCCAAGTTCAAGATCACCGGTAAGATAACAATATGGAGTAAAGGTAACGATTGAATCTGAAAATTCACAAAATCCATATTCGTCATAGAGCCCAACACTCCTGATAACCAATGAATCGCCATTTATGTCGTAATCATTTAGAAGCACCGGAATTTCGATTGGATAACCGGCCAATGCAGTTATTGTATCATTAACAGCCTGAGGAAGGTTGGGATTTTCAATTACATTCACATAACCACGAGCCTTATTTGATATATGATTATGATTTCCATCTTCAAAGTTAAAATAATAAAAATAGTTATGAAGCCCTGGATTAGCAGTAGCTTTAGGTACTAAAAAAACCATACTATCATTAGAATCAAAAAATTTCATTCCGGAATATCTGTGAATATCTTCAATAGATAGTGCATCTCCCTGTAAATCGTAGTCGTTCTCCAGAATATTATAACTTACCGTATCACCCTGAAAGGCGTCTATTGTATCGTTTACGGCAAAGGGATATTCGGGATTTGCTGAAACATTCAAATAAAGACGGCCTGAGTTAAAATATCCTGATTCAACTTCTTCAAGTCTTATTGATAGTGAATCAAGTCCTGAATAATTATATTCAAATGTCACCCAAAATGTACTATCCGATAACTCATTAGCCTTGCCATTTCTTGGAGAAGAAACCTTATCAAGAATAAACTCATCTCCATCAGGATCAAAAGCATGATCATAAATATTTATATCCAGGGTTTCACCAACCATGATTGGAAAAGTATCATTTTGAACAACAGGTAATTCGTTTTCTAATACTTGTATATATAGCCAGGCAGAATCCTGATATTGAATATTATCCTTTTTCCTGATTTTATATTTTAGGCTATCCCATCCAAAATAATTATTACATTTATAGTGTATCATGCTATCGTTAAATGTAATCAGATGTCCTTCAGCAGGCCAATCTGCTTCGAAGACCTCAATCAGGTCTTCATCCGGATCAAAATCGTTTTGAATCACGTTAATCCATTCCTGATAATATTGTCTGATAATTGCCGTATCATCAACAGCAACAGGATTGCTTTGGGCAAATCCTGTAATATGCATCATAAAAAATAATGCAAAAACGAACGAATACTTGTAAATTTTTGTTTTCATTTCTTTAGCTTTTATGATAATTAGAATTAAACAAATATAGCTAAAAAAATTAATTAAACGGTAATAAAAAAGTTAAAGGTTGAAATTGATAAGAAAACGGTAAGTAGTGGCTGCAAGAAAACGTCAATATCTTCGTTATGCTCGTCTTAATATTCAGTAATTATCCCGCCAATCATTCTAAGAATTTCGGTTCGGGTATCAATCAAATTATAAATAGCCTCCAATTTGTTTTTGGCAGCCAGGAGATATGCTATTTGAATATCCCTATAATTAAATGAATTAATTGCTCCGGCTTTAAATTTTTCCTCAGAGATTTGCATATTAAGCTCTGAACTTTCCATATTTGCCAGCGAGACATCATGAAGTTGTTTTCTGATATTATACAAATCATAAAAATTAATTAAAGTATTACTAAGCTGCAATTCCATCTCACTGATTGATAGCTCACCCATGATTTCCTGAATTTTTGCATTTTGGATTGCTATTCGTGTGTTGCCTCCATTTGAAAGATTAAAACTAAGTGTAAAACTTGCGTAATAATCAAAATTATTTGCGTATGAAGGATCATTATCAACAAACTTAATTCTTGAATTAAAATTATCGAATCCGGCATTCATCGACAATGCCGGGAATAACGGGCTTTTTTGAAAGCGAATATCTTTTTTCAAGATTTCCTGATTAATATATTGATTTCTCAGAGTTTTATTATCAGCTTTCATCCTTTCCATCAAAACATTAATATCTAATTCCTGTTCAACAACATTAAATTCATCGGTTAAATTATATTGAACTTTCGATTCATCGCCGAGTAAAAGATGAAGGTTCAGGTTTGCATTTTTCAGGTTAAGCTTTTGAAGCAGAAAATTTGATGAATCGCTGAGGAAAGCATTTTTTGCCTGAAGAACATCAAAAGTAACAGCTGTACCCAAATTTTTACGTTCCATCATATAATCATATCGGTCACGTGAAAGATTCTTAACTTTTTCCAACACCTTAAGTTTTTCTTCCTCAAGCAAAACTTTATAATATGCTAAAACAATGCTTTGAATTGTGTTTTCAACAACTATGGCAATGTTACCTTCCGATAGTTTTTCAAGTGATTCCAATTTTTGTTTTGTGATTTGAACAGCAAAACCCCTGAACAAAATCCATTGCAAATTTATATAAGGATGTACGGAATTGGTGTAATATTTCGATCTGTCATCAGGATTTACCTGTGAAGGTGTATTGTCAAATCTATTATTTTGTTGAACTCCGAGGTCAATTGAGGGGAAACGACCGGCAACTCCCCATGAATTACTGTTTTTGGCAATTTCAGAAGTTTGAGAATAAATCCTGATCTGGAAATTATTTTCCAAACCTTTTTTAATAGCATCAGCGAGTAAAAGTCCTTCCTGGGCAAAACTCGCAGAAACAAGAATAAGGGAACAAAAAGCAAGAAATAATATTTTTTTCATCATAAAAAAGTTTTAAAATCAAGGCAAATATCGAAACAAATTGTTTTATAACAAAATTAAAATGGAAATATTTTCTGGATGCTGGATACTGGATGCTGGATGCATACCTGACAGGTATTTAAAATATGTTGGTTGTGGTTGATGGTGGTAATGGTAGTGATGATTTTGGTTTGTGGTGGTACGTTGTCACATTGTATGTGGTCACATGGTACATGGTCACATGGTACATGGTCACATGGTACATGGTAGAGACGCACGGCCGTGCGTCTCTACGTGCGAACCGTGCAAACCATCCAAACATCCAAACATCCAAACCGTGCGAACCTTGCAAACCATCTAAATTTATAATTTTTCTTCAATTAATGGTTTAAAAATAACGGCCCGACAGGTTTTAAAAACCTGTCGGGCCTTCTTGCTTAAATAAAATTCATGGATTAAAGTCAGCGGGTGACTCAAAGTCACCCGCTGACTATCAATAAAGACTATTGAATACTTATTTTTCGTGTTTCGATTCCATTCAAAGTTTCTATTCTGATTACATAAACACCGGATTCAAAATTGCCGGTGTGAATTTTAGTATTTGTATTATTAACATTTCCTTCAAAAACTTTCTGTCCAAAAGAGTTAAATATAACAATACTTTTAATCTCGTTTGCTGATAAAATGTTTATTTCATCGGCGGGATTTGGAAAAACAGAAAGAGCTTCTGAATTCTCAATTGCGTCTTTCGAGATTTTTACAACGCTAAATAATCCATCATCAGAAGGATAAACATCTTCAGTATATGCATCGCTGTAAGTATCATTAATAACAAATTCAACAGGAATAATTTGTTGGGCTGAGTAATTCCAAACTTTAAGACTTATTGATTTACCGGGCATATATCCTTGTCCATTATTCAATGTACTAAATAAAGGTAATTCATTTTCAAAAACATTTTGAGAATTGATTTTCACAGCTCCAACCATGACATTTTCATTATAAGCTGCGATTTCATCACCAATTTCCAAACCTTCGACATATAATGTGAAAATCGGATCGGCAGCATTTCCTCCTTCAAAATCAAAATATTCGGTTTCGATTTTAGAAACACCTGTGAATTTTTTGTCGGCAACCGGATAAATCTGAACATCGGGAGCATTCATTCTAAGCAAATATCCTTCATTAGGATTCAGGTTTCCAATTCCATTAACCCAAACGGGGCCAATTTTGCGAAGCATATAACCTGCTGTGTTTCTGACAAAATCAAGATTATCCAATATGTCGGTAAATGCAAACTGTGCATCCATAGGTTCCTCCGGCAAGAAACTAATAAACTGGTAACCATAAGCTAAATCAATAGGAGTCTGAGGGTCGATTTCCATACCTTCAATTTCAAAATTATCTGCATCATTCATTCTGACCAGGTACCCTTCGGTTGTAACCCAATCACCGATACTGTTAACCCAAACAGGCCCGATTTTACGTAACATTAAACCTGCTGTGTTTCTGACAAAATCAAGATTATCCAATAGTTCAGTACAAACAACCTGCATATTCGGGTTTTCGGGTATAACTCTTGTAGAAACAAATTGATATCCATAAGACAATGAATACGATTGGGTTATAGTAGTAACAAAGTCAAGATCAACAATAGAATATTGTCCATCACCCGTAGGGAAAACTTCACCAACATAAGCATCACCATAAGGATTGTGAAAAGTAATATCAACGTTTACAGTCTCAATACCTTCACTTGCATCCCAACATTTTAAATCTACCGGATTTCCGGGAGTATATCCGGTATCACCGTTAGAGAGTGTACTCCATGCGATCAAAACATTATTAAATTGGTTTTCGGGAGTTAATACTTCGGTTAAAGTAAACGCACCCACTAATGTTTCTCCGTCAAAAATTGCAATTTCATCCATTATTTGCAGATCCAGTCCATCTAAGGTACCTCCTGCTAAATAAATCGTCCAAACCGGGTCGGCAGGATTTCCGCCAGCGAAAGGAAAATGTATTGGATGAAGTGCAAAATCAACTTCCGTTGTTTCATCTGTGATTACAACAATATCCGTTACTTCCTCAGGATAATATCCATCAAATTCAACACTTAAATTATAAGTCCCTATTAAAAGGTTTTCAAATAAATAATAACCCAATGCATCAGTAGAAACTATATAAAAACCTTCCAGACTTACCTGAACACCTTCAATAGGTTCTCCGGTAACATAATCTGTTATAGTTCCTGCAATGTTTCCTACTTCAGGATTTAATGTAACATCAACTGTAGTAAGATCATTTGAAATAACGATAACACCGTTAACAATTTCGGGATAATATGCGTCTAATGAAAAATATACTTCATAAGTACCGGGGTTTAAACCACCTAATTCATAATAGCCTGAAGAATTTGGTGAAATAATAGTACCATTAATATTTATTTCTACATCAAGAACATCACCAGGGCCACCATTTAAAGTTACAGTTCCGCTAATTTCTCCAGGCTCTGGCATTAATGCAAAATCAATTGTTGTAGTCACATCAACAATAACTTCGACATCACTAATAGTTTCAGGATAATAATTTATTATTTCGGCAGAAACTTCATAAACACCAATCAATACATCTGGAATAACATAAGTTCCATCAACAGATGTGAAAGTTTCATAAGCTCCACCTCCAACTGTAATCAATACTCCTTCGATTGGTAATAAAGTCAGTTCATCAATTACAGTTCCCGATATCGTTCCTACTTCAGGATTTAAAGTAAAGTCAACAGTTGTTATTTCACCTATAACAACTTCAACGGTTTCGCTTTCCGGGTAATATGCATCAAGAGTTGCAGATACCTCAAAAGAACCGGCTTCAAGATTTATAATTTGATAAAAACCGTAGGAATTAGGGTTAACAGATACACCGTCTGCAGTTACAACAACATCAGTTACAACACCGGGGCCTCCATTAAGAATTACCGTACCGGAAATAACACCACCTGAATAATAAGAAACATCTGCTAAACTATATTGGCCATCTCCAGGAGGGAATGTAGGTTCTGTCCAGGCATCTCCGTAAGGATCACTGAATTCTATATCAAAATAAACACCTTCAACTTCTTCACTTGCATCCCAGCATTTAAGAATTATGTCATTACCGACTGTGTATCCGGGATCACCACTTGAAAGTGTGCTCCATGCAATAAACGTATTTTCGAATTGATTTTCGGGTGTACAAACTTGTGTAAGTCTGATTGCACCAACCATAACTTCACCATCAAAAATTGCTAATTCATCATAAGGTTGAAGGTCTAAATTATCAAAAGTTGCCGATGATAAATAAATTGTCCAAATCGGATCGGCAGGATTTCCTCCTCCAAAAACAAAATGCGGATCGGGAATCATGTTAAAATCAATTGTTGCAATGCTATAATGAGCATCACCTGTTGGAAAAACATCTCCCATATAGGCACCACCATAAGGATCAAATAATTCTATATCAAAATATTCTATTTCAAGCTCTTGGCTTGCATCCCAACATTTGAATGAATAAGCATTTCCTGCCTGGTAACCGGGTTGAGAAGTTAACACACTAAAGGCAATCAAATCATTTTCAAATAGATTATCCATAGTCATAACCTGATCTAATATAAAAGCTCCAACCATTACATCTCCATCAAAAATTGCAATTTCATCACCCGGCACTAAATCAACACCTTCGAATGTACCTCCTCCGAGATAAATTGTCCAGATCGGACTTGATGGATCGCCCCCCTCAAAAATAAAGTGTGGATCGGGAAATAGGCCAAAATCAAGATTTGCCAAACTATATTGTCCATCGCCGCTTGGGAAAACATCACCTGTATAGGCATCTCCATAAGGATTAGAAAATATATATTCGAAACTGATTGATTCAATATTTTCACTTGCATCCCAAACCTTTAAGGTAAAACTATTACCGGCTTGATAACCACTGCCACTTGTTATCTCAGAAAATGCTATCAAATCATTATTAAATTGATTGTCGGGTGTACAAACCTGAGTAAATACAAAAGCACCAACCATAGTTTCGCCATCAAAAATAGCAATTTCATCACCTGCCTGCAAATCTTCACCTTCAAGTTCACAATTACTTATGTAAATTGTCCAAATCGGACTTGATGGATCTCCACCTTCAAAATCAAAATGGTTTTCGGGACTTACACTTGTAACAGTAATATAATTTGTTTTAACTTCTGTATTGCTACCGCCGGGGCCTGTTACCGTTAGTGAAACTGTATAACTTCCGGGAGTATTATAAACAATAGTAGGGTTTTCTTGTGTTGAGCTTGATGGACTTCCACCCGCGAAAGACCAACTTCTGGAAGTAATTGAGCCTGTGGATAAATCAGTAAAACTAACACTTCCACCTTCTTCAACCGTTGTAATATTTGAAGTAAAATCAGCAGTAGGAGCAAGCACTTCAGGTTGGATTCCAATTACAGCAGCTTGATAATCGGTAAAATTACTACCACCGGGATTTAAATTGGTTAGATAAAAATAACCGTTATAAGAACCACTCCAACCCCAGTTGAAATGAAAATGATTAGTACCTTGATAACCATCGCATACAAACGCATGGCCTCCTGAACCTTGTCCTCTGTAAATCATTGGGCGTGATGCTTCCAATTCAACTTTTAATAAATTTTCCCATGCTACTGAAGAATAGTTGGATCTTTGCTTGTACTGGGCAGAAGAAGAATATGAAAAATAATTAATTAAAGCAGTTCTTGTATCACTTGTCCATGCACCTGAGCCACTGGGACTGTAATCCATATCAACACTAACACCGCAATGATATAATAATGTCGCAACGGCTACATTATTATATGAAATATTATTTGGCATTGAAGCCCAATCATAAGTAGTTGCTCCAAAATTAGCAGATAAAGTTCCATAAGAAGCAGTATAATAAGAATGCGAACCGGTTCCCTGCTCCGGGTGATTATGGTATTTCATAACCTGTCCCATAGCAGTTGCCACACATCCCGCATAAACATGATCACAAGGGCCAGCATAGTCAACAGGACATAATTCATTATAATAACAGCCCTGATTCCATGTTGTTGTTAATAGCGGATTCACTCCTAAAACGCCATCTACAGATGGATAATTTGAATTATATTCTATCCATGCCTGCTCTATTGTTTCATCAGCTTGCAAGCCGTTATTTTTAACAAACAAAATTTGCTCTTTGTAATTATTCATCCAATCAACAAAGTTAGGAGGCTGCTCGCTTCCTTCTATATATTCACCTGTAAATGAACACCCTAATGTAGGGAAAGCATCATCATCGGCAGAAATAATTACGAAGCCATCGTTTTGATTCACATTGAAAACATAATAAATCGGTATTGTGCCTTCAGTACAAGTGTAAACCAATTCAGGTTTCACTTCATTATAAGTCAAATTTTTACTATCAGGTAACACTTCATAATAAAAATTCTTTGCTACATTTTTTGCAGTATTTACATCAACCGGCCCTGCATAAGCCGAAAAAATAATAAGTAAACTTATCATTTTAAAAATAATAAACTTTTTCATCATGTAATTTTTTAATTTAATTTATATATTTATTAACACTATTTTATCACTTTTAATCCAATCAATTAACTAATACAGTTAATATATAGAAATACAAATGTACGCAAATTATTAATAAAACAATTTAATTATATTAAAAAAACATAAAAAAATCCTGACTAATCGAAATCAATCAGGATTTTATGAAATATATGGTTTCCAAATATTTCTAATCAACAGGAAAAATTAGGGATGGTATCCCTTTTGGGTTTCAATGTGTAATCAACATTTTTGTATTCTTCCAGAGGCCTGCCTGCACGGAGCCGTTTTGGCATAGGCAGGGATACCATCTCTGCCTCTATCTTTAGAAGTCAGCGGGTGACTCCAAGTCACCCGCTGACTATACAATTTCCTTTTTTTATTGTATCACAATCTTCCTAACCTCACTAAAGTCCTCACCACTAAAGCTTATAAAATAAACCCCGGCAGGTAATTCTCTTAGATCAAGTTGAGTTGAAATATATCCGCTTAATTCAAAATTAGAATATTCTTTTCCTCTTAAATCAAATACTTTAATTGAAATATTACCTTTAATTCCTTTGAGTGAGATATTAAATATTCCTTTGGAAGGATTTGGATAAATTGAAATAGTTTCTTCAGCATTTTCAATTGATCCTTTTGTAATATTTACAATACTATATTCACCGTCTTCATTGGGATAAACTTCCGAAACATAAGAATCATAGATTGGCTCCATGGTGAAATCGGCAGGAATAATATTATTTTCCGACCAGACTTTTAAAATTATCGGATTGCCTTTTTCATAACCTTCTCCATTAATTAAAGTACTAAATACAGGAAGTTCGTTTTCAAAAGCGTTTTGAGAATTGATCTTTAGCGATCCTATCATTTTATTTCCATCATAAGCTGCAACTTCATCGCCAATTTCCAGGCCTTCTATGTAAATTGTATAAACTGCTTCGGCGGGATTACCTCCTTTAAAAACAAAGTGAATTGTTTCATTGCTTTTTGTTTTCTGGTCTGACAATTCATAAGCATGGTTTTTATCCTGAATAGATAAATTATCAAACGGGTTTTGCACGTCCGTATGGATTTTCGAATAATCCTTTAGGCAACGAACACTAAAACCGTAATCCTTACTGTATGTGATACGGTGGACGACATCGTAATCATAGTCCAAGAGCCGATACCACGCGGTACGTGTATAGTCCTGCGAGGAAGACCAAAAGTAGCCGTAGTAGCCCAAAGTGTAGAAATCACCGCTTGGGTACCTGAAGCCGGCCGGAAGAGCACCAAAATCATAAAGCCCAGAGCCATTACCACCAGAGTTCCAACCTGTTATGGATTTAAGATTTAATCCGGCATCATAACCTCTATATCCTGTATTATTCCAAATAGGGTCGCCTACAGGATATTGGCTGTCAACTGTGCCTTCCAGTATTTTCCATTCATCGTCTGTTGGAATATGCCAATCGGCAGGACAAATACCTTGCACACCAGGTGTTGTTGTATATTGCATCATTTCGTTCCATTGGTATAAACCGCCGTATTCATCGCAATTGGCAGTATTATTATCATAACAATATTTTTCAATTACGCTATTGTTTGTCATTTCTTCAAAACCGTTTATCATTTCACCTATGTTTAGGTTTTCAGCCATCCAACATTGGTCGCCAATTTGAACGGTGGAGTAGATTTGTTCGTCACGAGGGTCGGTGAAGGGATCACCGCAAGTAAATGATGTAGGATAAATTAGAATATCATCGGCATACATTTTTACCAGATAACCTTCGCCAGGCTGACAATCGCCTAAACCATTAACCCAATTCGGGCCGATTTTTCTTAAAGTTTGCCCCTGAGAGTTTCTAATAAACTCAAGATTATCTCCAATAATGGTTTCAAAGGCATCCAGAGCATCTATTGGGGTTTCGGGGAAATAGCTTACAAACTTAAATCCTGTTGTTAGCGGAATTGGAGTTGCCGGGTCAATTGCATCGCCCTCAATACTAAATGAATCATCGGCATTCATTTTAACAAGGTAACCTTCGTCAATATCCCAGTCGCCTATGCCGTTTACCCAATTCGGGCCGATTTTTCGTAATGTTTGTCCTTGTGAATTTCTAATAAAAACAAGATTTTCATTTAATATTTCTTCAACCACTACAAGCATATCGGGATTTTCGGGAATAAGCCGTGATGATACAAATTGAAAGCCGGAAACAAGATCATAGTTTTGTATTCCTATTAATAAAAAGCCGTTTTCAAGTGGTAAAAATGTTCCGTCATAGTAATTGGAACCATTCACATCGTAATATCCTAATGGAGAATAAGGCAAATTGAAAGTAGCATCCAATATTGTATCATTTACCGAATTAACATTATAAGCTTGAATCGTTGAAGAACCCTGGTTAAACCAAATCATGTTTGTACCCTGGGTAAAATGAGTATTTTGCCCTGAAATTGTTACGGTTAATGTCTGTCCATTATAACCTGACTCAGGGTTTATTGAATTTATTATTGGAAATTCTAATAAAAAACCGTTTTCAAGTGGTTGAAGCAATCCGTCATAAGAATTATAACAATTTACATCGTAATACCCTAAAGGAGAAAATGGTAGACTAAAAGTAGCATCCAATATCGTATCATTTACCGAATAAATATTATAAGCTTGAATTGTTGAAGTTCCCTGTTCAAACCAAACCATATTCGTTCCCTGAGTAAAATGTGTATTTTGTCCTGAAATAGTTACTGTTAAGGTCTGTCCCGGATGTCCTGACTCAGGATTAATTAAATTAACTAAAGGGTCATCTTTTTCGTTATGGCCTTTGTTTCCGGAATCGGCAAAAACAAAAGAGTTAAAACTTATGCTGATAATTAAAAATAATGCGATGGTTTTGATTAACTTCATGGTAAAAAACTTATTTTATTATAGAAATACAAATGTAAACAATTTTGTTAGTATTTACACATTGGGTTAAATTATTATTCAAAAAATTGTTATATTGTTAAATTGTTAATTTTGGGTTTGTGTAATTTACACAGTAATTTTTTTTTATTCCTTTTTTATATATTTCTTTCTGAAATTTTCAGCCTCAATATGAGTAATTGCTTTATCAATCTCTTCAAGTGAATAAATTGCTTCTTCAATCAGCTGTGTTTCAATATCTGAATTATTTTCAATAGAATGTTGATGAATTACCAACATCCAATCATCGCTTATTGTAATTGCTTCTAATCTAAGTGATAAAACTCTTTCATTAACTGTATTTTTTAAAAGCCTGATTTTTTCTTTAATAACTGTAATCAAATAATCCTCGTATTTTTGTGAGCTGTTTTCAGGATCAATTTTCATTAAAATCTCATAGGCTAAATCTATTTGTCCGGTATTAAAATATACGGCACATAAATTAAGATAAGGATCAACAAAACCGGGTGAGATTTTGATAGCTCTTTTATATAAAACTATGGCGCTGTCGTGTAATCCGTTAAGCTCATAAGAAGTTGCCAGATTGTTTAATACATGTACATGATTCGGATGAATCGTATATGCTTTTTTGAATTGATCATAAGCATTTTTTTTATCCCCAAGATTAAAATATGCCGATCCGGAATACCAGCACAATGGAGTTGCTGTGGGATCGGTTTTATAAAAATAACTCTCAGCTTTATTAACCTCTTTTATTACTCCCTTCCATGAAGATTTCGATTTCAACTCCAGGGCATTTAATGTGTGTATTTCGCTTTTTATTCTTATTGTTGTTACAACCAGAGTCGCTGCCGACAAAATTATAGCTGTTATTACAACTATCCTCTTTATTGCTAAGGGTGAGATATTTTTTTTTACTTTATTCTCTTCTCGTTGAGTGAGCAAAATCAGTATTAAGATGGTATAAAAATAAAATGTATGTTCGACTCTCTCTTTCGGAAAGCTGAAAAAAGAAATTATTAAAAAAGAAGTTAATCCAAAAAGCAAAGTAATTGAAAGGGCTTTATCTTTAAACGTTTTTACTTTAAAAAGGTTTGAAAAAGCATAAAAATAAAATGCACCTATTATTATCAAATATAAAAATAAAGCAATTATACCGTTTTCAGTAAGTATCCAAAGGAAGTCATTATGCGGCCTTTGAAAATGTATATTGCCCTCGCTCGAATGCATTTCTTTGGTTCCATACTTAGGAATATAGATTTTCCAACCGGCCTGGCCAATTCCAAAAACAGGACTTTCTTTAAATATTTGAAGTGATTTTTCCCATAAATTAACTCTTTCCAAAGAAGAGCCATGTTTGTAATTCTCAATGAAATAAGTTTGTTTTGTAAATGTTTCTACCGATGTTAATTTTATTAAAATTATTGTGGAAATAATTATAGCAACAAAAAAAATGCTTGCAGGAATAATGTGTTTTTTAATTTTTTTATCACGAATGAGAAAAACTCCTAATATAAAAGTTTGAACAATTGCTGCTATTAAACTTATCCATACCGATTTAGTTAATAAAACAGTTATTAACAATACAATAAAGAACGATAAAATAATTAGAAACAGCCTTAAACGGGTTTTAAACAAAATAATGCCCATTAAAATAAACGGCATACATAACAATAAAAATTGAGAGTAAAGATTACGATGGCCAAAAGTTACATTAATTTTATAGGTTAACTGATGTCCATATTCTTCACTTATCAACAAACCTGCAAAGCGGAATAAACCGGACAAAACTACAATCAGTGTAACAACGGAAACGGCTATACTCAAAAATTTTATTAAATCTGTTTGATTTGTTTTTTTTAATGCAAAATAACCTAATGGAATCAATATTAAGTTATTTGAGGTTCTTAGCCATTCTGCTATGGCTTCTCCCTGATTTATTGCATTAAATATTGAAACAGATGATATAAGAATAAATATTCCAATTAAAATGAAGATAAAATATCCGGAAGTAGAAACAATATTTTTCTTTCCGGCATTATCAAATAAAACAAAAAATGAAAGGACAAGTGTGAATAAAGAAAATAGAAGTTGTTTTGGTAATAAAGCCGGATCAATAACTAACTGAGATTTAGTTAGAGGGATAATAATTAGAAAAATAATAAAAAGGTATGCTGATTTTGAAAGTTTTGGAACCATTTGAAACAAATTATGTTAGAATAGTCATCGGATGAGTTACTTACAAAGCTTTTCGAACATTTACCACATTTCCTAAATTAATAGGGCAAACTCATCCGATGAAGCGAAGCAAGTCCGTATGGATGACTTTGTGGTTATTGAATCACAATTTTTTTCACTTGACTAATGTTTTTCCCAATAAAGCTGATAAAATAAACTCCTTTTTCAATCTTGGAAAGATCAATCTCCATTTTGGATTGTCTGCCCGTCCGAAATGAAATGAAGGCGGGATTATTTTCAATAGCTAATTGATAAACTACTTTGCCTGAAATATCGCTTACTTCCAAACCTGTCAGGTTTTGAAAACCTGACAGGTTTTCGATAATAAATATCCCTTCCGATTGATTTTGATAGATTGAAATACTTTCTTTTGCATTTTCGATATTATTTTCATTTTTATTAATATTTATTATACTATACAATCCATCTTCGGCAGGATAAATATTTTCCATGTATGCTTTATTATAAGGAGCAGCCATAGTGTATTCAAAAGGAACTGCTGATTGAGTTAAGGAATCCCATACTTTTAAAATTACAGGATTACCTGCCTGATATCCGCGGCTACTGTTTAAGGTGCTAAATACCGGAAGTGCATTTTCAAATGCTTTTGTTGAAACTACCTTCATGGCTCCAACTAAAATTTCACCATCATAAGCAGCTATTTCGTCGCCAATTTGCAATCCTTCTATATACAATGTCCAAACCGGATCGGCGGCATTGCCTCCAGCAAATTTAAAATACTGTGCATTTAGTTTTGTTGATAATAAGCCTAAAAAAAAGAAGCAAATCATCATCATTAATGTTATTTTGTAAAAGTTTTTCATGTAATATTTTTTTATTGATTACTAACTTATTAAATCAATCAAAGGATTCCATCTTTTCATACTGAAACGCATAAACTTTTCAATTGTGACTGGAACATAAAAAAGTTGTTTTTTCAAAGTTATATCGTGATTTTAATGCATTCATGTTTAATGTCAGTTTAAAAGATGGAATCCATATTCAAATAATAAAAAATCAAATCTGACAGGTTTCGTTAATTTATTGTATCACAATCTTCCTAATCTCACTAAAGTTTTTGCCGCTAAAACTTATAAAATAAACTCCAGCAGGTAATTCACTTAGATCAAGTTGTGTAGAAGTTGATCCGATTGATTCAAAATTAGAATATTCTCTTCCTCTTAAATCTAATACTTTGATTTGAATATCACCTTTTACTCCTTCGAGTGAAATATTAAATATTCCTTTGGAAGGATTTGGATAAACAGATAATGTTTCATCCGTATTTTCGATTGATCCTTTTGTAATATTTGCAACACTATATTTCCCATCTCCTTCAGGATAAACATCCGAAACATAAGAATCATAAATTGATTCCATAATGAAATCGGCTGAAACAATATTATTTTCTGACCATACTTTTAATATTATCGAATTGCCTTCTTCATACCCTACACCATTTATTAATGTACTAAAAACGGGTAGTTCATTTTCAAAAGCATTTTGAGAATTGATCTTTACAGCTCCTATCATTTTATCTCCATCGAAAGCAGCAACTTCATCACCAATTTCCAGGCCTTTTACATAAATTGTATAAACCGCTTCGGCGGGATTACCACCTTCAAAAATTAAATTAGACGGAACTACAGTTGTTTTACCACTTGATTTTGCAGCAGCCGGATAAATGATTTCACCGTCGGCAAACATTTTAACAAGGTAACCTTCGCCAGTATTACAATCACCAATACCGTTTATCCAGTTAGGGCCAATTTTTCGAATCATTGCACCTTCCGAATCTCTAATAAAATCAAGATTATCGCCAATGATAGTTTCATAAGCAATGAGGGCATTCATTGGTGAAGCAGGGAGATAACTTACAAACTGATATCCTGTTTCCACAGGAATCGGAGTTGTAGGATCAACAAGAGTACCTGAAATTGAGAATGAATCATCAGCATTCATATTAACGAGATAACCTTCTTCAACAATCCAGTTACCGATACCGTTAACCCAGTTAGGGCCAATTTTACGTAACATTGATCCTTGTGAATTTCTTACGAAATCAAGGTTATTTAATACATCAGCCATAACAATCATCATATCTGGATCAGCAGGATCAACTGCTGATGAAATAAACTGAAATCCATAACTTAAGTCGAATGATTGTGACACATTTGATAAGAAATCAAGAGCTACAATACTGTATTCACTGTCACCGGCAGGAAAAACATCTCCTGTAAATGCATCTCCGTAAGGATTAAATAATTCTATATCAAAATATTCTATTTCAAGTTCTTCACTTGCATCCCAACATTTGAATGAATAAGCATTTCCAGCCTGGTATCCTGACTGAGAAAACAACTCACTAAAGGCAATCAGATCATTGTCAAATACATTATCCATAGTAAGAACCTGATCCAACATAAAAGTTCCAACCATTACTTCTCCATCAAAAATTGCAATTTCATCACCGGCTATTAAATCAACACCTTCGATTGCACCTCCTCCGAAATAAATTGTCCAAACCGGACTTGATGGATCTCCACCTTCAAATTGAAAGTGTGGATCCGAAGCCATACTAAAATCTAAACCCACTATGCTATAATCAAACTCACCTGCAGGAAATACATCTCCTGTGTAAGCATCTCCATAAGGATTAAATAATTCTATATCAAAATATTGGCTTTCAATTTCCTGGCTTGCATCCCAACATTTGAATGAATAAGCATTTCCGGCCTGGTAACCTGGTTGGGAAAATAATACACTAAAAGCATTCAGATCATTGTCATATTGGTTTTCAGGAGAACAAATTTGATCTAAAACAAAAGCACCAACCATAATGTTGCCATCGAAAATAGCAACTTCATCGCCTGCCTCCATATCTTCACCTTCAAATTCACAATTGCTTAAATAAATTGTCCAAACCGGACTTGATGGATCTCCGCCTTCAAAATCAAAATGAAGGTCAGGGATTACATTTGTAACCGTTATATAATTTTCTTTTGTTTCTGTGTTGCCACCACCGGGTCCAATAACTGTTAGTGAAACTGTGTAATTTCCTGGAGTATTATAAACAATAACAGGATTTTCTTGTGTTGAGGTTGATGGAGTTCCACCCATGAAAGACCAGGCTTGGGAAGTAATTGAGCCGGTGGACAAATCAGTAAAATTAACACTTCCACCTACTTCAATAGTTGTAATATTTGAAGTAAAATCAGCAACAGGAGCAAGCACTTCAGGCTGGACTCCAATTACAGCAGCTTGATCCTCGGTAAAATTAGAACCACCCGGATTTAAATTACTAACATAGAAATAACCGTCATAATAACCACTCCAACCCCAATTGAAATGAAAGTGGTTAGTACCCTGATAACCGTCACAAACAAATGCATGGCCTCCTGAACCAAAACCAACATATATCAATGGACGAGAGGCATCTAATTCATCTCTCAAAAGACTCTCCCAGTCGGTGGTCGAATAACTTGACTTGTATTTACTTTGTGCATCTGGTGAATATGCAAAGTAATATATCAAAGCTGAGCGTATAACGGAAAAACCAGCTCCCGAACCATTAGGTCCATAATCCATTAACACACTAACTCCACAATGATATAATAATGTTGCAATGGGAATATTACTTGAACCAATACTATTTGGCATTGATGCCCAATCGTAGGTAGTTGCTCCGAAATCAGCAGATAAAGTTCCATAAGGATCACAATTATAAGAAAACGAACCGGTTCCCTGTTCCGGGTGATTATGGTATTTCATAACCTGACCCATTGCTGTTGCAACGCATCCCGCCCAAACATGGTCACAAGGGCCTGCATAATCAACCGGGCATAATTCATTATAATAACATCCCTGATTCCAAGTTGTTGTTAATAACGGATCCACGCCGAGAACGCCTTTTACAGATGGATTATTTGAATCATATTCCATCCATGCCAGCTCAATTGTTTCATCAGCTTGCAAATTGTTATTCTTAACAAATAAAATTTGCTCTTTATAATTATTCATCCACTCAACAAAGTTAGGAGGTTGTTCAACACCTACCAAATATTCACCTGTAAATGAATGCCCTAATATAGGGTAAGCATCATCATCGGCAGAAATAATAACAAAGCCGTCGTTTTGATTAATATTGAAAATATAATAAATCGGTATTGTGCCTTCAGTACAAGTATAAACCAATTCAGGTTTCACTTCATTATAAGTCAGATTTTTACTATCAGGTAACATTTCATAATAAAAATTCTTTGCAACATTTTTTGCAGTATTTTCATCAATAGGCCCTGCATAAGCCGAAAAAACAATTAGTAAACTAACTATTTGTAAAATAATAAACTTTTTCATCATGTAATTCTCTTAATTTATTTGTATATTTATTTTCTCTATTTTTTCATTTCAATCAGTCAATCAACTATAATAGTTATTGAAATACAATATGTACGCAAAATTATAATAAAACAATTAATTGTGTTAAAAAACATAAAAAAATCCTGATTAATCGAAATTAATCAGGATTTTTTTAAAGTAGAGACAAGGCATGCCTTATCTCTACACCAATTACATTTTATTGAATCACTATCTTCCTAACCTCACTAAAGTTTTTCCCGCTAAAGTTTATAAAATAAACTCCTGCAGGTAATTCCGTTAGATCAAGTTGAGTTGAAGTTGATCCTATTGATTCAAAATTAGAATATTCTTTGCCTCTTAAATCAAATACTTTAATTGAAATATCATCTTTAATTCCTTCGAGCGAGATATTAAATATTCCTTTGGAAGGATTTGGATAAACAGATATTGTTTCCTCTGCATTTTCAATTGATCCTTTTGTAATATTTACAACACTATAATTCCCATCTCCTTCAGGGTAAACATCCGAAACATAAGAATCATAAATAGCTTCCATAGTGAAATCGGCTGAAACAATATTATTTTCAGACCATACTTTTAATATGATCGGATTGCCTTCTTCGTAGCCTTGGCCATTAATTAATGAGCTAAATACGGGGAGTTCGTTTTCAAAAGCGTTTTGAGAATTGATTCTTGTGGCTCCAATCATTTTATCTCCATCGTAAGCTGCAACTTCATCACCAATTTCAAGGCCTTTTAAATATAAAGTATAAACCGCTTCGGCGGGATTACCAGCATCGAAAATTAAATAAGACGGAACTACAGTTGTTTTACCACTTGATTTTGCAGCAGCCGGATAAATGATTTCACTGTCAGCATACATTTTAATGAGATAACCTTCGCCAGGCATACCATCACCAATACCGTTTATCCAGTTAGGGCCAATTTTTCGAATCATTGCACCTTCCGAATCTCTAATAAAATCAAGATCATCGCCAATGATAGTTTCAAATGCAAGGAGAGCATCCATAGGTGAAGTAGGGAAATAACTTACGAACTGAAATCCTGTTTCAACGGGAATCGGAGTTGTAGGATCAACAAGAGTGCCTGTGATAGAGAATGAATCATCAGCATTCATTTTAACGAGATAACCTTCTTCAACAACCCAGTTACCGATACCGTTTACCCAGTTAGGGCCAATTTTACGTAACATTGATCCTTGTGAATTTCTTACGAAATCAAGGTTGTCGTTTAATACATCAGCCATAACAATCATCATATCAGGGTCATCAGGATCAACTGCCGATGAAATAAACTGAAATCCATAACTTAGGTCGAATGATTGTGATACATTTGATAAGAAATCAAGAGCAACCATACTATATTCACCGTCACCGGCAGGAAAAACATCTCCTGTAAATGCATCTCCGTAAGGATTAAATAATTCGATTTCAAAATATTCGATTTCAAGTTCTTCACTTGCATCCCAACATTTGAATGAATAAACGTTTCCGACCTCATAACCCGGTTGAGAAACTAATTCACTAAAAACAATTAAATCATTGTCAAATATATTATCCATTGTAATAACCTGATCCAACATAAAAGCACCAACCATTACATCTCCATTAAAAATTGCAATTTCATCACCCGGCACTAAATCAACACCTTCGATTGCGCCTCCTCCGAGATAAATTGTCCAAACCGGATTTGATGGATCTCCACCTTCAAAATCAAAATGTGCATCCGGAGCCATACTAAAATCTAAACCGACTATACTATAATCATACTCACCTGCAGGAAATACATCTCCGGTGTAAGCATCTCCGTAAGGATCTAATAATTCTACATTGAAATATGCACTTTCAATTTCCTGGCTTGCGTCCCAACATTTGAATGCATAAGAATTTCCTGCCTGATAACCGGGTTGAGTAAACAACATACTAAAAGCAATCATATCATTGTCAAATTGGTTCTCAGGAGAACAAATTTGATCTAAAACAAAAGCACCAACCATAATGTCGCCATCAAAAATAGCAACTTCATCGCCTGCCTGCATATCTTCACCTTCAAATTCACAATTGCTTAAGTAAATAGTCCAAACCGGATTTGAAGGATCTCCGCCTTCAAAATCAAAATGAGGATCAGGGATTACATTTATAACCGTTATATAATCTGTTTTTGTTTCCGTATCACTTCCACCCGGTCCTGTAACTGTTAATGAAACTGTATAATTACCGGCAGTATTATAAGTTATTGTCGGGTTTTGTTGAGTTGACGATGCAGGTGTACCACCATAAAAAGTCCAATTTCTTGAGGTAACATTTCCTGTGGATTGATCGGTGAACTGTACCTGATCGCCTGCATTAACATTAGTTACATCAGCAGTAAAATCTGCAACAGGTGCAAGAGCAGAAGGTTGAATGCCAATAACGGCAGCTTGCAAAGTAGTGAAATTGTAACCACCGGGATTCAAATTACTAACATAGAAATATCCGTTAGCATAACCGCTCCAACCCCAATTGAAATGAAAATGATTTGTACCCTGATAACCGTCGCAAACAAATGCATGACCTCCTGTACCTTGCCCTCTGTATATCATGGGACGAGATGCTTCTAATTCATCTCTCAAAAGAGCCTCCCAGCCTGAAGTCGAATAATATGCTTTTTGTTTATATTGTGCAGTTGATGAATACGAAAAGTAATTTATCAAAGCTGAACGTGTGTCGCTTGTATATGCTCCGGACCCATCAGGGCCATACATCATTTCCACACTAACTCCACAATGGTATAATAAGGTTGCAACAGCAGAATTATGAGAATAAAGGCTATTAGGCATTGATGTCCAATTATATGTTGTTGCACCAAAGTTAGCCGAAAGAGTACCGTAAGGAGAACAATAATAAGAATGTGAACCGGTTCCCTGCTCAGGATGATTATGGAATTTCATAACCTGCCCCATAGCAGTTGCAACACATCCCGCCCAAACATGGCCACCGGGGCCTGCATTATCAACCGGACATGAGGCATTATAATAAGTACCCTGATCCCATGTTGTTGTCAGCAATGGATTTACACCTAAAATTGGATCGGTAGGTTGTGGTTTTGTTTGATATTTGTTCCATGCCTCTGAAATTTGTTCATCAGCTTGTAACCCGTTTTCCTTCACAAACAAAATCTGGTCTTTGTTGTGATCCATCCATTCAATAAAATTAATTGGTTGTTCAATATTATCTATGTATTTCCCTGTAAATGTATATCCTAAAAAAGGATATACATCATCATCAGCAGCAATGATAACAAAACCATCATCCTGATTTACATTAAAAATATAATAAACCGGAATATTTCCTTCACTTCTTGCATAAACCAGCGACAAATTAATATTGTTATAATCCATCCCTTTACTAAGAGTAACTTTCTCCCAATAAAAATTCTTCGCAACATTCTTTGCGTTATTCACATCTATTTGTCCTGCATAAGATGACAAAACAAATAACAGGCTAAAAACCTGACTAATAATAATCTTTCTCATCATAAAATTTCTCCTAAAAAATTTAAATTTATATTAATATTACATTTATCCATTAAAAAAACAAAGTGTAGATTTTTCTTCTTAAAAATCGCAAAAATATATAAATTACTGAATTAAGCTGTAAATAAAAAATATTATTTTCATAGTAAATAAATGTAATTTGCTAATTTTGATTTATGTTTTGACAAAAACATTTGTTATAGCATAAAAATATTTTCTTATGAAAAACATAAAAATTACTATCCAAAGTATAATAACAATTATACTCATTTTCAGCCTATCAAATTGCGCTCAGAAATCAAAAGAAACACCAAAAAACGCACTTGGTTTTGAAAGTTATATTTCGGGCTTTACTTCGGATGCTATTTCGGTTGAAAGTAATATTAGAGTGATTTTATCCTCAAATTCAGCCTATAATTCAGGAAAAGTTGATCTGTCGGGAATGAAATTATTTGAGTTTTCACCAAAAATCAAAGGAAGTGCTCAATGGCTCAATAAATGGACAATTGAATTTGTTCCTGAAGAAACCCTTCAACCGGGGATTATTTATAAAGTTTATTTTAATTTATCTAAATTAGAGAAGGTACCTAAGGAGTTACAGATATTCAAATTTGATTTTCAAACAATAAAACAATCCTTTTCATTTATCAACAAAGGAATTAAATCAACTGAGGAAAGTAAAGATTTATGCAGTATTGAAGGATGCATAATTTCGGCAGATGTAATTAATGAAGATGATGTCAAGAAAATTGTTTCCGCTAAATTAGACGGGAAAGAATTGGAAATAGTTTGGAGCGGGGAGAGCAAACCAAAAGAATTTAATTTTAGTATTGAAAATCTGAGTAGAACAAAACAAGATCAGCAAGTTGAGATTGATATTGATGGGAAAAAAACAGGAGTTGACTTTGAACAAAAAGAAAAAGTTATAATTCCGGCAATTGATGATTTTAAAGTTGTTGATATAAAACGAATACAAAAACCCTCTCAATCAATTAAGGTATTCTTTTCAAATGCATTAAAAACTTCCCAAAACCTTGAGGGTTTAATTAATTTATCAAATAGAGAAAAACTTCGATTAATAATTCAGGATAATGAAATTCAAGTTTATCCTAATAAAGGATTGACCGGTAAGGTTGAATTAAATATTGAACCGGGAATAATTAGTGCTTTCGGAGAAAAAATCAATAAAAGATTTACTTATGAGATAAATTTTGATGAATTAAAACCTGCTCTGAGAGCTATTGAAAGCGGTGTTATTATGCCTGATTCCAAAGAACTTATTTTCCCTTTCCAGGCTGTTAATTTGAAAGCAGTTGACCTTGAAATTATTAGAATTTTTGAAGATGATATCTCTCAGTTTTTTCAAGTAAACCAATTAAATGGTTATAATCAACTAACAAGAGTAGCGAGGTCAATATTGAGAAAAACAATTAAGTTGGGATCAGACAATTCTATCGACCCTAAAAACTGGAACACTTATTCTATCGATCTAACAAAACTTATTAAACAAGAGCCTGGTGCGATTTACAGGGTAATACTAAAAATCCGAAAAGAATATTCAACTTATTCGTGTGGAGATGATGAAGCCAATAAATCCCTGCCGGAAATCACTGATTTTGAAAAATCTGATTTCGAGAAAGAAAACAACTGGAACGGACCGGGTTATTATTCCTCTTATTATTATCCACCTGGTTACAGATGGAAAGAACGCGACAATCCTTGCCATGTTTCATATTATTCTTCAAACAGAAGTCTCTCACAAAATATTTTTGCTTCCGATCTTGGAATTATTGCCAAATCGGGTTCTGATAATTCCATGCTTTTTACGGTCACAAATCTAAATACTTGTTTACCAGTTCAAGGAGCTGAGCTTGAAATTTACAATTTCCAACATCAATTAATGGGGTCGGTAAAAACCGGCCAAGATGGTTTTGCCAAAATCAATCTTGAAAACAAACCGTTTTTATTGATTGCAAAAAAAGAAAAGCAAAGAGGATATTTGCGTCTCGATGATGGTTCTTCGCTTTCGCTAAGCAATTTCGATGTTTCCGGCAGTAAAGTCAAAAACGGGCTTAAAGCATATATTTATGGTGACCGTGGAGTTTGGCGGCCAGGCGATTCTTTGTTTGTAACTTGTATTGTTGAAGATAAAAACAACAAACTTCCTGAAAACCATCCGGTGATTTTTGAACTCTTTACGCCTCAGGGCCAATTATATGAGAAGCTTAACAAAACCAATGGACTAAACGGTTTTTATTGTTTTAAAACGAAAACCAATCAGGAAGCAGAAACAGGAAACTGGACTGCAAAAATTAAAATCGGGGGAAATACTTTCTCGAAAAAAATCAAAATTGAAACCGTCAAACCTAATCGTTTGAAAATTGATCTGGATTTTGGAGAAAAACTGATCACTGCCCAAGAAGATACTATCAAAGGTAATTTAAGTGTAAATTGGTTGTTTGGAACTGTTGCAAAAAATCTTATAGTAAAAATTGATCTGTGTTTAAAAAGCTATAGAACTATTTTTAAAAATTATAAAAAATTCACTTTTACAAATCCTGCAAAACAATATTATCCTCATGAAAAAACTATTTTCGACGACAGAGTTAACAATAAAGGAAAAGCGGAAGTTGTTGTCGGGTTATCAAAAAACAAAACTTCTCCGGGAATGTTAAAAGCTCAGTTTTCGATTAAAGCATTTGAAGAAGGTGGCGACTTTAGTATTGATAATTTCTCAATCCCCTACTCTCCTTATAAAAACTATGTAGGAATAAAACTACCGAAAGCTTCCAAATCATATTATGAATTATACCTTACCGATACAACTCATACTGTAGAAATTGTAAGCCTTGATGAATTTGGGAACCCAATTTCTATACAAAAACTGAGAGTAAAAATTTATAAACTTAACTGGCATTGGTGGTGGAATTCAAGCGATAATGATCTTGCTTCATACATTAATCGAAGACAAACAAAAACTGTAATTGAAAAGACCATTTCCACAAAAAACGGAAAAGGAAGTTTTGATTTTAAAATAAAATATCCCGAATGGGGAAGATATTTTGTCGAAATTTCCGATCCTTCAAGCGGGCATTCAGCCGGAAAAATATTTTACATGGATTGGCCGGAATGGTATGGGCGTTCAAACAGAAAAAACTCGGAATCGACTTCTATGTTAAGTTTCTCGTCAGACAGACAGAAATATAATGTTGGCGAAACTGCAAAAATTACTTTTCCTTCAGGAGGTAACGGACGAGCATTGATTAGCATTGAATCGGGTTCAAAAGTAATTAAAGCCGAATGGATTGAAACAAGCAAAAAAGAAACTCTTTACGAATTGGATGTCACCGGTGAAATGGCTCCTAATATTTATGTGAATATTTCATTAGTGCAACCTCACGCACAAACCGTTAATGACTTACCGATACGTCTTTACGGAATTCTGGCTGTTATGGTTGAAAATCCGGCAACAATACTTCATCCTACAATTGAAATGCCTTCAAAACTTAAACCTAAAGAAGAAGCCACAGTAATTGTTGCTGAAGAAAACGGAAAAGCCATGACCTACACAATTGCAATAGTTGATGATGGATTATTAGACCTTACGAATTTCAAAACCCCAGATCCATGGAAAGTTTTTTATGCCCGCGAAGCTCTCGGGATAAAAACCTGGGATATGTATAATATGGTAATGGGTGCTTTTGGTGGGAAATTAGGACAAATATTTGCCGTTGGAGGCGATGAAAGCCTTAAGAAAAACGCCGCTAAAAAAGCTAATCGTTTTAAAGCAATGGTAAGATTTATGGGCCCGTTTGACCTGGAAGCAGGCCAAAAGCAAAAACACACTTTTAAAATCCCAAATTATATTGGTTCGGTAAGAACTATGGTTGTGGCCGGAAATGATGGAGCTTACGGTTCTGCTCAAAAGACGACTCCCGTGAAAAAACCATTAATGATTCTTGCTACTTTACCCCGGGTTCTTGGTCCCAACGAAACGGTGAAACTTCCAATTAATGTTTTCGCAATGGAAGAAAACATAAAAAAGGTTGATTTACAATTAGAAATTAATGATTTCTTTACAACAGAAAAAAAATCTACAAGTATTACGTTTTCTGAAACCGGTGATAAATTAGCGTGGTTCGATTTGAAAGTTGCCAATAAAACAGGCATCGGGAAGGTGAAAGTAATTGCTAAATGTGGCAACGAAAAAGCAGAATATAATATTGAAATTGAGGTAAGAAATCCAAATCCACCACGAACAGTTGTAGTTAATTCTGTTTTAGAAACCGGCAAAACATGGGAAGATACTTTCGATTTATTCGGATCTGAAGGGACAAATTCTGCAAGCCTTGATATTTTCGGGACTCCTCCTTTCGGCCTTGAACAACGTTTGTAATATTTGCATAAATATCCTTTCGGATGTTCCGAGCAAGTTACTTCGGCAGTTTTTCCTCAACTTTTTCTCGAAAATTTAATGGAACTTTCTAATGATGAAGAAATCTATATCAGTAAAAACATAAATCTTGTAATTAATAAATTGAGATCGTATCAAAGTTATAATGGAGGTATAAAATACTGGCCGGGTGCAAAAAGGACTAACGACTGGGTAACAAACTATACAGGACATTTTATGCTTGAAGCAGAAAAAAAAGGTTATAGTCTTCCAATTAACTTCAAAGAAAACTGGATAAGATATCAGCAGAAAACTGCCGGTAACTGGACTCCTTATTCTGAAGATTTCAGAGGATATCAACGAAATTCAGATATGGTTCAGGCTTATCGACTTTTCACACTTGCTATTGCAAATAAAGCTTTACCCGGTGCAATGAACAGGTTAAAAGAACTGCCCAAAATCTCAATTCAGGCCAGATGGTTATTGGCTGCGGCTTATACCATTAACGGACAGATTGAAGCAGCAAAAGAGATCATATCCGATGCTTCGACATTTTTTGATGATTATAAGGGAAGTTACTACTATTATGGTTCAGAATTACGGGATGAAGCCATTGTTTTATTAACACTAAGCTTAATGGACGAAAAAGACAAAGCCTTGCCGGTAATGCAGAAAATTTCAAAAAACCTTAACAGTTCATCATGGTACAGCACTCAAACCACTGCATTCGGCCTCATTGCTTTGAGTACTTTTATCGGTGAAAAAGATAAAACTACTGATCTTATAGAATATTCATACAGCATTAATAATGAGACTGAAAAAAGGATAAAATCTCTTTACGCTGCCTCGCATATTGATATGGATGTCGGGAATGAAAAAAGTGGGAAAGTAAATATTACAAATACCGGAAAAAATATTCTTTATGCTCAATTGACTTTATCAGGAACACCAATTACAGGTGATACGGTTTTCGAGCAAAACCATCTTAAAATATCAGTTGAATACAAATATATGAACAACAACAAAATTGATATTTCAAAGATCAGTCAGGGAACAGATTTTAAGGCAGAAATAAGCATTACTAATCCGGGAACTTTGGGTTATTATGAAAATATGGCATTAACCCAAATTTTTCCTTCGGGTTGGGAAATTATTAATATGCGATTAAGCGATAGTTTTTCGAGTCAAACAAAAAGCATCCCAACTTATCAGGATATTCGCGACGACAGGATTTATACATTTTTTAATCTTGGGAAATCAAAAACATTTGTAGTTTTTCTTAATGCCACTTATCAGGGGAAATTTTACCTGCCTTCTGTTAGTTGCGAAGCCATGTACGACAACAATATCAGTGCAAGAGTACCAGGCAAATGGGTTGAAGTTGTTGAAGCCGGGGAGTAAAAAAAAGGATATTTGAACAAAGAAATAATTTTAATGTATTTTTCTATTATTGAAAAAATACTATATTTGCACATTATTTATGTGGAAAGATTTGATTGATTGCAACCACAGGAAAAAAATGCTAAACCAGTTTTATCCTATAAAGTACAATCAGAAATTTTCCCAATATTGTTTAATTTTTAAAAAGAAAAATAATGGGATATTTATTTACATCAGAATCAGTTTCTGAAGGACATCCGGACAAGGTTTGTGACCAGATTTCGGATGCATTATTAGATGAATTTTTACGCTGGGACAGAGAATCCAAAGTAGCTTGCGAAACCCTTGTTACCACGGGATTAACGGTTTGCAGTGGTGAAGTAAAAACAAACGGCTATGTTGATATTCAAAAAACAGTTAGAGATGTAATCAAAAAAATCGGATATACGAATGCCGACTATCGTTTCGATTATAATTCATGTGGAGTGATATCAACAATCCATGGACAATCAAGTGATATTAACCAGGGAGTTGTAAGGGCAAAAAAGGAAGATCAGGGAGCAGGCGACCAGGGAATGATGTTTGGTTATGCAACTATTGAAATGGATAATTTAATGCCTCTTCCAATTGAGTTGGCACATATTTTATTGCAGAAACTGGCTGATATTAGACGGGAAGGAAAAGTTATGACATATCTCCGTCCCGACTCAAAATCGCAGGTTACTATTGAATATGATGATAATGGCAAACCTCAGCGAATTGATACAATCGTTGTATCTACTCAACATGACGATTTTGATGAAGAAGTTAAAATGCTTGAGAAAATCAAAAGTGATGTTCGTGAGATTTTAATTCCCAGAGTAATCGAAACTCTTCCTGAAAGAATTAAAAAACTTTTTCAAAACGATTTTAAACTATTTGTCAACCCGACAGGAAAATTTGTAATAGGTGGCCCTCATGGGGATACCGGGCTAACAGGCAGAAAGATCATTGTTGACACTTACGGCGGAAAGGGTGCCCATGGCGGAGGAGCTTTTTCGGGAAAAGACTCATCAAAAGTTGATCGCTCGGCAGCTTATGCTACTAGACATATTGCTAAAAATCTTGTTGCTGCAGGTGTTGCCGACGAAGTTTTGGTTCAGGTTGCTTATGCAATCGGTGTTGCAGAACCGGTTGGACTGTTTATTAATACTTTTAACACTGCAAAAGTTAAAAACAGCGAAGGCAAAACATTAACCGATGGCGAAATAGCCGACAAAGTCAATGAAATTTTTGACATGCGGCCTTATGCAATTATTAAAAGATTTGGATTAAAAAATCCGATATTTCTAAAAACAGCTTCTTATGGCCATTTCGGCAGAGACAATTTCACCCAGGAAGTTGAGATCTATTATGAAGATGATAATACTAAGTTTAAAGAAGACCGTAACGGAACCAAAGTCTTTTCAAAAGAGGTTGAGTTCTTTGCCTGGGAGAAACTTGATTATGTAGATAAAATCAAGAAAGAATTTGGGATGAAATAAGATTGATTTTCGATTGATGATTGAATGCGTGAATGCTTAAATGCCTGAATAAATGAATGTTTAAATGGGCAAGTGCATTCACTCATTCTTGCATTCTTTTTTTCCCACTTTCCATTAGATTACTTTCGTAAATAGTTTTCCTTTGTGAAACTTTGTTATACTCCTTGTCCTACTTTGTGGTATAATAAAAAAACCATCCAACAAGTCATTTCATCGAACTTTAAATTAAGAAATACATTAATTTTGTCTTTCCAAATAAACAGGAGCATCATTTCAATTAATGAGAAAAAAAATACTCATAGCAATTCCGATTATCTTATTTTCTTTCTTATGGTTTTATTTTCCCCTTCCTGTCAGTCTTTTTAAAAATCCGTGCTCAACAATAATTGAGGACAGAAACGGTGCTTTACTTGGTGCTAAAATCGCTGATGACGGACAATGGAGATTTCCTCATACCAAAAAAATTCCCGAAAAATTCAAACAAGCTTTGGTACTATTTGAGGATCGTAATTTCTATTATCACCCGGGAATTAATATTCAATCTTTATTGAGAGCTTTAAAACAAAACATTTCGGCCGGGAAAATCATCAGTGGCGGTAGCACAATCAGTATGCAGGTGATCAGGCTTTCCCGAAAAGGAAAACCAAGGACAATTGGCGAAAAGATAATTGAAATCATCTTAGCCCTTCGTCTGGAACTTAGAAAATCAAAAGACGAGATACTTGCAATTTATGCTTCAAATGCTCCTTTTGGCGGCAATGTTGTCGGCCTTGATGCTGCCTCTTGGCGATATTTTGGCACTCCACCCGAAAATCTTTCATGGGCAGAATCTGCTACTCTTGCTGTTTTACCAAATTCCCCTTCATTGATTCATCCGGGAAGAAATCGTGAAAAACTTCAGAAAAAGCGTGATCGCCTTCTTGATCGCCTTGCTGAGAAAGGAACCATCACCGAGGCAATGTGTCAATTATCAAAAACAGAACCTTTACCTGAGAAGCCTCACCGGCTTCCACAATTCGCTTCACATTTATTAATAAAAAATTATCTAAAAAACAAAGGCAAAAGAATAAGTACAACTTTGAGTTTGAACTTACAGGACAATCTTAACGAAATAATTGAAAGACATCATAATATCTTAAAATCAAACGAAATACATAATGCTGCCGCCATAATAATCGGAATTGAAAATGGTGATGTACTTGCTTATACCGGAAACACTTTAAATCATCCAAAACCGGAATTCGGAGGTGAGGTTGACGTAATTACCGCTCCAAGAAGTACGGGAAGTATTTTAAAACCATTTTTGTTTTCATCAATGCTTAATGCCGGTGAAATATTGCCAAACACACTGATTGCGGATATTCCTACTCAAATTGCCGGATATGTTCCAAAAAATTATAATATGAGTTATGATGGTGCTGTTCCGGCAAAAATGGCTTTATCGCGTTCTCTGAATATTCCGGCTGTGAGAATGTTGCAATCTCATGGTGTGAATAAATTTCATCATTTATTAAAAAATCTTGGAATGAATACCCTTGTTTTTCCACCTGAGCATTATGGGCTTTCGCTGATATTGGGCGGAGCCGAAGGTAGTTTATGGGATATGGCAGGAATGTATGCTTCGATGGCGAGGGTTTTAAATAATTTTTATGAAAACAGCGGAAAGTATAATGATAAAGATATTCATCCTCCAACATATATTCTAAATAATGAATTGGATAATGAAAAGCCTGAAGTTTTTAAAGAGGATGGACTTTTATCGGCGGCTTCAATTTGGTTAACTTTTGAAGCCTTACTTGCTGTAAACCGCCCCGAAGAAGAAGCGGGTTGGGATTATTTTTCTTCATCAGAAAACATTGCATGGAAAACAGGGACAAGTTTTGGTTTCAGGGATGCCTGGGCAATTGGAATAACGCCTGATTATGTGATAGGAGTTTGGGTTGGTAATGCTGATGGCGAAGGAAGACCGGGGTTGACAGGTATTAAAACTGCTGCACCAATTATGTTCGATATTTTCAATCTCCTCCCCTATTCCGAATGGTTTTTGCAACCCTTTGATGAGATGAAACAAATTCCGGTTTGTCAAAAAAGCGGACACCGGGCATCTCCAATTTGTGATCCACTTGATTCGATGTGGGTTCAGTTAGACGGCCTCCGAACTCCTCCATGTCCTTATCATAAAATTTTTCATCTTGATAAAAACAACAATAGGATATCAAGTGATTGTGAGGAAGTTTCAAACATGATTCATCAAGCATGGTTTGTGCTTCCACCGGTTCAGGAATTATATTATAAATTTAAAAATCCTGATTATAAAATTCTTCCACCTTTCAGGAATGATTGTGAAAAACAAACTTTTAGCAACTCCTTACAATTTATCTTTCCAAAAAAAGATTCGAAAATATATATTCCCATTGAATTGGACGGAAGTCAGGGAAAAGCAATTTTTGAAGTGGCTCACCGCTTTCCCGAAACAAAAGTATTTTGGCATCTCGATGAAACTTATATCGGGCAAACCGAAAATTATCATCAAATGGAAGTTAACCCGCCAAAAGGTAAACATTCAATCACAATAGTTGATGAAAATGGTGAGAGTATTTCTATAGACTTTGAAATAATCGATAAATGAGTACAATTGTTAAATTGCTAAATGGTTATATTGCTATATTGTTATAGCAATTTAATAATTATGTTTCAAATCTTTTTTGAACATTACAAAATTTATTAAATTCAGGCTTAAATTAAAGTGGTAGTCAAGGCTTGACTAAAACCTGAGTTATTTCGTAAACGTACATTGTCAAAAAAGTCAAGCCTTGACTTATATAATGATAAATTTACTCAATTTCACTTTTAAACGTCTTTTGAAAAACCGGCCATTCTTTTGATAAATATGCATCTTCTCCAAAATAATGAAGAATCGGTTCAAATTTTGCAGCCGCAAGATATCCCGGTACAACAGTTATCAATTCATTTTTTTCATTTAAAAAAACATAGGATGGATAGGACATTTTTCCTCTCAACAAGGTATTTGCAAGCTCATGTGATGATCTTCTTCCATTAGGATTATTATTAACAAACTCCTGACCATTAAAAGTAATCGGTTCAATGCTTTCAGCATCGAATTTAACAGGATAATAATTTTCGTTCATGTATTTAATGATCACAGGATTTGAAAAAGTTGTGGCATCCATTTTTTTGCACCATCCACACCAATCGGTGTAAACATCAACAAATAACTTTCTTGGATTTTCTTTATTGAGTTCAACAGCTTCTTCAAAAGAATACCATTTGATTTTCTCATCTTCATTTTGAGCAAAAGAAATCTTACCGAAAAAAATTGCCGATAGTGTAAATATTAAAATTAAGGTTTTTTTCATATAGAATAATTGTAATTTATAGTAATTTGTTGTAATTGATCGTAATTTATTGTAATAAGTATTTTAGTGATGTCGTATTTCCCATATTTCCTTTATTCCCCTTATTTCCCCTATTCCCTAATTCAATAATCCCGTGAAGAACGCTCAATTTCACGTTTTATATCATTCTTTTTCAATGTCTCCCGTTTATCGTAAAAATGCTTACCCTTTGCCAAAGATATTTCTAATTTTGCCAATCCCTTTTCGTTAATAAATAGCGTGACAGGAATTATTGTAAAACCTTTTTCTGTTACTTTTGTTAAAAGTTTTCTTAGTTCACGTTTGGTCATCAGTAATTTTCTATCCCGTTTGGGTAGATGATTATAATGTGTACCAAATCTATATTCAGCAATATGCAAACCTTTTACAAAAAGTTCATGCTTTTCAAATGCACAATATGAATCAACGAGACTTGCTTTTCCGTCACGGATTGATTTAATTTCAGTTCCCGTCAATTGAATTCCACAAACAAATCTTTCAACAAGAAAATATTCGCGTGAAGCCTTCTTGTTTTTTATTTTAATTTGATTTGACATCAGGTGTTTTTTGTAGATAATTCAGTTATAGTTGATTACAATTTTACCAAAGCTATATATGAAAATCAGAAATTCGAAATTAGAAATTGGAAATTTTGCTTTCTCCTGAATTTCTAATTTCTAATTTCCAATTTCATTATACTATTTACAAAACATTATAATTTAATGAAATACTAAATAATAAATAGCCAATTACTTATTTGTTATCTCCAAGAATTAAAGGTAATCCATCTTTGCCGCTTCCAACAATAACCACTTTAGAATTTGTTGATTCGGCTAATTTCAAAGTTGCCTCGATCCCTTTATCTCTAAGGATTTTATCTGTCAAACTTGCACTTAAAATCCTATTTGCAGTTGCTTTTCCGTCAGCTTCAATTTTTTGACGTTGTGCCTCCTTTTCTGCCTTTTCAAGTTTAAATTCATACTCAAGTGATTCCTGTTCTTGTTTTAATTTACTTTCGATAGCCTTCTTTATGGTAGGTGGTAGAATTATCGAACGAATTAATATTTGATTTACCTGAACATTCTTCTTTTGCAAAATCTTTTTTGTTTCTTCAAAAATTTCATCCTGAATAACATCTCTTTTCGTTGAATAAATTTGTTCGGGCGTATATCGTCCGATAACAGATCGTGCAGAAGCTCTAAGTGAAGGAATTACTACCCGATGCAGATATTCTTGCCCGATAGTTGCGTGCAAAACACCTAAATGACTGTAAAGCGGCTGGTACCAAACCGATACATCAACCCTGATTTCAAGTCCGTTAGATGATAAAACATTCATATCTTCAGCTACCTCCTGTTGGCGTACTTCATAAACGATCATTTTATTCCAGGGAGCCATGAAATGAAATCCTTCGCCAAAAGTTTCCGTTGTATCAATACCTCCCCCAAAAGTCTTGAATAATACTCCGCCATTTCCCGCTTCAATTGTAACAGTCATTCTGCTCCAAAATACTATTAATAAAATTATTGCAATGATTACAATTGCAACCGGTAATACTTTTTTAATGTTTATTTCTTCTTGTGCCATAGTTATTATTTTTTTAGGTTAAAATTTCTGCTAAATTACAAAAATTAATCGAAAATCATAAATCTTTTAAGTTTCGGATTTCAGGTTTCGGGTTTCGGGTTTCGGATTTCAGGTTTCAAGTTTTGGGTTTTCAATCATCAATCAATAGTCAAAAATCATCAATCGTAAATTTTATCTCTGATAATATCAGAATTACTAATTTAGTTCGTTTATTTCTATTATGAAAAATAGATTTTTATTAACAGGATTTTTTTTATTAATATTTCATATTTCTTATGCACAGGATTTTATAAATATTAAACAAAAAATCAAAAAGCATTTCCCATCTCAAAATCAGTATCTAATAATAGATATTTCCGATCAAATACTTTTTTTATTTGAAAACGATACATGCATACTTAACTTTCCAATATCATCATCAAAATATGGAATTGGAAATCAGAGTGGAAGCAATAAAACCCCACTTGGTTTACATTTAATTTCAAGAAAAATAGGTTCAAAAGTTCCTTTTGGAGGAATCTTAGAAGGAAGAAAATTTACGGGTGAAATTGCAGAAATCTATACAGATGAAACTGATTCTCCAAAGGATATAATTACATCAAGAATATTATGGCTCAAAGGTTTAGAGTTAGGGATTAATAAAGGAGATAAAATAGATTCGTATAGTAGATATATTTATATTCATGGAACCAACGAAGAAGGATTAATTGGCAAACCCTCATCCCATGCTTGTATTCGGATGAAGAATAGTGATGTAATTAAATTATTTGAAATTGTTTCTATAAAAACGCCTGTTTACATTTCGGAATAATCTTTTATCAATTGATAATTGAAAATCGCAAACATGTGTTAATTAGAATCTTCTATAATTTTATTGATAAACCATTAAAATGGTTTTCGAAATCACATACATTAAGCAAGGGGCTGTCTCATTAAGTCCTGATAAAATCAATATTAACAACAATTGAAATCTAAAAAAAGTTATTAACAAAGTTATAAAACCCTAAACAACAGTTATTCAGATAGTTATGATTTCTATAAAACGTTGAATATTAGATAGATAAGATGTTTCACGTGAAACAATTGCGTGGTATTCAGTAATTTACTTACCTTTGTAAGGTAAAACTTATAAATTATAAATAGTATGAGAAGAAAATCATTCAAGAAATATGATCAACAACAGCTTCCCATTCTTCCACTTGACATAAGTGAAATGATACCGGAGGGTCATTTAGTCAGGATCGTCAATTCGGTGATTGATGATATTTCATGGGAAGTATTTGCAAAAGCTTTCAATAATGAAGGACAGCCGCCTTACCATCCACGCATGATGATGAAAGTTCTCATCTATTCATATGCGACAAAGTTGTATACTAGCAGGAAGATTGAAAAAGCGTTGATGCAGGACATTACTTACATGTGGGTATCTGGCATGCAGACTCCAGACCATAATACAATCAACCGTTTTCGGAGCTTCTATTTTAAAGATATTCTGGAGGATGTATTTACTCATGTACTGGATTTTCTACACGATAACGGTTATATAAAATATGAAAATTATTTTGTTGACGGAACGAAAATCAAAGCCGATGCCGGAAAGTATATCTATGTTTGGAAAAAGAATGTCCAACGTTATAAAGCCCAATTAACGCAAAGTGTAAAGGAATTGCTTAATGAAATAGACAAGACAAATCAGCATGAAGATAACGAATATGGGGGAAAAAGCTTGGAAGAACTTGGTGAAGGAAAAAATATAGACAGTAATAAACTTAAAAAACTTACAGAAAAACTAAATAAAGAATTGGAGGAGAAGGCAGAAAAGAAAAAGAAAAGATCGCTGAAGAGCAAGGTAAAAAAGCTGGAAAAGAAAACGGAAAAGCTACAGGAATATGAAAAACAGGAACAAGTTCTTGGGAAAAGAAATTCATTCAGCAAGACAGACAAAGATGCGACATTCATGCGTATGAAAGGCACCGACGAACTTAGGGCAGGCTACAATCAGCAAATTAGTACCGAAAACCAGTTTGTAGTAAACTATTCTGTACACCCTAATGGATCGGACACACCAACATTCAAAAGGCATCTTAAAAAAATAGTGGATAGGGGTGAGAAATATATTCCAAAAACTTTCACCGGGGATGCAGCTTATGGGAGTGAGGAAAATTATCAGGCACTGGAAGAAAACCAAATTGATAATTATTTTAAATACAACAGTTTTTATAGGGACATAAAAGGGAAAAACAAAAATCCTTTCCATAAAGACAATATGATTTATGATCTGGAAAAAGATATTTTTATTTGTCCTGCCGGAAAACAATTACATTTCTTTCAGCAAACAGAGACTACAACTGAAAACGGGTACAGAACAAGGATAAAAATATACAACTGTAGTGATTGCAAATTAAAAGAAAAATGCACAAAAGCAAAAGGAAATCGGAGCATACAACTTAGGGAAAAATTGGAAAAATACAAAGCACAGGCACGTAATAACCTTATTTCTGAAAAAGGTAAAAGACTGTGTAAACAAAGAGGTTATGATGTTGAAACTGTATTTGGTGACATTAAGTTTAATCAAGACTATGGTAGGTTTAGGCTAAAAGGAATCCAAAAAGCCGAAATTGAACTGGGCTTTTTAAGTATAAGTCACAATCTCAGAAAAATACAGATAAAGAAATCAAAAGCAGCTTAAAAAAAGCCTTATCGGACATAATATATATAAAAAATATTGATAAAACAAAAAAGATGACTTAACGCAAACTAAAATATTGAAAACACAAAAACCCTAAATGAATCTATTGAGATTTTCAATTGACTTAATTGGGAGAATAGGAATTTTAAACAATGATTAATGAGACAGCCCCTTGCTTAATAGAAATACCTGTATTTTAACCATTTTAATGGTTTGAAAATAATTTCATGAATTGATCAGGCTAAAAGATATTTTTTTTGGCTTTTGGAGAGTATACTGAAACGCATAAACTTTACAAACCCCAAAATAACTTAAACAATTAATTTTGTGCAGTCTGAGTAGGAGAAAATTTGCAAACCCGTTTTCTTTCAGTTTAATTGAAATAGAATTATGTTGGGATCACGCATCTATTTCGAAATATTTATTTTTTTGCGAGAATATTTATTTTCCAACATTTATACGAAACAGCTTCACGAAAGGAGTTTCCTCTGTTCGGAAAGGAGTTTCCTCTACCCGGAATGGAGTTTCCTCTACCCGGAATGGAGTTTCCTTTGTTCGGAAAGGAGTTTCCACTGTTCGGAAAGGAGTTTCCACTGTTCGGAAAGGAGTTTCCACTGTTCGGAAAGGAGTTTCCACTGTTCGGAAAGGAGTTTCCACTGTTCGGAAAGGAGTTTCCTCTACCCGGAATGGAGTTTCCGCTATTCACTAATTTTCTTATATAGGAATATCTGTCTCAATCAAACAGTAAATAAAACTATCAAGAAAATTACCCTCAAAAAAATAATTCTCCCTAAAATGAGCTTCTTTTCTAAATCCTTTTTTTTCAAGTAAGCGAATGGATTTTATGTTTTTGGGATTAACATTGGCTTCAATACTATGGACTTGTAAGTTGTTGAAACCAAAATCAATTAGTTTGTCAAACGCTTCTTTCATAAAACCTTTTCCTGAAAATTCAGGTTTCAAAGTATAGCCGATCTCAGCTCTGCAATGTTGTTTTATTAATCTCCAAAATCCAAAATACCCAATGAATTCATTGCTTGATTTTTTGATTATCGCCCAATTTATTCCGGTTTTTTCATAAAATGAAATATTAATATCTTCAATCATGCTTATTGAGTCCTGAATACTTACATGCTTGGGTGAATCCATAAAATTCATCACACTTTGATCAGATCTGATCGAAAACAGAGCGTGTTTGTCTGCTTTTTCAAACTTTCTAAAAATCAATCTTTCACTTTCTAATTCAGGAAATTCATTGAAAATTTTTTCGTTAATTTTTTTATTCATTTTATTTTTACTTCAAACCTGAAACCTTAGGATTGATTATTTTTGATTTTAAAAATTGATTTGGGTTTATTGAACTAACTCGGTAAGGTATCAAAAAGCAGGTCGATATTTTGAAAAGGCATGCCAAATTGGTCACTGATAAATTGCTTTACAACTTTGCCATTATATAAATAAACTCCGTTTCTGAGGCCAAAATCTTTTTTAATTAAATTATTAAGCCCGCCTTCTTCACTAATTTTAATTAATAATGGAGTAAAAAAGTTACTAAAAGCAATTGATGAAGTTTGTGGGATTCGCGAGCAAATATTTGGAACACAGTAATGAGTAACTTTATGCTTGATAAAAACAGGGGCTTTATGTGTTCTTAATTCTGAGGTTTCGAAGCAACCGCCATGATCGATACTAAGATCAATAATAATTGATCCTGCTTTCATTTCCATCACCATTTCTTCGGAAACTATGCAAGGGGATTTTCCTTCGTCAGCTCTGACAGCACCGATTACTACATCAGCGGTTTTTAATGATTTTCTTAAGATTTTGGGTTGAAAAACAGATGTATAGATTTTATTATTCAATTTTGTTTGAAGTTTTCTAAGCCGCGAAATTGAAATATCAAAAACTTTAACAAATGCTCCGAGACCTAAGGCAGCCCGGGCAGCATTTTCGCCGGCAGTTCCGGCTCCTAATATTACAACTTCAGCAGGATTAATTCCGGCAACTCCTCCGAGTAAAATCCCCTGTCCAAATTTGGCGTTGCTTAAATAATCGGAAGCAATTATTATTGAATAATTTCCGGCAATTTCACTTATTGATTGAACAACAGGGAAGGAACCTGTTTGATCCTTAATAAATTCACTTGCAATTGCTGTAATTTTTTTTTCAGTTAAACGCTTAAAATATTCTTTTTTTTGTGTGGGCATTTCCAGCTTTGAAAATATTGTTTGCTTTGATTTCAGGTAACTTATTTCATCTAATGAAAGCGGGCTTACTTTAATAATAATATCTGCCTGAAAAATTTCCTCACGATTTTTAACTATTTCTCCACCTGCATTGCTGTATTCAATATCCGAAAAATTTGCTTCTTTTCCGGCATTTGTTTCTATAAGCACTTTATGTTCATTTTGAACTAATAAACCGACTGCATCAGGTACTAAACAAATCCTGTTCTCAACGGCAGAGTCTTCTTTTGGAAGTCCAATAATAAGCTTACTTCGTTTTTTCTTTATTTCAAGCACTTCTTCCTGAGGCAGGTATCGCTCAAAATGCGAAGGATGTAGAAATTCATTCTTAGAATTAGTCATAACTAAACATTCAACTTTATTACTCGACTATCGTCGTTTTCATTTTCTTCAATATGCACATATACGAAATTTTCAGGTAAAAGTTCTTTGATTTTTTCGGGCCATTCGATAAAGCAATATGAATCACTGTAAAAATAATCCTCATAACCGATATCAAGAGCTTCGACAAGATTTTTTATTCTGTAAAAATCAAAATGAAAAACGCTTTCGCCGGATAAAGTTTTATATTCGTTAATAATGGAAAATGAGGGGCTTGTTACATTATCTTCAACATCTAATTTTTTGCAAATATGTTTAATTAAAGTAGTTTTCCCAACACCCATTTTACCAAAAAAAGCAAAAACACGATATTGTGAAAAATTTTCAAGAATTAAGTTTGCAATTTGATCTAATTCAGATAAAGATTTACAGACAAATGTTTTTTTCATATGTTTGTTGTTTTTTTTCTGCAAATTTCGCTAATTTCCAGTATCTTGAATCTTGTATCTTGAATCCTGTTTCCAATTCCCTTATTTTGCTTTTAATGAAATTATCGGTATCATTAGTTCCTCCATTGAAACTCCCCCATGTTGAAAAGTATTTTTGTAATAATTTGAGTAATAATGAAAATTGTTGGGATAGGCGAAAAAATCATCTTTCTTACAAAATACGAAAGATGTGCTAACATTGGTTTTGGGAAGATAGGCTTTCTGTGGATCACGAACTTCGAAAACATCTTTTTTGTTATAATTGAGGCTTTTACCACATTTATATCTTAGATTGGTGTTAGTGTTTTTATCGCCGACAATTTTTACCGGATTATTCACCCTGATGGAGCCGTGGTCAGATGTGATTATCAGCTTAGCTTTTTTTGAGGCAATGAATTTAATAACTTCTAATAAGGCTGAATGCTCAAACCATGAAAGAGTTAGAGAGCGGTATGCGGGGTCATCATTGGCAAGTTCACGAATAATTTCCATTTCGGTTCTTGCATGTGAAAGCATATCTACAAAATTATAAACAATAAAATTCAACTGGTTTTTCATAAGGTTATGTATGTTTTCAACCAGGCGTTTTCCAACCGAAAGATTAAGAACTTTTGTGTAAGAATGTTTTATGTCTCTGCCAAAGCGCTTCAACTGCTCGGTCAATAATTCATTTTCAAATTGGTTTTTTGTTCCTTCATCTTCTTCATTTCTCCAGTATTTTGGATATTTTTTTTCAATTTCGGTAGGCATCAAGCCCGAAAAAATTGCATTTCGTGAATATTGGGTTGTTGTGGGGAGAATGCTGAAAAATATTTCATCAGACTCAACATGAAAATATTCTTCGATAATAGGTTGAATAACTTTCCATTGATCATATCTTAAATTATCAATCAGAAGTACAAATGTTGGAGTAGTATCGGACAAATGCGATAGAATTTTTTCTCTGACCAAAGTATGAGACAAAACCGGACGTTCGCTACCGGCTGAATCCAACCAATCGATATAATTTTTTTCAATAAACCTGGAAAAAACCTGATTAGCTTCGTCTTTCTGCATCTTTAGAATTTCTTTAATTCCTTCATCGTGCGATAGCTCAAGCTCAAGTTCCCATTTTATTATTTTTTTATAAATATCAACCCATTCTTTATAATTCAGTTGGTTACCAATTTCCATTCCAATATTTCTAAATTCCTGTTGATAAGCATGAATGGTTTTTTCACTAATAAGTTTTTTGTTCTCAAGATTTTTTTTCAAACAAAGCAGAATTTGGTTAGGATTAACGGGTTTGATCAAATAATCGGAAATTTTCGACCCGATAGCTTCCTCCATAATTGTTTCTTCCTCGCTTTTTGTTATCATCACAACTGGAAGATTTGGATGAGAATCTTTAATTTTTATAAGAGTTTCGATACCTGATAAACCGGGCATATTTTCATCTAAAAAAACTATGTCAAAGGTTTTTGATATCAGAATTTCGAGAGCTTCATCACCACTTGTTGCTGTTTGAACCGAATATCCTTTTTGTTCGAGAAAAATAATATGAGGTTTCAATAAAGCAATTTCGTCGTCAGCCCATAAAATATGTATGTTGTCCATTTGTGTTTTATTTGTTTTAAAATTTATCTTCTTTAATTGTGGTTATATTTATTTTTGTAAACGTTTACTATTTGAAATTAGAAATTTCTATGTTCAGTGAATCTGTGGCTTTTTTATTAATCTCATTATTTGAAAAAATCGTATTATTGAAATGTGATTTTTTGACAATTCTTTATCAATAATAGAAACTAAAATGGTTTTCGTATTCTTTGATTTTTTTGTCAATATAAAACGGTAATTTTATTTAAAAATTGTTTGAAATGTATTTGCAATCCGACGAAAGAAAAGGCAATAATTCGAGCCTGATTAAAAGAAAAATATTTAATGATCCTGTTTACGGTTTTATTACAATTCCTGATAATATTGTTTTTGAAATAATTGAACATCCGTATTTTCAGAGATTAAGAAGAATAAAGCAAACAGCATTAACACATTTGGTTTACCCTGGAGCATTGCACACAAGGTTTCATCATGCAATTGGTGCCATGCACTTGATGGCTCAGGCAATTAATGTTCTTCGAATGAAAGGAAATAAAATTACGGATAATGAAGCCGAAGCTGCCATTATTGCAATTCTTTTGCATGATATTGGCCATGGGCCTTATTCTCATACTCTCGAAAAATCAATTACTTTTGAAACAAGCCACGAGGACATTTCCGAAATTTTTATGGACAGGCTTAATGAATTTTTTGACGGAAGATTAAATCTTGCTATCGAAATTTTCAAAGATAACTACAAAAAAAAGTTTCTTCATCAACTGATTTCCAGCCAACTCGATGTTGACAGACTTGATTACCTGAAAAGAGATAGTTTTTTTACGGGAGTTTACGAAGGAATTGTTAGTACCGATCGTATAATAAAAATGCTTGATATTGTTGATGATGAACTTGTTGTTGAGGTAAAAGGGATTTATTCAATTGAGAAATTTATAATTGCCCGACGTCTGATGTTTTGGCAGGTTTATTTGCATAAAACCGTTCTTGCCGCCGAATATATGTTGATGAAAGTTTTAAAAAGAGCAAAAATTCTTTGCGAAAACGGTGAAAAGCTTTTTGCTACTCCGGTTTTTCAATTGTTCCTTCAAAACAATTTTACGAAAGATGATTTCAAAAATAACAGAAATTTGCTTGATAAATTTTCTCAGCTTGATGATTACGATATTTTTACATCTTTAAAAGTATGGTGCGATCATCCTGATAAAGTTTTATCGGAATTGAGTAAAAGCCTTGTTTTTCGCCGTTTGTTTAAAATTGAATTGGAAAAAGAGAAATTTTCGAATGAATATTTGCAGAAGATCAGAAATAAAACTTCCAAGAAGTATAATCTCAAAAATGATGAACTTGAATATTTTGTATTTTCGGACATTACATCAAACTATGCCTATGACCCTCATGGCGGGAAGATTAAAATTCTTTATAAAGATGGGAAAATTCTTGACATAGCCGAAGCCTCCGACCAGCTAAATATTTCGGTGCTATCAAAACCGGTAACAAAATATTTTATTTGCTATCCAAAAACGATTAATTTTGCTCATTGAAAATGGGAAAATGCGAAAATGATTGAATGTGAGAATGATTGAATGAGAAAATGCTAAAATTAAAATTATAGAAGAACTTAATTTAACAGAGAAAAATGGAATTTACGGCTCAAAAAATCGCTGAATTATTAAAAGGCGAAGTTGATGGAAATAAAGACGTACTCTTGAATAAACTATCGAAAATCGAAGATGGCGAGGAGGGTTCATTGAGTTTCCTTGCAAATCCGAAATATACAAAATTCGTTTATTCAACAAAGGCTTCAGCAGTTATCGTTGCAAAAACCTTTAAACCCGAAAAACCTTTTGGTACTACTTTAATCAGGGTTGATGATCCATATACGGCATTTGCTCAGTTACTTGATTTTTACAACAAAATGAAATTGAATAAAACAGGAGTTTCAAAAATGTCATCTATTCCCGATTCTGCTAAAATTGGAAAAGATGTTTATATTGGGGAATTTGTTGTCATTGGCGAAAACGTTATAATTGGTGATAATTCCAAAATTTATCCGCAAACATTTATTGGTGATAATGTCAAAATTGGTGAAAATGCGACTTTATTTTCCGGTGTGAAAATCTATCCGGATACCGTACTTGGGAAAAATTGTACAATTCACTCAGGAGTTGTGATTGGTTGCGATGGTTTTGGATTTGCTCCTCAAAGCGAAAAAAATTATATAAAAATTGTTCAGGTCGGTAATGTTATTCTCGAAGACGATGTTGAGATAGGTTCAAATACAACAATTGACCGTGCAACTCTCGGCTCAACAATTATCAAAAAAGGAGTTAAGTTGGATAATTTAATTCAGATTGCACATAATGTTGAAATTGGTGAAAACACAGTTATTGCCGCACAAACAGGTGTTTCCGGTTCAACAAAAATCGGAAAAAACTGCATGATCGGCGGACAGGTTGGAATAATCGGCCACCTGGTAATTGCCGATGAAGTAAAAATTGCGGCTCAATCGGGTTTGTCAAAAAGTATCCTAAAAAAGGGAAGCGTTGTACAAGGTTCACCGGCTTTTGAAATAAAAAAATATATGCATTCTTATGTTCATTTTCGGAATCTTGGTGATATTGTTGGAAGGATTAATGCGCTTGAAAAGGAGTGATTTGAATGTTAGACTAGAAAATGTCTTGAAATTGAAGTTCGACCCGAATGGCGCATGTTTTTAACGAGTGTGGAATCATTTCTTCCACAACCACACAGCGAAGCACATTCAGGAGAAGTCCAAATTTCTAATTTCCAATTTCTAATTTCTATAATTATGAGATGTTGAAATATAATCCATTGAAAATGTATCAACTAAAAAAATATAAACGTATGAAAAAATCAAATCTATTATCAATTTTTCTGCTTATTTCTTCGATAACTTTTGCCCAGTTTTCAATAGACGGGCAATTCAGAACAAGGTATGAATACAGAAATGGATATATGACTTTACCGGTTGAAAATAGTTTGCCTAACAATTTAATAGGCCAAAGGAGCCGGATAATTTTTAATTACAAAACCGATAAGCTAACTACAAAGCTATCATTTCAGGATACTCGAATATGGGGCCAAAGCCAGTTTAAAACCAATAATAATTCTATTGGAATTTTTGAAGCATGGATAAAATATTATTTTACAAACAATTTGGGAATTAAAGTAGGACGACAGGTTGTAAAATATGATGACCAACGATTATTTTGTACAGGTGACTGGAGAACTTATGGTGAGGCGATCGATGTTATAATAGTGCAATATCATAATAAAGATATCGGTTTTAAGGCTGATTTTGGCTTTGGACTAAATAACAATGGTGATATTGAAACGAATCCCTGGCAAAGTAGTTATGATTTAAGAACAACACAAAGTAAAAATCTGACTTATTTATGGTTAAACAAAACAGCATTAGACAATAAGTTAAATCTATCATTAATGACCGTTATGGATGGTAATCAAAAGGCTGATATAATAGATACGGCAGGAAATGTTATTACTTTTCCCGATAAGATTATGTACAGATTTACGGTAGGCCCATACATTAAATATAAAAATAATAAGTTCTCTGTTGAAGGAGCATTTTACTATCAAACAGGTAAAGACCCCAAAAATAACGATATAAATGCAATGTTCTATTCAACAAAAATAAATTATCAGTTAATGAAGAAATTTGGATTATTTGCAGGATACGACCATTACTCAGGAACTGATTATTCTGATCCTTACAATACTGAAAATAGCACTTTTAGCAATCTGTTTGGACCGGGACATAAATATTTGGGTTATATGGACTTTTTCGGAAAACCTCAAAAACATGGATCAGGCATTAACGATTTGTTTTTTGGATTGACGACTATTCCTTTTAAAGGATATAAAACTTATACCGCAATACATATATTCTCATTAGACAAAGGATATCTCAAGTCGGGTACCAAAGTGGATAAATATCTTGGCACCGAGTTGGATATTGTTATAAGCAAAAAAATCAGTAAATTAGTATCTTTAAATCTGGGGTATTCCACAATGTTTGCAACAGGAAGTATGGAACAACTTAAAGGAATTACACCTGGGAAAAGCACTTTTCCGGGTTTTGCATGGATAATGCTTAACATTCAACCAAATTTTTTTACATCTAAAAATTAATACGTAGAGACGCAATATTTTGCGTCTCTATGTTCCTATTGAAATCTAAAATTTAAATTTCCCAATCAAATTTCCCAATTCAAAAATTTTCATATTTCATCAAATTTTCTATTTTTGCCGTGGTTTTTGTAATTATTTTAATTTTGCAAACTGACCTTGAACATAAATGCGAAAAAATTGAGACATACTTTAGTTATAGCCAAATAATTAATAAATGTTGTGTTTGTAATGTTTGTGTGTTTTAGTATGAATAATTCTATGATAGAAAAGCAAAAAACAATAAAAAACGAAGTTTCAATCTCAGGTTCGGGCCTGCATACCGGAGAATTCGGTACATTGACTTTCAAGCCTGCAAGCGTAAACTCAGGAATTATTTTTTGCAGAGTCGATGTTGAAGGAAAGCCAAATGTGGAAGCAACAATTGAAAACGTAGTTGACACTTCAAGGGGAACAACAATAGGAAAAAACGGTGTACGCATTAATACCATAGAGCATGTTCTTGCTGCTGTCTCAGGTTTTGGAATTGATAATATAATTATAGAAATCAATCAAATAGAAACTCCTATAATGGATGGTAGTTCAATGCATTTCGTAGAAGCTTTAAAAGAAGCTGTTGTCGTTGAACAGAATGCGGATAAGGATTTTATTTATATTGATTCGGAAGTCCGCTACTATGACGAGAAAAATGATATAGAATTAATAGCAACTCCACATGATTGTCTGAGCCTTGAAGTTGATATTGATTATGGATCAGAAATTCTGAAAAAGCAAAAAGCTCACTTAAATTGTTTAGATGAATTCGAGACAGAAATATCAAAATGCAGAACCTTTGTTTTTTTGCATGAACTTGAATATCTCCTTAATAATAATTTGATTAAAGGTGGAGATTTGAATAATGCGATTGTTTTTGTAAACAGAAAAGTATCTCAGCAGGAATTGGACCGACTTGCTGATTTATTCCAAAAACCAAAAATAAAAGTATGCGATGAAGGGATTCTAAATAATCTTGACCTTCATTTTGATAATGAACCGGCGCGGCATAAATTATTAGACATTATTGGCGATCTTACCTTAGCAGGTAAACCGATAAAGGGCAAAATTTATGCAAAAAAACCCGGCCATTATTCAAACATTGAATTCGCTAAACTGATTAAAAAACAATATAATAATAACAATAATAAAAATAAGAAAATGACTAAAATTCGTCAATTTGATTTAAACAAACCTCCTTTGTATGATATCAATCAAATTAAGAAAATACTTCCTCACCGGCCACCATTTCTTTTAATTGATAAAATATTGGAAATGGGTGAAAACTACGTGATTGGTTTAAGAAATGTTAGTATAAACGAGAACTATTTCGTTGGACATTTTCCTGATGAACCAATTATGCCGGGAGTTCTTCAGATTGAAGCCATGGCTCAAACCGGCGGAATATTATTATTGAGCAATGTTCCTGATCCGGAAAATTATTTAACTCTCTTTTTGAAAATCAATAATGTAAGATTCAGGCAAAAAGTTGTTCCGGGAGATACAATAATATTTGATCTGAAATTGGTTTCTCCAATAAGAAGGGGTATTTGTCTCATGAGAGGAATAGCTTCGGTAGGAGATAAAATTGTTATGGAGGCCGAGATGATGGCACAAATAGTTAAAAAATAAATGTTTAACCATTGTTAACTTTTTGTGTTAGCAATCTTTATTTCAAAATAGATGAATCAACCGTTAGCTTATGTTAATCCACAGGCAAAAGTTGCAAAAAATGTTGTAATTGAGCCTTTTGTAAATATTGAAAGAAATGTCGAAATTGAAGAGGGTACTTGGATAGGTTCCAATGTTACTATCATGGAAGGCTCCAGGATCGGTAAAAATTGTAAAATTTTCCCAGGTGCTGTTATTTCGGCTGTTCCTCAGGATTTAAAATATAGAGGTGAAGATACCTTAGTTAAAATTGGAGATAATGTTACTGTCCGTGAATTTGTTACTATCAATCGGGGTACGCAGGCCAATTATGAGACTATAATTGGAAACAATTGTCTTTTAATGGCTTATGTTCATGTTGCTCATGATTGTATAATTGGAAATAATTGTATTCTTGCAAATGCAGCTACTCTTGCCGGCCATGTTAGAATCAATGACTGGGCAATAATAGGCGGCCTGGCTGCTGTTCATCAGTTTGTCAATATTGGAGCTCATTCGATGATCTCGGGAGGAGGAATGGCAAGAAAAGATGTACCTCCTTTTACAAAAGGGGCACGTGAACCATTATCTTATGTTGGAATTAATTCAATTGGTTTAAGAAGGCGAGGATTTTCGAGCCAGAAAATCAATGAAATTCAAGATATTTACAGGATCATTTACCTTAAAGGTTATAATGTTTCTCAGGCAGTTTCAATTATCGAAGCCGATGTTCCGGCAACAGCCGAACGCGATGAAATTCTTACATTTATTTCTAATTCAACAAGAGGAATAATGAAGGGATATTCAAGATTTAAACCCGATCAAACTTAACGAATTGATTATTTACAATAATATCAATTATATATCCAATATCTTGTTCTCTTTAAGTGTTTTGCGATTTTCTTTGTTTAATTTGCGTGAAAAAAATAATTTTGGTTTTGTTTTTTATTTGATTTTAAATTAACTATTTTTACAAAAATTTTTTAATTAAAATCGTTTTATCATGAAAAAAAATTTCAAAATCGCATTAATAATCGGTATTATGATTATTAATCAACAAGCGTTTTCACAAAAGGAAAACGCAAAAAGCCCATTAAGAGGCGAACAACAAATCGAACTTTCGGAAGGCTACAGTTTTGTCTCCTCCCGAATTATTGCTGAAAACCCCGATATGTTAGCTGTTATGGCTACCGTATTAAACGAAAATCTTGATTTTATTAGAAATTCACAAGGAGCAGTTTTACGCAAAATCGGCCCAAACTGGATTAACGGCATTGGTGACTGGATCATTGAAGAAGGTTACCTTGTTAAAATGTTTGCCAATGATTCATTCATTATGGATGGTGATGTAGTTGACCCGGTAACTCCGATACAATTAGAAGCAGGATTTCAGTTTGTAAGCTATTTTCCCGAAACTCCAATGGATGCCCTGATTGCTTATGAAACTATCCTTGGAGATGAACTTGATTTTATAAGAAATTCACAAGGGCAGATATTACGTAAAATAGGTCCGAACTGGGTTAATGGAATTGGCGATTGTAATCCCGGCGAAGGTTATCTTGTTAAGATGTTTGATGCCGCTGAGTTAATTTATCCCGGTTCATCATCATTCACCTGCGGTGATCCCTTCACCGATCCCCGCGATGGACAAGTTTACACTACCGTTCAAATTGCCGACCAATGCTGGATGGCCGAAAACTTGAATATCGGTTCAATGATTAACGGAAATGAAGAAATGACAGATAATAGCATAATTGAAAAATATTGCTATAATAATGACTTGGCAAATTGCGAAACTTTCGGTGGTTTATATCAATGGCACGAAATAATGCAATATACTACAACACCCGGAGTGCAAGGTATTTGCCCTTCCGGCTGGCATATCCCTATTGATGGTGAATGGAAAATATTGGAGGGCATTGTTGACAGCCAATACCCTGTTGGAGACACTGAATGGGATGGAACTGACTGGCGAGGTTATGATGCCGGATTAAATTTAAAATCAACAAGTGGCTGGTATAATAATGGAAACGGAACTGACTTATTTGGATTCACTGCCCTTCCGAGCGGACTCCGAGTCGGCATGGGTTATTTCTATTGGCTCAATAGCTATGCCTTCTTCTGGTCATCGAGTGATTTCGGTGATTTAAGCGCATGGTACAGGCGTCTTGATTATTGCTACGGTAATGTACTCCGTGCCGGTTCCAGCAAAACTACGGGTTTTTCAGTTCGTTGTTTGAATAACGAATATAACGTACCTCCTGTGCCACCTTCTACTCCTTATCCTGAGGATGGAGCAGAAAACCAATCTATAGAAAATTATCTTTCATGGATATGCATCGATCTCGAAGGTGATCCTCTGACTTATGATATTTATTTTGGTACCGAAACCACACCACCCCAAGTAGTAACAGCCCAAACAGAAACAATTTATAATCCTGGAATATTAGAAACCGAAACAGAATATTTCTGGAAAATTGTAGCCCACGATGACCACGAAAACACTACTTTAGGACCTGTTTGGAGTTTTACTACCCAAAGCGAAGGAGGCTGCCCTGCTTCATTTACGTATCAAGGACAAGTATATGAAGCAGTATTAATTGGCAACCAATGCTGGATGGCCGAAAACCTAAACATAGGCGAAATGATAAGCAGTGGTTCAAATATGACAAACAATAGTTTAATTGAAAAATACTGTTACAATAACGATTCTGCCAATTGCGAAACTTACGGTGGTTTATATCAATGGAACGAAATGATGCAGTACATCACAACACCTGGAGTACAGGGTATTTGCCCAAGTGGTTGGCACTTACCAATGGACGGAGATTGGACAATTGTTACTGATTTTCTTGGAGGAGTAAGTGTAGCAGGCGGAAAAATGAAAGAAGCCGGTACAACCCATTGGGAACCACCAAATACTGGTGCTACTAATGAAAGTGGGTTTACTGCGCTTCCGGGCGGTTACCTCAATAGCAATGGATATTTCAACAATCTGGGCTTCTTCGGTTACTGGTGGTCTTCTACGCAAAACTCATCTTCAAACGCATGGCAACGGTACATGTTCTATTTCTTCGGAGAAGTGGGCATTTACAACGCCAATAAGATAGAAGGTTTTAGTGTGCGTTGTGTAAGGGATTAGGTGTCCCGCTACCGCACGATCAATGTCATTAAGTTAAGCTGTTATACATTGGACATCAGATAACTCTCTTTTTGTTTTTAAACATTGGAGGTTTTCCTCTTTTTCTATATTTTCCTATATTTCGATTGAAC
>Ga0233437_1001122_pt1 | contig 52004 bp, 90 predicted proteins | sample SI_122_August201_FD_182714 | JGI IMG/M metagenome (GOLD analysis project Ga0233437, IMG submission 182714) | Seawater microbial communities from Saanich Inlet, British Columbia, Canada - SI_122_August2016_200_MG | ecosystem: Environmental > Aquatic > Marine > Inlet | place: Canada: British...
CCCTTCCGTCGTGCTGCCGTGAACCCCTTCGCCCATTTCCCCCGTCTCCGTTTCCGTCGGAACCTTCTCTTCCGGAATCGCTTCCTTCTTCCTCCGCCGCTGGTCCTCCTTCAGCGCGGCGGCGGCAACCATTATTTCGGTTGCGAGGAGGGCAGCTTCCTCGCGTGCTACCTCAACTCCTTCCTCAAGAATCATCTTCAGGAGATTCATAGCCGCGCCCGCCTGCCCGGCTTGTTCTCCGATCAACTGTAAAGCGGTCTCGGCCTGCCTGAGTTTTGTGGTGATCTCCTTGGCCTTCGCCGTCCGCTCCTCCATCCTCTGCACCCTCATCTCAGCCCTTGTTTTCGCTACCATGATTTTCCTTTCCGTTTTTGAGTTCATCCAACATTTCGAGAGCACACAAGGCCAACTCTAAGGCTTCCGCTCTCTTTTGTTTGTCAACACGAAGGCTCTCCGGCCCGTAAGAACACAGCCCGAATTGCACCGACCGAATAACCGCGTCCATCTCTGCATCCCGCGTGAGGTTCAAGTCGGGGAGCGTAGCGCAGAGCGTCTTGATATTCGAGATCAGGCTATCCCGGAACAGCCCGCCGTCTTTCCCGAGGCGCGTCGCCATATTTTCAACCGCCGCACGGAGCCGGGCGATAATGTCGGCTTGCGCGGTCTGGAGTTGGTGCTCCTGTTGCGCCCGGAGGCCGCTCCGTATGATCTCTACTTCAAATTCTGACACCACCGAGAGATCAACATCCTCCGGCGAAACGATAGGCCGGATCTGGAACGATGCGTGGTAAAGGGAACGCAGTTCATCCTTTTCGGGGAAGCGGACGAAGTCGAAGAGGTCCCCGAGTTTTTCCCGGCACGACGTTCTTGTCTCTCGGTACAGGTTGCCCCACACGTCGGCTTGATGCTCATATCCGCGTATCATCGCCCGGAGATCGCCCTCCACGGCCTCCATCCGGTCAACGCGGATAATCCGCCATCCCCCGTCCTCGAACGGCAGGGAGCGCGAATAGAAGAAGGCGCGGATAGCGGCGGCAGTCTTTTGCAGCGGCTTCCGGTCCGCGTCCCGGAGCAGTTGCACGCTCGCCTTAACCGTCCCCTCTCCGTGCCGCCGCGCCATCTCTTCCGACACCTCCCGCGCTGCCCGGATTCCGTTCCAGCACCCGACGGTTAGCCGGATCAAGACGGCGTCTTTCGATAGGTTGAATGTCACGATTTCGCTCCCTGTTCTGGCCGGTGGATCTCTGTATCTCCCCAATGCAACGGGTCCTCGCCGAGCAAGTAATCGTCGTTCAGCTCCCACGCCCGTTTTTCGATAGCGGCCCGTTCCTCGTCGGTCGGGTCATCCCAGATCCTATTAGCCTCGGCCTCGTTGGTCGCGATTTCTCGGATTGCTCGACCGACCGAATAAGAGGTCTCTTTGTTGTTGCACCAGAGAAAGAATTCGGTTATTCCCCTTAGCATTGTCTCCTCCTTTATGGGGCTTTCGCCCCCGTGATTTTTACAAGTCCTTCTCCGCGTCCCATTCGCACGCTTCGCAGTACAGCCGCGCCTTTGAGCCGGGGTAGTCGTGAGTTGCCTTCTCTTCCTTGTCTTCCGTCAACCTCGTTTTGCACTTCGGGCAGTGGGTAGGAATTTCGTCGTGCGGGTTGTACTTGCCACCGATGATTTTCATGGCAGCGCCTTTCTTGTTATCTTGTTCAACCGTGAGAAACCTTCCTGCATCTCTTTCCGAACCTGCTTTTTCTCCTCAAGCCGCTTCGCCTTCTCTCCGGGCGTTGCAAGGCAGGCCGTCCTGCCGGTCTCATTCACACCGTCCTGAAACGTCCCGCCATGCAATTCGTAGGGCTCCGTTGTGATGATGTATTCGTCCCCGTGAGACCAGACGGCCTCTCCGATTTCGTATTCTGTTTTCATTTCGCCCCCTTCTGCTTCTCGACCCACGCGAGGAAGTCGAGGATTTCTGCGTCGGACAAATAGTGACCCACTTGAGGATTGCAGATCCAGACGCTGCCGTCGGCATCAACCGCCGCCTGACGGCAACATCGACACTCTTTAACCAGCTCGCAGATAGCATCTATCCGCCCGTCACTGTTTGCGCTTGCCCAGTAGGCGAGGTCGAGGACTTTGTCTTGAGGCGTCTTGTCTTCACTCATGGTTTGCTCCTTCAGGGGGTTGCGGTCCCCCCGGGTTTTGATTATGCGCGCCGGACAAACTCGATAGGGAAATTCTCGACCGTTCCATCTGTCAGCGTCACCACGGCGACGGGGAAATTTTTCGAGCCGAATTCCCAATCCTCGCTATCCGTATCGAATCCAACAACCGTTCCCGCCTGCATTTCGTCGGAGTATATCGACTCGTAGTAGGGGACGAATACCTTTTCTCCGATACCAATATTTGCTGTTTTCATCGTCTTGCTCCTTTTGTTGTTGTTTTAGTGGCTGTGATAAATCCATCCGCCGGAAAACGTCGAAGGTTCACAGTCGCCGACCCATTCGATTTTGCAGCGACTCCGCGTTCTGTTGGCGCAACCGCTCATAAAGTAGGGCTTGCCGGTTACTTTGATATTGACCGCGCAAAGGTGACCAGCGGCGGTCTCGTAGCGAAACGTGCATCCCGGAAAGCCGCCGTCCGTCGTCGCTTCGTCGCCCGCCGTTAGCAGGTTGCCGATTTTATATTTGCGGTCCGTGTCGGGAAGAAGATAGTCGCCGATAGCGGGGATGATTTTTTCTGTGCAGAAGGCCATTGTTTTACTCCTTTTGTTTGCGGTTGTCATCGTCAGGGCGCGGCTACCAAACCGTGCCGACGCTCCGTTGAGCGTTTCGACTTTCAGGGGTTGTTTGCGGCACCCTCTGACCAGCGGACGCGGTGACTTGCACGCCGAGCGACTTGGTTCAGCTTGCTAACCGGACACGCTCGCGGCGCTCTCCCTTGCGGGCGGTTAGTTTTCGTTTTGTCAATAGGAGTATTATCGACCTTTCCTTCTCGGTTGTAAACAATAATTTATAAACAATACCGCAATTATATTTAGCAAACGGCGTAAACGTGCCCGAAACGGCGTTTTGCTATCATATACCACACTAAAAAAACTTTGCCTTTTGCAAAATCTTTCTTGCGGGATATTGCGGAATGTGCTTAATATACCCTTGCGAGTTCTGATAATCCCGAAAGGCGCAACATGGAAAGCAACGTAACTACAATCATCACAAGCGGTAAGATCGACGCAGCGCGGATCCTCTCGATGCGGGAGGTGGCGACCCTCCTTGAATGTTCCGTGTCGAAAGTGTTCTTACTCACGAAGAACAAACAACTTACGCCGATCAAGCGGAGGCCGTATCTCTACGATCTCGCAGATATCCAGCGTTACGCCGGAGCGTGGCAGGTTGGAAAGACCATTCATAAGGTACGAAAGGAGCAAGTGTTATGAACAAGGCACAGGTGAAAGGAATCGTCCCGGGTACGCCGGAGTGGTTGGAAATCAGAAAGAAGCACCTCGGGGCGAGCGAGACACCGAAAGCTCTCGGCTATTCGAGGTACGGCGATGGCCGATCGGTCTGCCTCGACAAGTGGGGAGAAGCGCCCCCCGTGGAGATGACTCCGCAGATGCGGCGCGGCTTGATTCTTGAGCGGCCCGTGATGCTCGCCTACGCTCTCCAGACTGGCGCGACGATACAAGATTCGTTTTTCGCGGTGCATCCCGACCACGCGGAACTGAGCGCGACTCCCGACGGCGTGAGGGAGAACGGGTCACGGATCAACGTGCAAGTCAAGACACACTCCTCGTGGATCGCCGACGAATACGGGGAGAGCGGTAGCGACGAATTCCCCGACGCGGAACGGATTCAGGTTACTCAGGAAATGGCGGTGATCGATGCCGACGCTTCTGACCTTGTGGTGCTGTTTGCGGATGAGGATGCGTTCGGGTTGCTCCAGTTTATGCTGGAGAGGGGCGCACCTAATAGCACAGCGCCGCAAGTCGCCCGGTACATCCTCGACAACATGGACCTCCGCGTTTTTCCCGTCGCCCGTGACAGGGCGCTTGAAAATGACATCGTTCAGGCAGGGGTCGAGTTCTGGAACGACCACGTTGTAGCTCACAAGCTCCCGCCCGATATCATGAAGATGCAGGACTCCGGGGCTATCCGTCCGGCGACGGAAGAGGAAGCGATTATGGTTTCCGAATACAAAGAAAGGTGGCTTAATAAGAAGCGCGCAGATAACGCAATGATTGATCCAAAGCGGTATCTTATTTACGCCATTCTCGGCTCGGCTGGCATCGACTCGGACGCGGGGAAAATCACGTTCAAGAAATCGAAGGATAGAAACAAGGATGTTACGAATTGGGAACAAGTGGCGCTGGCGCTTTCCGACAACCTCTTGGATGGCGACTGGAACAAGCTCGTAGAAGAACACACATATACAATCAAAACTAAGGGGACTCGGCGGTTTTGTGTGCCTAACCGCAAGTGGGGCAAAGACGTTTAACAAGTCAATCAGAAATACGGAGGAAAGAAATGAACGAAAAATCAGCAGTTGCAAAAAGCAATGTGCAAAACGTCGCGGCGTTTTTGCAGGAGAAGAAAGACACATTCGCGGCGGTGCTCCCGAAGCACATGACGCCGGAGCGACTTGTCAAGGTGGCGTGCGCCGCCGTTAGTCGGTCCCCGAAGCTCGCAAAGTGCTCTATCCCCTCGCTCTATATGGCGATGATTCAGGCGTCACAGCTCGGCCTTGAGCCAGGTCTCGACGCGCATCTGGTCCCGTACTACAACAGCAAAATTCGGAGCCATGAGGCGATTATGATTCCCGACTATCGGGGGTTGATTGCTATCGCCCGGCGCTCCGGGGAAATCACGAAGTTCGAAGCCAGGATTGTTTTCGAAAACGACACGTTCGATTATTGCTACGGCGATGCTCCAAAGATCACCCACAAGCCGACGCTCCGGTCAAAAGGGGCAATGATCGCCACGTATGCCGTCGCCTACTACAAGGACGGCAGCACACAATTCGAGGTGATGAATTCCGAAGAGATAGAGAAAATCAAAAGGTCAAGCAAAGCGGCAGGCGGCGGTCCGTGGGTACAGTGGCCGGAAGCGATGTGGAAGAAAACCGTCGTGAAACAGCTCTGCAAGTTTCTCCCCCGGTCTATCGAGCTTGCTCAGGCTATCGCGGTCGAGGACGCGGCGGAGAGCGGCCAGCCTCCGCATGTTGGCATCAAAGGCGAAGAGCTTTTCGATGTGGAGTTTGATGAAGTCGAGGACGACGGCGACGCGGCAGAAAGCGAGAAGGCTGCGAACCTGAAAGATACCCTCGCAAAAAAGAAGGCCGACGCAAAGGCCGCGAAAAAGGCGGAAGCGAAACCGAAAGCTCTTCCGGCAGAGAAGAAGGCTCCCGTCGAAAACCGGCCCGCCCCGTCGGACGGACACAACCACTTCGCTCTCGCAACCGGGGATGTGGAGGCGCACGTCGAAGCTCTCGAAAAAGCCGGATGGAAGATCGACATCCAGAACGAGACGGAAGAGGTCCGGGCACTCATCGGACCTATCGAGTCCCTGAGTAAAATCAGGTTGACCGTGGCCGCTGCGAAAAGGATGGGGCTCGACATCGAGGAACGGAGCGAACCGATCAACAGGGCGCCCGCGCCGAAAGGCAGGACGGCGGAAAAGGATGAAGCCTATCTGAAGGAACGCGCAGAGGCTCAGGCAAAGGCAGCGGCTGAGGCAGCAGACGAGGAGGCGGGCGAATGAGCGAGGAAGTGAAGAAGTGCTCCAATTGTTATCACTACGACGGGTGCGAAGTGTGGCATCCAGAAACCGGGACTTCTAAATCTGAGAATGTCTCTATCGGTAGCCGTTGCCGATCCTACGAAAACAAAGAGTGGGCAGAAGAGCAGATAACCAAGGCCACCGAAGGCGGTACTCCGGGGGGCTGATTGACGGGGACCGGCTGGCGTGCGGGTTGTTGCTCCTTCCCCCGCGTCGGCCGGTCCTTTTTTATTTTCTCAATAGATGTTGACAAGTCAGTATAGCTTAGGATAAGTTACATCCTGAGCAGTAAAAGAAAGGCGAAACGATGGAAACGCTTTTGACGGTCAAAGAGCTGGCCGAGTACTTTTCAGTATCGGAGGCGGTTGTCCGCAAGTGGGAAAAAGACAAGACAATCCCTGGTATCCACTGCGGGCCGAGAATGCTCCGGTTCCGCCTTGCGGACGTTATCGCGGCGTTCGAAGATGTGAAAAAAGAACCAGACCAACCCGGAAAAGAAACATGAAACCATCCCCGGCATTCCTCTTCTACTATCAGGACTTCTTCTCAGATCCGGATGTTTTGCCGATGTCCAAATCCCAACAGCGGGATTATCTTTTCCTCCTCGGGGTACAATGGAACTCGGGCAGCATCCCGGACGACATTGCTATTATCGCCCGCATGGTAGGATCTTCTGTCGAGGATATGGAAAGCGATTGGCGGTGGATAGGGCGCTGTTTCGAACCGGGTGAAGGAAAAGGAACTCTCCAGAACGCAAGAATGAAAGCTGACCGCGATTCATACCTTGAATTGAAAGCAACGCGGATAGCAGCAGGAAGGCAAGGAGGGAAGCAAAACGCCAAACGGATACAAGCAAAACGAAAGCAAACCGAAAGCAAACCAGTAGCAATCGCTATAGCAAACGGGGAAGCAAAAGAGAACCTTCCTTCTTCTTCTTCTTTGTCTTCTCCTAAGTCTTCTTCTTCTCCTTCTCCTTTGTCTGTTTCTTGTGAAGAGGAAGATACATTTCAGCCGGGAGCTGAAACGGACAATTCCCCCCCCAAGCCTCCCGATTGCCCCCATCAAAAGATAATCGATCTCTACCACGAGATCCTGCCGGAGCTTCCCCGCGTCCGGTCGTGGCGCGGAACAGTCCGAACGAATCTCGCAACCCGGTGGAAGGAAGATTCTGCCCGGCAGACCGTCGCGTGGTGGGAGGACTTCTTCATCAACCAAGTTAAAAACTCAAGTTACCTCACAGGCCAAGTGAACAGCTTCCACACCAACCTCGGATGGCTCGTTGGCCCGAAGAACTTCGAAAAGGTTATGAACGGGCAGTACGTCGACCACGGGCCATCCACGGGGAGCGCCCGGACGGACCGGAACGCGGCGGCGTGTAAGCAGTTTATGGAAGAGATGGAGAATGAATGATGAGCAGAAATTATACCGACGACGTTCAACCGCTTCAAAAAGGAATCGTGGAAAACGGCTGTTATGATTGCTGCGTAATATTCGGCGAGGTTGCCGAATACGACACCGACGGTATCAAGCGTTGTTTTCCTTGTTTAAAAAGATTTGCTGCGAAGGCGGCTAAGGAGAAAGCATTCCGGGCCATGCGGCCAGCCACGAACGAAACGAAAGGAGAAGACGATGAAGGTTAGACTTTACAAGAATCCCAAGGCGGTCTGTTGGTTGGGGTGGCTGGAAGGCAACGACGGGAGGGCGCTGGCTTTTATTGGCCTTGATGGCAAGATCGTATTTAAAAGCGAAACAGAGCAAGGGAAAAAGGAGCGCGAAGATAGGGAAAGCGGCGCTCTCGATACGCTACTGGTTGGAGCGCTGCGTTTCCCTGAGTCGATCGCCTGCGACGAATTCGCCGAATCGCTCCCATCTCGCCCCCCTTGTGAACGGTGCAAGGATGCGGATTATGACGCGATGGCGGATGCAGAGGCACTCGCCGCTCTCGGTATGCACCTCCTGAGTGGAACGGGAGCGATTCCAAAGGAGCTATCATCTTTGCAACCGGCATTAAAATGGGCTGTTGAAAGGATGCAATACCGCCACGCGTGGGTTTTTTGTAGTTCGATGACCGGCGGCGAAGAGGGGTTTACTCGGGCGATAGAAAAGAAGTATCTCATCCCGCCCGCCACACCAAGGGAGCCGAAAGAATGAACCCCGCCGACAACCAGCGATTCAGCGCCGTCATGATGGGCCTGTCGGAAATCTTCGGCGGCAACCTTTCGCCCGTCGGGCTGAAGCTGTTCTTCACAACGCTCAAGAGGTTTGACATCGAGCAGGTGGAGAAGGCGGCGTATTCGATCCTTGAAACCCGGCAGTTTACAAAAATGCCGACGCCTGCCGATTTCGTGGAAGCGATCGAGGGCAAGGTCGAGGACGTGGGGGCGCTCGAAGCTCTCGACGTGCTCCAGAAAATCAAGTCGGTGGGGAGCTACGATTCGGTGACGTTTGCGGACCCCGTGACGATGGCTGTGATTGACCGGCGTTTCGGCGGATGGCCGAGAGTCTGCGAGCTTGAGGAGGAAAACGAGAAGTGGTTTTTGAGGGACTTCGCATCCGCCTACCTCTCGATTTCCAAAGGCGGCGTCGTGCCGAAACTGACCCATCTGCCGGGGCGGCTGGAGATACAAAACCTGGATACCCCGCCGGACACCGGGCCGAGGCGGCTGGAATGTACGCTCCCGCTGCGGAAGCCGACGGACGGGCCGAAAAAATTGGAGGGTGAATAGATGTTTGTCGTGATTGTCGAAAGCGAAGAGGCGCGGTCCGGGGTGAAAGGAAATCCAATAGTTACTCGCGAGGGTTCTGAGTTTATCGCAACCATTGAGGCGGATGGATGGGTAGAGGCCACAAGCAGTAACTTTCATGGCAAAATCCCTGCCGACGCGAAAACGTTCGGTACTTACGGAGAGGCCGAAGGATTTGCAAAGCGGTGGGAAGGCCATCCGTGGTGGTGCAGGCCGAACGGTAACTACAAAATCGTAGAGGTTGAGCCGGTTATCGAAACGATACACAAGATTATCGGATACGATCAGATATCAGACGGGCCGAAAGAATTGGAGAACTGAAATGGGAGAAATCATGGAAGACGGCGATTGCGTTTACACGGAACCGGAGCGGGCGGCCCGCAAGCCGATCAGGGCACCCCTGAAGGCTATCCGCGCCCATTGCCTCGAATGCGTCTGCGGATCAGCACCGGAAGTCAAGCTATGCACCGACGAAAACTGCTGGTTGTATCCCTTCCGGCTCGGGAAAAACCCGTTTCGGGCTCCCCCGTCGGAGAAACAACGGGAACACGGGCGAAGGTTAGCGGCGGAGATGCACGGAACGCCTTTAGTAGATTAAGAGCGGCGACCGCCACGACGCTTAGAATCAGAAACGGTATCAAACCACCAAGGCGATGAAAAAAGAGCGTGACGGGGCGGTGAGAGCGTTTAATCAGTAAGGCGAAATACGTAGGAAAGGAAAGAAGCAATGATAAAAATCAGATCGAGTATCGACGTGTCGGACCTGATTGGCTGTATTTTTCTGTATCTCAAGTTGGTCGGTGAAATTGGATGGTCGTGGTGGTGGGTACTTGCTCCGTTCTGGAGCGCCTTACTGATCAACACTATCCGCGAGGAGATAAAAAAAGAAAATCGCCCATTGAGGGGGTGAAAGGAGCAATGAAATGGAACCGAGAACGGCACGACGGCTGGCGCGGGCAACCGACCCGGCGACGAGTCACAAGGCGGCGAAGAAGGTGAAAGAGTTTTCGAGGACTCATGAGCAGCGGATTTTAGGTGTCTTCAAGACGTACGGTGAAATGACCTACACGGAGATTGCTATGGTGACAGGATTGGAACCTCACGCGGTAGCGCGGCGGCTCCGGGCGATGGCGGACGACAAAAGGATCATGGATACCGGGATGGCGCGGAAACTTCCCTCCGGGCGCTGGGGCACCGTCTGGGCCGCGCGGGAGAATGGGTAGGTTATGCAAATCAACTGTATCAATCTCACGAACGGCATTGAGGCTATCCGTGATTATCGTTTAGTTGACTATCGCATAATGCGGCTACAGTCTACGCACTGTGAACAAAAACAATGGGACTCGGTGATGGCAAGCGTGCCGGATGAAATTCTGCTTCGGATTGCTTGTGGCGACACTTGTACCGTGTACGACTACGGCGCTAACAAGCCATGCCCTCGGGCAATCTGGCAAGGGCTTGAGTTTGTGAAATACGTTTTGTTTAAACGGTGGTTAGGAATTAACTATTGCCCAACAGGCAGAGCCAAGTCTGCTGCCGGTTATTTTGCTACTGCGGCCAGGCGGCTCTCTCGCTCCACAAAAAACAGGATCGACTACTACCGGACTTTTGTAACGGGAACGGTCGGACTTAATTCTGTAACAGGATCAACGCGGCACGATGGCAAGAAAGATTTATATTCAGCCTTGTTGGCGAAGGGGGGAAGTCATGAAGTGGACATCAGAGAAGCTGCGCGATCTGGAAAAGGCAATCCCGTGGGGCAGAGAGAATCAGATTATCGCGGACAGGATACAGGAGGTCGTCAAGTGCGCGGTGGAGCGGCGGACACAGTGGCCCGCGAGGGAAGGGATCAAGAAGCTGATTTTGCTTGGCTGCCCGGCGTGTTCCGACGGCAGAGGCTATTGGAGAACGGAACTGCCCGAAGAGTTGGAAGAGTACGCTGTGCGCCTTGAAAGCCGGAGGCGCGCAGTAAAAAAGAGGATCAATGCCCTGAACCAGGCGGCTCTCAAGGCGAAACCGGGCGTTCGTCTGCGGGCGGATTTGGATATCACCGGCGAACTGTTTGGAGAAGAGGATTCCCCATGAAGCGATACGCGATTATCTGGGAGGATATGCGCGGAAAGTGCGTAGACCGATATTTACACGAAATGAAAGACTGCTGGCTGTGTGGCGACTGCAATCACGACGATTACTATCAGTCCCCTAACGCCCTTTGCCGCGAATCCCTCTGCCCGCTCCTGAAGGGCCTCAAAGTTGTGGAGGAGGAATGAAGTCGAAGCGGTTATCAAAGGATGGGTATCGGTTGCGTGAATCTATCGCAGAAGCTGGAGTAGAGATAACGCCCGATGAACTCGCAGACGGAATAGATGATGCCATCAATCGCATTTCAGGTGGCCCCTGCTCTGTTTGCGGAGAGACGAAAGAGTGTCGATACGGAATGTGTTTTGACTGTTGCTTTCAGGAGGGCGCGCCATGAACGCGGAGGAATTCAACACAAAGTACAAGCCGGGCGATAAGGAGGAATTATGTTCGAGCAAAAAATAGAATCCATATCATCCATTGTTTTTATTGAAGAACGGGATTGTGCGATAGCTGATTCTCACGGGGTCACGCTGTTCTCCGGGTGGAAAAAGCTAACCGTATGTCAAGCGGTTGATCTTGTTGTGGCACTGGACAAGCGGATTAAAGGTGGCTTTACCTACAAAAAGATTGAAAACCGAATGAAGGCCATAAGGGGCAGTATTGCAAACGCCTTCGGCCCTGAATTAGAGACGATGATACCAATTGCCAAGCGGTTTATGCCTGTACCGCCCGCCGCGCAGGAAGGAGGGGGAGAGTGAGTGAAAGGTTGAAAATTGTTCACTGTCCAAATCCGGATTGTGACCCAGAAGGGGGGTGCTGCATTTGTGACCACACGGGGTATATTTATGAATACGTGCTCGACGAAATGCTTGTAGCCGAGGATAAGGAGCCATCATGACCGACCTGAAAAAACCAACAGACATATCGGACGCAGAACGCGAGTGTCAAATGCGTGCGATTCCAAAGCCGCAATTTGAAAGACAGCAGCGTGAGGCCGACGCGAAAGGTCTGAAAACCCAGATCGCGGAGCTGCGGGAGAAAATAAAGGAAATTGCTGAGACAGACTACGATGGCCCGGACAGAGAAGTATCTATCATGCCTTCAAGCCATGAAGCCATGTGGGACAGGGTGGATCTTCGCAGAATGATGGAAGATGCCCTCCCCGCCCTCCTCGACGCGGCACAACGCTCGATCTCGCAAGCCGAGACGCTGCGGATTGTGAAGGAGCAGGCGGAAGACGCGGCGAATCGCTACGAAAGAGAAATCTCGAAGTACGGCTCTATCCACCTCCGCGACGGCTTGCGGTGGATTCTCAAGACGATCGGAGGGGATTAATGGCGAAAGACTTGGCAGAATGGCGAATGATGGAAATAACAGAGGGGGCGGACCCTAAACATCCAGTCGTTACGCTGGAGAACGAGTCCGGGTCCTATCTCTACGTGGCCTTGCCGCGTAAGGGCCGCCCTGACGTTGAAATAACATGCAACGATGGGAGTCATCTGTCTGGGCACTCGTTCCAGATGTCAACCGTCGTGGCGCGGGACTTCTTTTCGAGGTTGCTCGATAAGCTCAACGAGGGGGAGGCGCCGTGCAAATCATGAAGCTCTGTATATTGATCCTACTATCTTGCGTCGCTCTGTGCGGCATTGAAACCGAAAGCGGGGTGAAGATACTAATCGCGGAAACGGAAGCCGTGGCGGCCTACCTGCCGTTCCAGCACGTACCGTATGAACTCGAAGAAGGGTTGATCCGGATCATCGCTCCGGAAGGCAATTTGATCTACGACGGGCGGAACGAAGTGATAGCGGATTATCTGCTTTACGTCGGGACGGGGTTGCCGGAATTCGCGGCCTCGCTCGACATCGAGAAACCTGGAAACCTTGAAATCAAATAAGGAGGAATTATGAAGATTGAGATTAAGCCGTTCGATGAGCTATTGGGGCGGCGGGGCTTTATTGTGGAGCATGGCGAATCACACGTTTATGCCGCCGCAAAGCAGGCCTACTGCCTCACCCTCGCCGCAGCGGAGCAGGCCGTGTCTGCGCGGACGTGTGCGACGTGTGGGGCGACGGAGGGGCTACAGGTTGACGAGGATCAAGACTACCACTGTGCCGACGCGAATAGGGTACTCCGGGGTATTTATATCCACAAAGACGCCATCATGACCTGCTGGCACGCCAGAGCGCCGAAGCTCAAGGTGCCGTGTATTTGTTGTAAAAAGGTTGAGGCGACGCACTGGCTCTTCGAGCCCGGAACCCGCTACCAGCCGAAGCTGTTGGATTTCGTAACCCACGCAGATCCGCCCGAATACTGCGCCGCCTGCGGCAAAACCCACCTCGCGGAAGCCGTCGCCGCGTGGGAAGCGAAGCGGATCAAGCACCCGTGCCCGTGCTGCGGGAAAGAATCTACGTGGTTTGTGCAGGTTGCTCACGGCAACGAGGCTAACGCAAAAAGACAGGGCCACAGGTTTTCCGCTGAACGGTGTTCGGACATGTACACGTATCAACAAGAAAACAACAAGTTCAACGACTCCCACCTCGGCTGTGAGAAATACGCCACGGACAACGCCGCCCGCCTGAACGCCGAGTGGCGGGAGAAGAACGGGCTGTGCGAGTGCGGGAAGCCGGTGACGGGACATAAGCGAAATACGGATAATGGCCGAGCATTTTTCGGCAGAAGGGCTCGCGGTCACGAAAAAAGCGCTACATGGTACAAGGGCGACTGCTGCGACACCTGCGGCATGGCGTGGCTGAAGGAAGGGCGGACGGAATGAGATCCAAGCCGGATAAAGACTATGACGACGACGATCTGAAACGCGGGAGCATCAAGGAAAAGGATGAGGCCGCGTGGCTCGCCCGGATTGAGCGGGTGACAACGCAGATGCGGAAGGACAACCCAGGGTCGCACGCGCAAGGCGGCACGCGGTACGGCGGGTACAACGACAGACTGACCCACAACTGCCCGCGTGGGCGAGTGCGGCGGTCGAAAGAATCAAACTATCTTTGGAGGGATTGAGCGTGGCGGGTAAATCTCCGACGGTGCTGTCAAAAGCGAACCTCATCGAGCGCGGGTACTTTGTCGAAAAGGTCGAGTACTGGCACCAGTTCGCAAAGTGCCGAATGGACCTTCTCGGGTTCGCCGATCTCATGGCGCTGAAAGCCGGGGAGCCGCCGATTCTTGTCCAGACGACGACGGACACAAATCGATCAGCGCGGAGGAAGAAGATTCAGGCGAGCGAAAAGGCCAAGCTCTGGTATTCCACGGGCGGTAAGATTCTCCTGCAAACGTGGGGCAAGAAAGACCGGCGGTGGCGGCTTCATGAGGAAGAGATCGGCTGGTAAAGAAAATCTGATTTTCCCCTTGATGCCTTATTTTTTGTCCGTATACTGGCATATCGACGTATAAAAACGAATATGAAAGGATACAGAATGAAAGACACGGAGTTACTTACTGCCGAGGAAGTGGGGCGGAAGCTGTCGATTCAACCCGCTACCGTGCTCCTGTGGGCGCGGTCGAGGAAGATTCCATCCGTCCAGATCAGCGGGAAGGTCGTCCGCTTCCGGTGGGCGGATGTCGTGGCGGCGCTCGACAAGGCGAACACGCGGAATGGGAAGAGATGAAAATTAGGATAGATGAGATGGTCGAATTCGCGGCGTTGGGGTTTTGTTGGACCGTGGGAGGCGTCGTTGCCGTGACGTTCATCATCACTTTGGCTCTCGGCATCAGGGAGATTTTCTCATGACGTATCAAGCGTTTTTGGAGGGGAAGTCTCGCGCTATCGAGCCGTCCGGATTTGAGCCCGTCTGGATGCCGGACTTCCTCTACGGGTTTCAGAAGATGCTTACAGAGTGGAATATCCGCGCCGCCGTCGCGGGGCCGGACAACGATGATCAGAACATCCTCTTTTAAGGTGAAACAATGACCGGTCTAATCTACCTCGCAACGCCGTATAGCGACCCCGACCCGGCGGTCAGAGAGAAGCGGTTTCAGGTGGTAAATCGGGTTGCGGCGCGGCTGATGAAATCCGGATATCTGATCCTCTCGCCGATCTCGCATACGCACCCGATAGCCCTTGCCGGGGATCTGCCGAAAGGCTGGGAGTTCTGGAAGCGGTACGACATTGCGATCATGAAGGCATGCTCCTCGGTGCTTGTGGTGACTCAAGACGGGTGGAGGGAATCGGTCGGGGTTACGGCAGAAATAGCGATAGCGAAAGGTATGGGGCTTCCCGTGCTGTATACGCCGCCTCACTTAGTGATAGGAAGGCAAGTAGATGGGAAATAACCCAGAAGGTAAAACCTGCCTGTTTATAGGCGGGATTGCAGATGGAGAAATGAGAATCGTCTACACGTACTACGGAGGCAGTTGGGCGGTTCCTGTCCCTTGCGATATGAGCGTTTGGGATAGCGGTCAAGATCCTTCCGAGGTGACGATAAAGGTTCATCGGTATATCTTGCGAAACATTGCCGGGACAAACCTGTGTATTTATGACCAGATAAAAACCGAGGCGGCCCTTATAGCACTATTGGCCGATGGGTACTGGAAATCACGCTTCAACGAAAGAGCAAACGATAATCTATATGGATGGAGAAAGAAATGAGCAACGCACTACGATCAATACGGCGGGCGATGGCGCGGAGTGAAGGCACATACAAGCCGGAACATCGGAAGGCGAAGGAAGATCGAAAGAGGACGGCTGAGGAAAAGGGGCTCAGTCGGTCCGGGAAGATGTTCGCGGCACAGGCGGCGTTTTTTAAGAAGAAACTCAAGGGTCTCGTTGGCGGACAGTCAGCTGTCAAGACGGACATGACGGCCCGCATTCTCGTTAACGATGCCGCGAAAGGAAAAGACGATGCATAAGTGGGTAAAGTGCCCGACGTGCGAGGGCACCGGGAGAGATCCGAACGACAAACAAAAGCGGAAGCTCTGTCCTGCCTGTAAGGGTTGCGGCAAGGTTCCAATATTGCGATAACGAACGGGGGCGAGGGCATGGGTTTCACGTCGGTCGTAGTCGAAGAGGTATCTATAACATCCGGGAGCATAAAGGGGTTCTGCGGAAGCAGGCGAACGAACGGGCGGAACGGCCCGGCATTCCGGTTTCTCGGTTTTATCTCAAGTCAAACCATAGTTCCACTACGTCCTTTTTTGCCCGTGCGCGGGGTTGTTCTCCGCGCCGCCCCCTCTTTTAAGATAACCCCGTGTCGTGGTTGACGCCTTCCGGCGCGGGCTCCCCCGGTCCTGCGAGTGTGTTGCTCAACGGGCCGGGGATTTATACGGAGGAATCGTGAGCGATTCGTATATAACAGAAGCTGACGCAGACGGTTTTCTGAGGGGCGACTACGATGCCCTGTTGGAAGCTCTTTCGAAGGAAGAGCAGGATGAGTTATTGCGATACACGAAAGGACTTCTCGACAGACATATCACTTGGGTTGGAATACCGGAGGAAAGCATGGTTGACGCAGAAGCGATTAAGAAGCGGGCGGAGCAGGCGAAGGCGGATAAGGCAGTCGCAATTGTGGAGGATATCGCGGGGCTGGTGCGGGGAGTGAAAGGGAGCCGAGAGTTCTTTACGATGGTCCGCGACATCCTGAAAAGCGAAGGGTACGAGGTGTGAAATGAACAGACGTAAATTCCTGGCCACCATCGCGGCTATCTGCGCCGCCCCTGTCGCCCTTCTCCGGGCTGGTATTGAGAAGCCGAAAGGCGGCTATGAGTGCATAGAATTTCCGCCGAAGAAGCACCGGGAGGTGGAGTACTTTTATGTGGATTGCATCGATCTCGGAAGCGGACACTATCGGGTTGAGTTTCCGTCAGAGATGATGGAATATCAGTACGTTCGATGTACGCCTGTATTTGTCACCGAGGGAGTTGCTCCTAAAAAGGCGTGGGTCCGAGCATGGAACTGAGAAAGGAGGCGAGATGAGAGCGGAGGAATTTAACAGGCAGAATCCGGCAGAAGTCACGGTGCGGCTGAAGGTGGCCGGGAGCGCATATGAGCACTATCTTTACGGGCCGATCGTTGTGCTCGAAACGTCGCTGAAGGATAAGTCTGCGTTTCCGCTCTCGGATATTGTGGAGATGGAAGACGGGAAGGTTCCGTTCAAGGGATACGAAGCGGCGTGCGGATACTGCGACAATTATCTGAATGCGAAGGCGGTGGGTGGATGCCAGCGTGGCTACGAGATGAACTACGAGCTGTGTGGCGCCAATACCGAGCCCGCTCCCCCATGCCCCCACTGCCACGAGTACAAAACCGCCGCCGCAAGCTACAAGGCGCGGGAGAGGGAGCTGGAGGGGTTGCTTCGGGAGGCTGGGGATGCGTTACGGGATGTGTTGAGCGAGTGCCAAGGCTGGAAAAACTCTATCCCCGTCAGGCGCATGGAGTGTGTCTACAACAATCATTTTACCCCACCCGCCGCAACGAAACCGAAAGGAGGAACCATGACACTGAAAGAGAAGGTGGCGAAGCTGAGGGAGTTGATGAAAGATGCGCCCGCAATGCCGTGGGGCGTCGAAGGTACTGAGGACGGGTGGGCCATTGTCGATCCGGCAAAAAGGGGAATTTACGATTATTTGTTCTCGATAACAGAAGCAGATCACAAGGCCACCGGATTCATTATTGCCGCAATCAACGCCCTGCCGGAGCTGCTCGACGCGGCGGAGAAGTGGGAGGAATTCAAAGGTATTATCGGCGAAGAGCAGGAATCCGTGGAAACCTTTTATACTACGTCTGGCGACACGGAGGAGAAAACCGATGACTGAAGCCAAGCCGATTGAGACCGTGGAGGAGCTGGAGTTATTCCTTTCTCCCGGTCGTGAATATTTGGCATCCCCTGAAGACTTCGACCATTGGAGCGATCGGCTTGAAGCCACCGCCCGCGCATATATCGAGATGAAGGCCACTGAGCCCGCTATACGCGAGGTCTTGCTCGAACTCAAGCAGCTCGCAGATTCGCAGATGTCACACGATACAGCAGAACGCGGTATTGCTCTCGTCGACGGACTGGAGGAGGGGTAGATGAAAATCGAAGCGTGTGAGATCGGCGAAGGAGCAATCATTGCAATCGCCCATTGCGAGATCAAGGGCGAGATCCCTGCCGGGACCACGGACAAGTTGACCGGTGGCGCCTGGCGGTATATGCCCAGCGGTTCGAGCGAATCCGTGTCCGTTGCGGAAGCTGCGGCGGCCAGGGCAAAGGATGGCCCCGGTCCTACAGGCTGGGTCGATGTCAAGGAGAGGCTGCCGGACGATGATGTGGATGTCGTGGCCTTTTTTGAATTCGGGCATCGCCTCGAAGTTTCGAAGATAAGAAAAATCGATGGTGAGCCTTGGTGGTGGACGCGGGATGAGGATTTGCCGATCGAATCAGTCACCCACTGGATGCCGGTCCCGGACGCGCCCAAAGCAGAAGATTCCGTAGAGGGGGAAGAACATGAGTAGAATCATTGACCTGTCGAACTGCTCCGGCATGGCGGCGGTTTTCACCGTCGTTCCTGAAAAGAAATGCCGTGTATTTATCGTCTGTCAGGACTGCCATAAGTGCATCCAGCTAAGGGAAATGTGTGATAATAGGTATCGACTTGACAGAAGGCTTATCTTTAGCGATGACTGCCAGCACAGGACTTGTCGAATCGTGTTCGGTCCAGAGACGGCAATAGAAGAACTCGTTGCCATGAATCCCAACCTCGGGAATGTCGATGCAGACGAGTGGGACCGGCTGAGAACCGCGCTTGCAGATGCAGCGGAAGCTCTCGACAGAAAAATCATTGACGTGATTAAATATGCCGCTGAAAAAGAAACCTCTTGACAACCTCTTTTTCTGGCCGTAAGGATAAGTATCCGCTCTGTTCTTAAGAGAAAACCCTAAGACGCGGTTAACTCACCTACCTATTAAGCTTTATGTTCAGTTTCTTGGACGTTTTCGGGGGTTCGCGTAGTGGAAAATGGCAAGCCCGATCAGCTCTGGGGAATCGTCGCAGACTACCACGGCCCGAAGCATCTGCCAGAGAATGCCGAGTGTTGGATAGCTATGATGACTGGCGACGGCCGCAAATGGGAATTTTGTATCCTCGGCAAGAAACCCAGCCGTCCGTTCGTGATGTATTTGAACTTCCGCGATATGCGTAACTGGCGCGCGGAACGCATCCCGCCCTACATCGTCGATCTGATAATGAAGACGTTTACGACAGAGAAAGAATGCCTTGTTTGGGTTGATGAGTTGCCGACTCCGATGTAATCTCTCGCTCCCCATATTTAGCCTTCCGCCTAAGTTTCTATTGATCTCTCCCCGCCGTTTCCAACGCCCTCCCGGCAAGAAAACACTTGACAGTCCGTAACATATTGATATAGATATATTTAAGGAGGGTCTAAAATTATGGCGAATGACCTTGATATCGTGTGGAGCACCGAACAACGCAAGATTTCCGACCTTGTACCATATCCGAATAACCCGCGACGGCTGACGGAAAAACAAAAGACCGACCTACAGAAGTCTATCGAGCGGTTCAACCTTGCCGAGATCCCCGCGATTAATGTCGATGGGACGATTCTCGCAGGGCACCAGCGGTTGAAGATCCTGGCGTCCCTCGGGCGCGGCGAAGAGACGATTGATGTTCGGGTGCCGAGCCGCGTTCTGACCCCTACCGAGATGCAGGAATACAACATCCGATCCAACCAGAACACCGGCGAGTGGGATTTCGATCTCCTGGCCGATGAATTCGGCCACGATGATTTGATCGAGTGGGGCTTTGAGGAAGGGGAGATTCTACGGCCTGATTTCGACCCGATAGAGGAAGAACCCCCGCGTCTCGACCAGAAGAAACCGACAGTTTGCCCGGAATGTGGCCATGAGTGGACAGAATAAACCGAAGTTACATCTTGCTTGGTGCTCGCACAAAGCAGCGAAATATGCCGTTGAACACTGGCACTATTCGAAGAGGATGCCATCAACAGCAGGGCGGGCTGTATATATTGGAGTGTGGGAAGACGGAAAGTATGTAGGGTCAATTGTTTTTAGCCTTGGTGCAAATTTGAATTTAGGGAAAAGGTATGGGTTGAGGCAGTTTGAAAGGTGTGAGTTGGTGAGGGTAGCTCTAAGGGAGCACAAGAATACAGTAACGAAGATCGTTTCTGTTGCACTGAAGATTTTAAAGAAGCACTCTCCAGGACTAAAGGCTGTTTTTTCTTATGCTGACATGGGGCAGGGACACGTCGGGGTTATATATCAAGCAGGGAATTGGAGCTATATAGGGATAAGTCCTGGCACCTATGAATATATCAGGAATGGTGAAATCTTGCACTCCAGAACGGCATCAGATAGATATGGCTCATTAAAGGGAATGAGAGAGCGGGGGTTCACAAAACAAAAGAAAGCGAATAAGCACCTTTATGTTAGTGTCTTTGATAGGTCTATATATAGCAGATTTACAAAGCATGTTTTACCATACCCAAAGCGCGGCGAAAGTGACACGAGTGACACGCCGGGGCACCACCCCGGAAAGGGCGGTTCAACTCCGACCTCGCCGCTCCATTCTAAAGAGCTGACCAATGCCAAAAAAGAATCCTAACCGCGTAGGCGCAGCACGAACGACGGGGCAGAGGGAGCGCGATTTGCCGGTCGAGAGCGAGCTGTATTTACGCGGCTGGTCGTTCTCGAGGATTGCCGAGGAAATCAGCCGCCGTGCCAAGGAAGCCGGGGACGGATACAAGCTGACGCACCAGACGATTTTCATTGACATGAAGGCGCTCAGAAAACAGTGGGTTGCGGAACAGGACCGGAATATCGGCCAGTGGGTAGCAGAGCAGCTTAAAAAGATCGACGTGCAAGAGCGCCGGTATATCGAGGCGTGGGAGAACAGCCAGAAGAACCTCACGACGCAAACGCAGAAGACGATCAGGGACAAGGACGGCAAGGTATCGCCGCGCCTCATTGAGCAGACGAAACGGATCGAGGAAAAAACCGGCGTCCCTTCCTACCTTGCCGGGATTGACAAGTGTATCGAGATGCGATGCAGAATCCTCCACATCACTGACAGCGGCGCGGCTATCCCTCAGTCGGTCGAGATGACGGCGAAGGAGATCGAGAAGGCAACGGAAGCGTTTGAAGCGGCGGCCCCCGGTGGCGGCGGGCTGTTTGTGGACTACGGAACAGGCGAGGACGACGACGAAACGGATATCGACATTGAAACGGAGGAGTCATGAACTTATTTGGAAAGATCATACAGGGCGCGATTGATACGGCGCTGCTGCCGGTTCAGGTTGTAAAGGATGCCGCTACCCTTGGGGGTGTGCTAACAGAGAATGGTGAAACCTACACGGGCGAGAAGCTGCGGAAGCTGAAAAGGAAGGTAGAGGAAATTTACGAGGCGCTGGATGATTGAAGGAGGAAAGCGATGGATAGGGAATCAAGGCCGTTATGGGAGATGGACCGCTCCACCTCGCCGCCAAGTTTTTACCCGGCAGGGATGGAGGTCAACAATCTTGTTGATGTAACGCGCGTCGGTGATATCTTTCGGCGCTATCTTGATCCGGCGAGCGGAAGAATTCACGACGGTGCTGAGTTTTTCAAGCGGGCGAATGCCGTTCTTGACAATAAGGAGGAAAGCGAATGAAGACGTACCCGATGACGTGGGAGAGGTTGACAGGCGAGAATGGCTTTGATTGCCAGCACCGCGTATGGAACGACGACGAACAGGGATTGGTCTGCGGATTTGCCGGTGTCGGCAAGTGGCACAATTGCGTAGACACCCTCTGCCCCCTCCTGAAAGACCTACCGGCGGCGGAGTGCGGACGGTGCGAGGAGGTGAAAGCGGAAGTCAAAGGCTGTATTGGTAGATTTAACCCTTCCGATAGCGATGAAAAAAACAAGGAGCGGTTCGGCGCTACTGTATTTCGCATACAGGAGAAATTCATTCCGTTCCCTGTGCCAACCGAGGAGGCCGAATCATGAAAGACGGCGCAACGGGAGAGCGGAAAGTCCCGGCAGAGCAGGAACCGGATAAGCTGTTGCAAGTCCTGTGCTCGGTGATAGCCGACTTCGAGAAGCACCACGAAATCAAGATTCCAGAGCGGAAGGAGCTCGCCAACGGCGTCAGAAAGACGTGCCTGTCGATGATCGAACGGGCGCTTGTTGTCTACCATCTCGGGATACTCAAGATAGCCGAGGGCATCGTGAACCCCGCCGACGACCCCCGGATGAAGAAGGCGTTCAAGACGGACGAGGAAAAGCGGCTGGTTCAGGCGGCGGTGAATACATTCAGGGCGCGGATAATCTACGCGATGAACAAGGTCGAGGATCCAACAGCGGGAGAGGCCGAGGACGATGATTCACGGAGCGGCGGAGAAAAAGAAAGCCCGTGAAGAGGCGATTGCGCGGATAAAGACGCGGCGTCTCACGGCAATGCGGTATCACGCCACACAGCACGCGCTATGGACATCGAGCGTCCGCTTCCCCGTCATCCCCGCCGGGCGTCGTAGCGGCAAGACAGAGCTTGGAAAACGGAAGCTGGTGCAGCGGGCTATCAACCACCACCGAGGCGACCACGGGCTTTACGTCGCGTCCGCTCCCACGTTCCGGCAGGCGAAGCGGATCTATTGGAAAGACCTGAAGGCGCTCGTTCCGAATCAGCTCAAGCGCGGCAAGCCGTCGGAAACGGAGCTGGTTATCCCTATCAGAACGCCCGTCGGGCTCGATGCCGAAATCATGATCGCCGGGATGGACGCCCCCGACAGGATCGAGGGGTTTCCGATTGACGGCATTCTCCTCGACGAGTACGGAAACATGAAACGTACCGTCTGGACAGAGAATGTCCGCCCCGGCCTCTCGACTCCTGGCCGCCCCGGCTGGGCGTGGCTGTTTGGTGTCCCGGAAGGGCGCAACCACTACTTCCACACCTATGAGAAAGCTTGTCTGCCGACTACGAACGGCTGGGCGGGCTTCCACTGGCCGTCCGCCGATATCCTCGACCCGGAAGAGGTTGCGGCAGCGAAAGCCGACCTTGACCCGGTTACGTTCGATCAGGAGTACAACGCGAACTTCGTTAACTTCCAAGGCAGGGCTTACTACGAATTCACCTCTGCCGTCCACGCGGTCGAAAAGCTCGAATACCAGCCGCAACTGCCCCTGATTTTCGCCTTCGACTTCAACGAGACGCCGGGCGTGGCGGCTATCCTCCAGGAGCAGAAGTACGAAGGGGAGAACCCGCTTGTCGGGGACAAGGATACGCGCGTTTTCACGGCGTGCATCGATGAAGTCTGGATCAAGAATAGCAAGACGCCGAAAGTCTGCCGGGAGCTGATCAACAAGTACAGCCACCACGAAGGGATTATCTACATCTACGGCGATTCGACCGGTGGCTCGGGCGGCTCTGCGAAAGTGCAAGGCTCCGACTGGGATCTGGTTAAGCACACATTGACCCCGCAATTCGGGAACAAGCTCCGGTTTTACTATCCGTCGGCGAACCCCCACGAGCGTTCCCGCGTCAACGCCATGAACTCCCGGATTCAATCGTCGGACGGTCGGATTCGCTTCATGGTTGACCCTCAGAAGTGCATGAAGATCATCGTTGACTTCGAAGGCGTCTCGGTGATAGACGACGGTTCCGGACGGCTTGACAAGAAATCCGACAAGATGTTGACCCACGTTTCCGATGCCGTCGGGTACTACGTTTTCGAGAAGTTTGTCCGCCGCTCCGGAAACTTTGTCCGCCGCTTGATCTAAAAAGGATTGGACAGTTTACGTGTTTCTGTGGTATACGCCCGAAAACACATCACTTACGGAGGTTGCCCTATGAAGTCTTCATTCCTTTCGTTCCCTCTCCTGCTCTTTATTCTCCTTCTTTCTCCGGCCACGATCGAGTTCGAGAACTTCGAAGCCGTTCAAATAGGCAACCAGGTTACCCTCTCATGGGACTCACTACCTGCCAATGTACAGTCGATATCGGTGTATCACGGGGCGAAACAGATAGCCGTCCTACCTCCAGATCAGACGGACTTTATTTTTACCCAACTCGCAACCGGCATCTCTCGCCTCTCGGTGGCGGCGCTTGAAGACGGCGCGGTCATTGGCGAAGCATCGGCAATCGTGTACTTTGGTAGGCTGTTGTGGGATCCTCCTCCGGGCGGCTGGAGCGGGCTCAGATACCGCGTTAGGGCCTCGGTAAATGAGAACGATGTTCAGCCGCCTTTTACATTGCCCGGATATGATATCGAGCTTGAGGAATGCACCCTTGCAGCTCTGTACTCGGAAGGGATGCTTGCCCCGAATGAATCGTATTTTGCCACGGTGACATGCTACGTTATCGACCCCGTCGTGGGGGAGATCGAGAGCGGGCCGTCGGATGTCGTGACGTTCGACTACGTGGCCGACATTGCGCCGCCGTCCTATCCGCCCGCGCCCCCGCTTAACTTCAGAGTCAGTTTCTAACAGGAGGAAAGATCAATGGCTGAGAATTTGAACTGGGAAGAGTTTAGAAGGTGCGTTAGGACGGGCTTGTGGGACAGAATGCAGGGGCTTTTTAAAGGCTGTGGTTCTGACTTGCAGGTTTTCGTCGCGGCAATTTCCGTCGACATCACGGAGGCCGCCCGGCTCGGGAAACCCGCTCTTATCAATGAACTCGTTGGCCAGCTCGAAGCGGTTGCCGAGTTGAACCGGCTGAGACTCGTGGACGGATGCACGGATACGGTTCAAGAATATGCTCTCAACGTCGTCGGCGTCGCTATGGCGCTGGCAGTTTAAGGAAAAAATCAATGCGTCCAAACAATCGAACGGCTCTCGTTTTTCTACTCGCCTTCGCTTCCGTGCTCCTTCTGTCAAGCTGCGCCGCGCCCCTGATCAATACCGAGGCACTCAAGGCTTCCGCCTTCCCGATGATCGCAAGGCACGACGCTTACGTGCAAGAGGACGCCACGGTATCCCCGGAAGAGGTCATGTCCTTCATTGCCGAATCGTCTTTCGTTCATACGCTGATCGATCAGAATGAAAAGGTTTCCCGTGAAACATTCGGAAAGTACGGATGGGCCGTTACACTCCGGCACGATGAATATGTAGAGGTCGACGGGGAGTTATCCGCCTTCGAACGTGCGGCCTATCTCCGTACTACAAAGATACTCCGTCAAATCATGGACGGGTGACGATAGGGATTTGCAAGGAAGACAAGAGTAGAGTCCAGAGGAAAGGATTCAGGAGCGGAGAGGTATGGCGACGGAAAAACAGGTGATCGAGGGCGCGCCCGCTGTTGGCGTGGATAGCCGCGAAGTCGGTATCCCGTGCGCGGCGTATTTGGAGATGGAAGAGGACTGGCAACTGATCCATGACCTTCGTGGCGGGACGCAGGCGATGCGGGACAACGCAACCGACTGGTTGCCGAAGGAGCCAAACGAAGGAACCGACGCATGGCAGGCACGGATTAAGCGGTCGTACCTCCTCAACGCCTACGATGACGCAATCGATCAGCTCACGGCGAAACCGTTTTCCAAGCCCGTCACCGAGAAGAGCGAGTCGGGAGCGGTGCTCCCTGAGCAGCTCCGGCGCATGGCGGATAACCCGTGCAAGGACGGGCGAGATTTGACGCAGATTTCGAAGGCGGTATTCGACGACGGTGTCGACCACGGGCTCGTCCACATCTACGTCGATTATCCGGCTCTGAAGATTCGTCCGAACGTCCAGGAAGAGCGGGACGGCCAGATCCAGCCATACCTTGTCCACGTCTCCGCCCCGAATATGCTCGGGTGGTTGTATCGGAAAGATGCGAGCGGCAACAAGGTACTGACTCAGATCCGGATCCGGGAATATGCCACGGTAGCATCCGGAGACTACGGATCTGTCGAGGTCGAAACTATCCGCGTCGTCAACGAGCGATGGATTGAGCTATGGGAGAAGATCGAGGATAAGCTCTGGAAGCTGAAAGAAGTCCTGCCGAAGACGAATCCGACCATCCCCCTCGCCACGCTCTACTTCAACCGGACTGGGTTTATGACGGCGAAACCGGCGCTGATCAACCTCGCATGGCGCAACCTTGAACACTTCCAGAGCGCTTCCGATCAACGGAACATCCTTCGCTTTGCCCGTTGCGGGTTTATCCATGCCGCCGGGTTCAGTCCCGAAGAGCTTGACGAGATCCGGTCTATCGGCGCGGCTATCATGGTGGCCGGTGGCGAGAACAGCAAAATCGGCTACGTGGAACACAAGGGCACTGCAATCGCGGCGGGGAAGGAAGACCTCGAACGGATTGAACTCCAGATGGAGATGTTGAAGCTTCAGCCGACGACGCAGAGATCCGGCAATGTGACGGCCACGGAGCGGGTTATCGACGCGGCGCAATCCATGACTAATATTCAGGCGTGGATTCGGGCGACGGAGAACGCTCAACTCCAGTGGTTCCAGCTCGCGACGACCTGGAATTCCGAGACGTTCCCGGAGGACTACAAATTCGATATCTTCTCTGAATTCGGGCTCACGGCGAAGGCGATGGAGGATCTCGAATTCCTCCTCAAGGCTTGTGTTGAAGATAAGATTCCCGTGGAGGTCCTGCTTTCCGAGGTCAAGCGCCGAAGTGTTATCGATGAGGTCTGGACGGTCGAGGGTATGATGGAACTCCTCGACGCGGCTGGCCCGACTCTCCCCGAAAAGGACGATGACGACGACCTGAAAGACGAGGGGGATGAAGGGGAATAGCTGAATGCCCCGCAAAGACCCACGATTAGAGCGCATTGCGCGGACCGTGAATCAGAAGCTGTTAGAGCGGTCCATCCGGCACGCTGTGCTGTTTGAACAGCTCAAGGACGCCGAGGTCCTCCGGACGCTCGATCTCCTCAACAAGCGCCTGTTCCCTCGCATAATGGCCGAGGTCGAGGAACGTCTTGAGGCCGGGATGCGCGGTGTCTGGACCACGGCGCGACAGAGACGGCTCACCGCCGCAATCAACAAGATGATCGAGGTCGGGTACGCGCGGGACTTTGAGAAGCCGCTGTCCAATAGGCTCAAGAAACTCGCCGTCGTCGAGGCTGAGGCGACTCAAGCGCTCCTCGCAGGCGCAATGCCGCCGACTATCGGTATTGAGATGTTGGTGCCGTCTGCGAAGTTTCTGAATGACGTGGTGGCGTCGAACCCCTTCCACGGGCGAATACTCAAGCCGTATTTCACCGGCCTCAAGGCGAATACAAAAAAGGGGATGGACGAGGCCGTCAAGCTCGGCATGGCGCAGGGCGAGACGATGCCTCAGGTCACAAACAGGGTCCGGAAACACTTCCGGCGGGTCCGGCATGAGGTCGAGGCATGGACACGGACGGCAATTTCCGACGTGTCGAACAAGTCGACGATTGCCACGTTCCGGGCGAATAAGGACGTTGTCAGTATGTACGTCTTCATTGCGACTCTTGATGCTCGCACGACGGACATCTGCGCCTCGCTCGATGGGAAGAAGTTCCCTTTAAGCTCAGGAACGTTCCTCCCGGCGCTTCATTTTGGCTGAAGGTCACGTATTTCACCGGTGGTGAAATCATGGAAAGAACTCGGTATTCCGCTGAAGGATATCCCCCCGACGACGAGGGCCAGTGTCCTCGGTGAAGTCCCCGGCAAGATGAACTATCGAAAGTGGATGTATTCCCTACGCGGGAGCAAAGATCCCCGTTCGCTCTACCTGTTGCAGCAGCGGCTTGGCAAAAAGAAGGGGCTGTTGTTCCACCAAGGGAAATTCGCTCTCCCGGAATCGATCCGTTTTGCACCGAAATCGAGCGAGATATTAGGGCTTGGAAAGTACCGGAAGATGAATAACTTGCCCACGGTTAAGAGGTTGTGAAATTGAAAAACCTCAAAATACATCTTGACAGAATCCGCAATCTGCTTTTTAACGTTCGATGTACTGTCCCTTTTACCTCTGAGCGTGACGCTCACCGTTCGGCGGGAAGCCGGATGATAACGAGAGGCGAATCGGTTCTTTTTCCTTAATCCACTTCGGGCGCGACGCCCACCGTTTCGGCGGGAAGCCGGACGGTAACAGAAAGGGAGCTTCATTATGGTGAAATACAAGGCCGCAATTGACAAATCGGGTTACGATGCGCTTGAGAGCGACGACGTGAAAGCCTTCTACGCTCAGGATGAGCACGGAATCTATGTATTCCAGCTCGAACCGGGCACGGTCGGTGACGCCGTTTATGGTGTCGAGGACGTTGGAACTCTCAAAACGACAATCGCAACGCTCCGCGTCTCGGAGAAGAAGCTGAAGCAATTCGGCGATCTCTCTCCTCAGGATGCGAAGGCGAACGCGAAGAAGGTTGACGACTACGCCAAAGTCGACCCCAGTAAAGAAGCCGACGCGAAGGCTCAGGCACGAATCGACCAGCTCACGACAAAGCATGAAGGGGAGCTGGCCGAAAAGGATGCAGTCATCTCGAAGAAAGACAAGGCTCTGACAAGGGCCGTTGTCACGGATGCCGCAACCCGCGCGCTTTCAGAGCAGAAAGCATCGGTTCCGCTTTTACTGCCAACCGTGGAAGCGATGCTCTTTACTGAGGAAGATGATAACGGCGATGTCCATGCCAGAGTCCGTGACCCGAAGAATCCTGGCATTGCACGAATCACAAAGAAGCAGGGATCACAAGATCCGATGACCGTTGCCGAGTTCGTTGAAACCCTCCGTGAGTCGAAAGACTTCAGCCCTGCCTTTCCCGGCAAGGAAGCGAGCGGGGGCGGAAGCGAGGACGCCAACAATTCAGGGGGCAAGAGTGAAACAGAATTCGCTAATCCGACTGCCGCTCTTGAACACGCATTTAACGCCGGGAAATAGTCTGTAGGCTGTTTTCTCAGCGTTTATCCTGCCCTGTTCCATAGCGGTATGCCGATCGACACACGAAAGGTATTAAGCTATGGCTTATCTCACAATTCTCGAAGCCGCGAAACTCGGGCAGGGTACGCTCATGGACAGGGCTATCGTGCAGATTTTCGCGCAGAGCGCACCGATCCTTCAGTATCTTCCCTTCCGAAACATCCCCGGCAACGCCATCAAGTACAATAGGGAGCAGACCCTCCCCGGTATCGCGTGGCGCGGCATCAATGAAGGCTATACCGCCTCCACGGGAATCATCAATCCGATTGTCGAATCGCTGTTCATCTGCGGTGGTGACATCCAGGTTGATAGGTTCATCGAGAAGACGGAGGGCCCCGGTGCCCGCGCCGTTCACGTCGCGATGAAGGCCAAGGCCATTTCGCAGGACTTTCAGCGGGCGTTCATCAAGGGCGATTCCCTCGACGATCCGAAAGAGATCGACGGCCTCCAGACTCGACTCGTCGGGGATCAGCTCATCGCCGCCGGTACGACCGATGGCGGGGACGCTCTCTCCCTCGCAAAGCTCGACGAGCTGATCGACGCGGTGGACGGCGGGCAGTACTTGATCATGGGTAAGGCGATGGCTCGCCGGATGACCACGGCGGGAAGAACCTCGACCGTCGCCGGAAATATCGAGTTCTCGAAAGATGAATTCGGCGCGACAATGACGAAGTACAACGGTCTGCCTATCATCGCTCTCGCTGATAGCGCCGGGCTCGACAACGTGCTCCCTTTCGAGGAGGCGACGAACCACACTACGGCAACTGCCACGGGATCCTCGATCTACTGTGTCGCGTTCGGTCCTGACAAGCTCTCAGGGCTCCAGAACGGCGCTCTCGAAGCGCGTGACCTCGGAGAGATGGATTCGGCTCCGCTCCTGCTCACTCGTATCGAGTGGGATATCGGGATGATGATTCGTCACGGTCGTTCCGCCGCTCGCCTCTGGAGTGTCAAGAATGCTGCCGTGACCGCGTAACTCATCGTTTGTTCGATGTGTGATTGACAAGAAAACGAGTTATTCAAAGGAGAATAAACGATGGTTGTTATGAGGAACAAAACTTACAGCTACGACACCGCCCTGATCATGAAAGCGACGGGGCTGATCGCTGCAAGCGCCGCCGTTGCCACGATCCTCGATCTCGGTGCGGCTTACGTGGAGGGTGCCGTCATCCTCGACGTTTCTGCGATCGAGTTTGACACGGCAGACGAGAAGTATGAAGTGCTTCTCCAGGTCTCGAATTCTGCCACCTTCGCGGATACGAGCATCGTGGTTGCCGCGATCAAGTTCGGGGACGCCGCAAATGGCGCTCACGATGTTTCGACCGCTGGCCGTTACGTCATGCACTTCTGCAATGAGCAGTACAACACCGTTTTCCGGTACGCCCGCCTCTATACGGTTGTGTCTGGTACGGTTGCCACTGGCATCAACTACACCGGCGTCATGGCGAAGAACCCCGTCGCCTGACCCAGCAAAACAAATGCGCTCCGGCGGCACGTTGTCGTCGGGGCGCACGTTGACCGACTGAAACAGCAAACAGAGAGGAAAGTGGCACATGAGTTTTCCGAAAAACGAGAACGGCAAGGTGGTGCTCTGCTGCAAAAAGGACGGCAAGGTTATCAAGGTTTTCCCCGTCGACGCGAAAGAGATCATGGCGGCAAAAAACCCAGGATACATCCTCGGCAATAAGCTTCCCGATCCCCCGAAGCCCGAACCGGCGAAGGAACCGAGTCCTCAGAAGACGTTCGGCGGCGACGCGGACGGAGGCAAAAAGAAAGGTAAGGAATGATGTTGAATGACAGCACGGAACTCGTCGGCCCCGCTGGCCGCGTATGGGTCGCTACGGCGGCTGTAGATGGGTTGCTTGCCGGTGGCAAGTATACCCGCATTCCGGAGAAGGGCGCGGGGCTATGGACCGACGCACCCACCACAATCGCGCCTGACAGCGCGACCGACAACGCGGGCGACGGAACCGACCCCGAAGAGTAGGAGCATGCTCCCTTTTGAAAAGGACAAAAACGGAATGGTCCTGATTCACAACCGCATCACAGGCGAAGAGAAGCTGGTGTATCCTGTCGACGCAAGGGAGATAATCCTAAAAGCGAACGTAGAAGATCCGAAAAAAATACTCTTCAATATCTACGCTCTCGGACCAGCGCCGAACAAATCGGAGGGTAACTAATGGCTCTTGTAGTCGAGGACGGCACCGGCAAAACAGACGCGGAATCCTACATCTCGGAAGTCGACGCAGATACCTACTTTACCGCCCACGGTGACTCGACCGACTGGAGCGGAGCAACAACCGCCGAAAAGGAAGAGGCGCTCCGTGTCGGGACTCAGTACCTCGACCTGGTCTACGGGCAGAGGTGGGTAGGATACAAGACAGCGAAGGCCAACGCTCTCGGGTGGCCGCGCTACGTCTCCGAATCGAACCGCACCGGGTACTACTGGGAATCCGACGAAGTGCCGATACCGCTCGAACAGGCGACGTGCGAAGCGGCTCTCCGGCATATCACGGAAACCGACGGGCTCCTGCCGGACATCACGAAGCCGGGAACGATTGTGACCACGAAATCGAAGGTGGGCCCGATTGTTAAAGAGACGACTTACACGTCAACAGGGCAATCACAGATTCCGACGTTTAGAATCATCACGCTGATGTTAGCCGACCTTATCGGGCCGCGTCATCAGCTGGAAAGAGCATAGGCTCCAAGAGGAAAAACTACACATGACCGATAACAAAGACGGCCTCTCCCGATTCAGCTACATGGTCGACCGCGTTGGATTCCCCGGAACGCTCTTGATAATGATCTGCGTCGGGTTGTATTTCGGGGCTGTTCAACCTCTTGTTGCCGTCGCTTCCGAGCATGTCAGTGCTCAGACCAGCCTGCTCGCAGAATCAACCAAGAAGCTCAACTCTGTACTGACCGTCGTCGAGGCTGATAAAGCGGAGCGCAAGTCCGAAAAGCTATCCTCGATCGAGGCGATGCTTGAAAGGCATGACCAGGAGATGATTCAGCAGATGGAGAGGCAAACAGTGATTCTTGAAAAGCTGAGTGATATTATCGAGGATCAAGCGAGGAAGGACGGGCGTTAATTATGTTTAAAAACACAGCCTCGCAAAAGGTTGCTGTCTATGCCTATGACTCAACAACCGGACTTCCGATCACCGGCGATGCGGCCAATATCACGGCGCGAATATCCCTTGACGGCGCGGCGGTCGCACAATCGGACGACGTGAATCCTACGGAGCTTGATGCCACCTATGCGGAGGGAGTGTACGTCTTTGATTTGACTCAGGCTGAAACGAATTGTGACCTTTTCGTTCTGTCGGCGGAATCGTCCACGGCGAACATCATTTGCGCTCCTATCACCGTTTACACGACCATCGGCGTCCCTGGTATTCCGAAAGGCGTGGAGCTGATCTTCTCTGCCTCGATGGTCAACGCGGACGATGAACTCCAGATCGGAAAAACGGTTGTTGCTCAGATTTCGAAAGAGGGCGGGGCATTTACGACATTGACCACGGCAGTAACGGAAACCCCGGCGGCATCATCTCAGTACAAAGTCACGGCGACGGCTACCGAAATGAACTGCGACTGGGGACAGATCCGACTTACGAATAGTTCCTGCAAAACGAAAACCTTTGATTTCAGGACAAGCTGATAGATGGCAATTTCCCCTCCGATACCGACGCCTGAAGTCTCCGCGATGTTGTGGAACTCGACAGGGAATAATCCCCCTGGTGTCGGGCGCGTGTGGATCGAGACGGATTATAATCCGAACGTGCCGGTTGTCCATTCAGAGCTTGCAATCGAGGTCTACGATCTGATCCAGGAATACGGAAAGATCGTGACCTTCCGCACGGAGGACTTCGGGACTTACGACCCGTCGACGGCGAGCGTTTCGGCTGTCGTCGCGGAAGAGTTGAGCTGGAAAATAACACCGCCGTACCCGGTAACACACGGGCACAACTACGGCAAAATGGAATGCTACGTGTCCCCGATCTACGACGGGCCTGTCCCTGTGCCGGGAATGAAAGTCGAGATCGATAGCATTTGGTGGACGGTGACGGCGACGGACCAGATTAGAGAATCGGGCGCTGCGGCGCTTTATCATATCATCATGGAGAATTGATCGATGAGCGGATGCAGAGACTTGAAGGCAGATACGGCGATAGTGGTCCCGGTGGGTCCGTTCAAGGACAAGACGGACAAGGTGACGCCGGAAACGGGGATCGTCATCGGGGATATCACGTCCGGCGCGAGGATCATGAAAGAGGACGGGACGAACGCCGCGTTTACTCCTTCTTCATGGGCGCACTACGCGGGCGGGATGTACTCCTGCGGGCTCTCGACCGATCACACCGACACAAAAGGAAAGCTCCGGCTTTACTTTGCGGACTTCGGCGTCTACGTTCCCTTCCCGGAAGACTTCATGATATCGAAGGCCAACGAGTGGGATTCCTGCTACGGGGCGGAAACGAAGAACGCGAATATCGTTTCCCACTTCGGAGTTGCCACGACTGCCGACGAATGGAAACAGCAAAAACAGGCGCTCGGTGTCGGTCTGACTTCCGGGTGGGTTGCGCCCGAGGGGAGCGGGATTCTCGGCATCGTCGCTGGGATGCTTGGTTACGATTCGGTTCGGGACGACTTCGACTATGACGACAGCACAGGCAAGGTTGTCGAGACGTTCAAGGTCTATCGGTACGACACTCACGCGCACGCTCTCGCTCATGCGCTTGTTGCCGGGCAGACGCCACCGGCGGGGGCGCAGACCGGATGCGTGGCGATTATCTCGATGGTAGCAACACACTCTTCGGTTAACCTGACAAGTCTCTCCGGCGCGAGGACAACGTAACATGACGGCAGAGCCAGACGTTGCCAACATCTACTATGGGCACCCCGGCATAATGGGGGCGGCTATTGCCACTAACGGCATGGTTACTCATCCGTGGTCGGGGGCTCGCGAGGCGGGACAATCCGCCGCGACGATGGGCGCGTGGTCGGTTGACGGGAAGCACTTCTGCGATCTTTACCTGCCGGACGCCGCGACGGAAGACGGCCCGGTGCCGCTCATCATTTACACCCACGGGCGCGATTCCGACAAGCGACACAAACTGATTGATAAGGGCGACGGGCGCGGGCTGATCTTTCCTGAAGGTAGCGCGGTAAACCAACGGATCTATTTCATCCCGTACCTGACTCGGTTCGGGTACGCGGTGCTATCCTTCAACTATCTCCAGTGTAACGATCTTTTCGAGCAGGACCAGATTGACCCGCCGACAGAGCCGGGGGGATGGGATGATCTCTGGATTGAACTCTGGCGCAATCGTGCGTTGCAGGGACAGAGGATGGTCGACTTCGCAATCGATGATTTCGATCTCTCCGACCATACCGCGAAATGGACGGTTGACCCGGACGCTATTTTCTGGTGTGGGTCCTCGATGGGCTGCTCGATGATGTTGCACACGATGGTTGCCACAGGACCAGGGAAACCTATCACGCTCCCAGCCTTCGCGAACAAGGCTAACCTTGCCGGTGTTATTCACCAATGGGGGAGCCTTCCTGATGTGGCGGGTGGCGGCGGTATTTATATGACGTTCAATGAGGACGATCCGTTCTTCGACGTAGGCGATAAACCTATCCTCATCGAGCACGGGACGCACGACAACCTCCAAACCGAAAGCGGCATGTTGTTGACGCCGTGGACGGCGGCGGTTGCTCTCTACCGTGACGCCCTGAATGTGGAAATCCCCTTCACGGAAATCATCCCACTAATGCAAGCGCACCATTCCCCGTGGGCATCGCATCACAGCGAGATAGCCTATGGGATGCGCGACTGGATTGCTCGCGTCATGGCGGGAGAGTCAACTCCCGTTATTCAGACGGAGCTTGATAAAGAGCTGGTGCCGGAAGTCTACACTCTTATCGATGAACTCGGTGAGGCGGTTATTTTTGAGGTGGCGGACGGGTTGCTTTATTCCCTCAAGATAACCCCGCCGGAGCCGTTCCAAGATTCCTTTATCGACAACGACGTGATTCGGGAAGGCGACTTGACGACCTACGTTGCCGCGAAGGATATCCCATTCACCCCGGCGCCCGGTATCAAGATGACGCTCGAATCGAAGGACTACACGGTGATCAAGGTTTCTCCGATTTACACGGGCGAGCTGATCGCCCTTTACACGTTGCATCTGAGGTAAGGCGATGGCAGTTGCGGCACGAACAATGGACGCGGGAGTTCAACGCTTCATCAAGGAAGTGAGGGACACCGCTCGTCACCTGCCGAAAAAGCACCTCGTGCCGTTCATCAAGAAAATCACGTTCGAATGCCTGATCCGCATCGTCAACAGAACGCCGGTTGACAAAGGCCGCGCCCGTGGAAACTGGCAAGTAACTATCGGTTCCCCTGCAACTGGGACCGTGCCAGATACCGACATCGAGAGTGGCAGGGCCCCGACAGGCGGAAGAAGCTCGACCGTCGAAAAAGGGCTTGCCGCCGTTTCCAACGTCGGGCCGTTCGACTCGGTTTTCATTCATAACAACGTCTCATATATCGAGGTGCTGGAAAACGGGCGGCACTCGACGGGGCGACAGTTGCGCGGATCGATGCAAGCGCCTCACGGGATGGTCAAAGTTTCGCTCGCAGAGATGGAGCAACAGTTTAAATAATGGCCGCAATAACACACGAAGACGTTGCCGACGCTATCCGCTCTACGTTCGAAACGGAGATCGAGATAGCCGAGACGGTCTATGTCCAGTACGACAATGAGCCGGACAAGTTTACCGATAGCCTTCTCGCACAAGGTGGCGGCGTCTGGATAGAGCACTCGATTCTCTGGGGCGAGAGCATCAAGGTCGAGAATCCCGGAACATGGCGGCACGTTGGCGTGATGCAATGCAAAATCTATAGCGAGGTGGACAAGGGCACGGCAGCGGGCCTCGCGATGTACGAAAAGATAAAAGACGCTTTTAGGAAAACGACCGTGGACGGTGTGACATTCACTACCCCTTCTCTGACGCAGGTTGGCCGGTCGGGCAAGTGGTGGGTTTTGATCGCCGATACTCCCTTTCATGCGAACGACGTAACGACTGGATAACTGATCTACGTAGATTAAAGGAGATTTACTTATGAGCAATAGTGATCAAGTTGCTCTGCTCTTTGACGAGGAATCCACTTTCGGGACGGCCTCGGTAGGAGCATATCAGTACCTCCGCTTTACGAATGAGTCCCTTGAATACGAGACGGAAACGGTCGAGAGCGCGGAAATCCGCAACGACCGAAATACTCCGGACGTTATCAGGGTGGCCGTTCGTGCTGTCGGAGACATCAACTTCGAATTGTCCTACGGGACGTATGACGAGTTCTTTCGAGCCGGGCTTTTCAGCGGCGCGTGGTCCACGCCCGGCGCAACGCAGACTTCCACAACCGGCGACCTTGCTATCAGCGCGGTTGCCAGTACGTACACATCCGCGTCGGACTGCGACTTTACCGAGTTCACCGTCAACCAGTGGATTTTCGTTTCCGATCCCAGCTCGATCATGACAGCCGGAAACCGGGGATTTAAGAAGGTCAATACGGTGCTTGCGCTTGTGTTGACCGTGGACAGCCCCACGACGATGACGACCGAAAGCCCCACGGGCGGATCGGTTCTTTTCAAAGACGGGTCGCAGATTGTGAACGGCACGACCAACACGAATAACTTCTTCACGATTGAGAAGTGGTTTTCCGAACTCGGGAACGGGCTCATCTCCGACGGTATCTTCGAACGGTTTACCGGGATGAAAGTTTCCGGCTTTACCCTCGATGTTAACGAAAAGTCCGTCATCACGGGCGCGTTTTCGTTCCTCGGCCAGAAGGGATTGCCCCTCACGGCTACCGCGTCCGCTTCTCAGACGGCGGTTACCACGACCGACATCATGAACGTCGTGGACAACATTCACGCCGTTTTTGAGGGCAAGCACGACGACACCACGCCGTTCGCGTCTTATGACGCTTCGGCATTCAGCGTGAGCGTTGACAACAATCTCCGTGAACGGAACCAGCTCGGCGAGTTGTACTTGCAGGCTATCGGGAGCGGAAAGTTCAAGATCGAAGGTTCTATCACGGCTCACTTCGCAGATTCGACGGTCCGCACGAAATACGCGGCATCGACGCCAACGGCGCTTGTCGTGGTGTTTGTGGACACCGACGCGAACGCCTACCTCATCGACTTCCCGAATATCAAGTACACTGCCTGCCGTTCCGTGGCCGGTGGTCAGAACTCTTACGTGATGCAGGAGTGTCCCTTCATCGCGTACATGGATCCTGACGAAGAAATCGCGATGCGCATTGTGAAATGGGCCGCGTAACTTACTGACCTTTTAACGCTTTCAATTGGAGGAAAGAAAACATGGGTGCTCTCAGAAACCTCGCGACAGATGTAGACAAGGAAGTCAACGGCATTCCCCTCATCTATCCGGAGACGGATATTGAATTCACCATTGCGAGAGACACGAATCCCGCGTTTATCGCGGAGGTTCGTAAACTCACAAAGCCGCATCTGAAAAAGTACCGTGCCGACATCGCCTACGTGATGCTGGTTCGTGACGGGACGATGGACAAAATCAATCAGAAGGCAGCGGCGAAGCATCTCGTGAAAGGGTGGAAAAACCTTCAGGATGAATCCGGCGCGGAGATCGAGTACAGCCACGAAAAGGCACTCGAAATCCTCTCTGCTCAGGAGTATGCCGACGTGTTCCGGTGGGTGATGATTGCCGCGAACGACCAGAGCGCATATGCCCTCGAATTGAAAGCCGACTCAGCAAAAAACTGAGAGAATGCCTCAAGTGGGAATTAGCTTGGGGCAAGATGAAACCGTTCTTTGAAGCATGGGCCTCTCGGGGTCGAGAGAAAAAGGAGTGGCGGGAACGTCCGCTCCTCTACCCCGACTTAAAACCGATATGGGAAGCGTTCGAATGGCTGAGCATGAAACGCAATTTTGAACCAATGTCGGGCATTCCGCTCCCCATATCGGACTTTGAAATAATGACGTATCTCGACCTGTTCGGCTACACCGATCCGGAGGAAAGGCAGGAGGTGGCCGAGTTAGTTACGGCGATGGACTTAGCCTATCGGGCGCACGTCGCGGAAGAGAAGGAAGAGAAAGAGAAGGCAGGAAAGAATGGCAACTCTCCCGGTACACATCAACGCGGCAGGGGCGAAACGCGGCGCGGCTGAGTTCAACGCGGCTACGCGAAAGATGGAGCGCTCCGCGAAAGGCGCTGGGCGCGTCGTCAGTCAGATTTTCGTCGGCTTAGGGGCAGCGGCAGCCGTGCGCGATATGATTCGCGTGACGGCTAAATTTGAGCAGTCTATGAGCACGCTCCGCTCTGTCACCGGGTCGACAGGTGCGGAAATGGACGCGCTGATATCCAAGGCGCGCGAACTCGGTGCGACGACGCGGTATTCTGCTTCGGAAGCGACGGACGCGCTGGTGTTCCTGGCTCGCGCTGGGTTCACGGCGGAAGAATCGCTTGCGGCGGTTGGATCGACTCTCGATATTGCCACGGTCGGAATGCTCAGTCTCGGGCAGGCGGCGGATTATGCGTCGAACATCGTCAAGCAGTTTAACCTCATTGCCGAAGATACGGGCCGCGTCGGCGATATCCTCGTCACCACATCGAACGCATCGAATACGAATATCCAGCAGTTGGCCGAAGCCATGAAGATGGCCGGGCCGATTGCGGGCGCTCTCGGGAAATCGATCGAGGAAACGGCGGCGTCTGTCGGCGTGCTCGGCGATTCGGGTATCCAGGCCACGATGGCAGGAACGAACCTTCGCGGAGTTTTCGCGGCACTCCTCGGACCTACGGACGCTGGGAAAGCGGCGTTCAAAAGAATGGGTGTCGCTCTCGACGATGTCAATCCCGCGTCTCGGGACTTGGTTGATATCTTCCGTGCTCTCCGTGACGGCGGGATGGAGGCGGCGGACGCTCTCGACATCTTCGGGCGCAGGAACGCGGCGGCGGCGCTGATCCTTGCGCGGTCTGCGGAACGGGTCGATGAACTCACTGAAGCGAATGAGCGGAGCGCAGGAGCCGCCCGCGAAGCCGCGAAGATCATGGAGGACAATCTTGCCGGGGCGTTCAAGACGTTGCGCTCCACTATCGAGGAAGTCTATCTCAAGATGGGGGACAGAGGATTAACCGGGTCGCTTCGGTCTCTTGTTGACACCGGGACGGCCGCAACAAGGATTCTTTTTGACATGGCATCGGCAGAAGAAAAAGCGAGCGGCGGGGCGCAAGCTCTCGCGGTAGCAATGAAGGCGGTCGGATTCGGTGCTCTTGCGCTTTCAGCTCAGGCCCTCGGGAATTCGCTCAAATATATCGGCGTCGTTCTCAAGGCTCACCCCATTTTCATCGTTGCCGGTGTCGTCGCGTCGGCAGGGATTGCTATGTACCAGTTCGCCGGGTCGATGACCTTTGCAGAACAACGGATGGTTCAGTTCAAGGACGAGGTTGCCGACACTATCGACCAGATGAAGGGGCTTTCCGACGCGGCGCGTGGGTTCGAGCACGCGGTCAAAACGCAGAACGCGGAGAAGGCTCTTCGGAAACTCAATCAGCAGTTATCGAACCTCGACCAGCTTTCGGAAACGATCTTCGGGGAAGCGCAGAAAGGCAAAGTGCTCTTTGAGGATATCGAGCAGTTCCTCGGTATCTCCGGTATCTCTGAAGCCGATGTGAAAGGCGCAATCAAGCCGGTCCTCGATGCCGCTGTTGACGCGATGGCGCTGAAGTTCGGCGACAAAGAAATCTGGAGCGGTCAACAGGTTTGGTCTTCGATCCTTGATGAGCAGGAGCTGTTTGGCGTTCTCGACAAAGGAAGGAACGCTATCGAAAGGTGGATCGAGGAAAGAAAGAGAACGCCGGAAGGGGCAGGGTCGCTCTTGTTAACTGGCGCGGACGGTGGGTTTGGCGAAGCCGTGACGCTCACGCCGGGAAATGTCGAGTCGTTGAAGCGGGTTCTTTATGATGCCCTGAGTGTCGAGCGCGTCCCTGAAAAGGTTATCAACGATCTGATCGAGGAATACCGACAGGCGATCAAGACAAAGAAAGACAAGTGGAGCGTCCCCGACCTCAAGGAGAGCGTTGAAGACGCGGACCTGATACAGGCCAAGATCGACCGGATTGCCGAGACGATGGGAAAGGCCGCCACCGGACCTGTGAACTCCTTCGCCGAAAAGATGGGGCAGGCGTCGGAGAACTTCCTTAGCTTCATGGGTGGCCTTGTTGAAGAAAAGGACATGTCGAAACTGAGTGCCATGGAAGAACATGTCGCCAGGATTCGAAAGGAAGCGGAGAAATTGGCGCGGCTTGCCGGGTTGTCTGGCATGGCGGTTGATATCGCGGGCGGCGTCGCCGGGGGACTTGCGGAGCAGTCGTGGATAAGTAGGCATCCGGAGAAGGGTGCAGATCTGGGCGGTGGATTGCCGCGCGCGAGAACAAGTTTCGACGATCTTCAGGATGCGGCGAATAGTTTATCCAGCGCTTTCGACGGGGCTGCTATTTCTCTGAGGCTTGCCGAGGGAGTCGGGCGGTCATTCGGTGACGCAACTTACCGCCTGTTTACCGATATGGAATCGACAGGGACGCAGAAGTTTCAGTCCTTCCTGCAAAGCCTCTACAATACGATGATCGAGACCATGATAGCGACTCCGATTGAGAACGCGATGAAATCTCTCATGGCTCGGATGCTGGCAGCTATGTATTCATCGAGTATCGCGAGTGCTGCTTCTCCTGCAATTGCCAGCGCCTCCGGCAACGTGTTCTCCGGAAGCGGTAACCTGGTGCCGTTCGCGGGCGGTGGTACGGTCTCAAGCGGGCCTTCGACGTTTGGTATGGGCGACGGGCGGCGGGGCCTCTGGGGCGAAGCAGGGCCGGAGCTGGGCTTCTTCCCTCTCAAACGGAATCGGGGAAAACTCGGCATCACAGCGGACGGAGGGGGCGGCGGAAACACGACGACCTATCAGATATCGATCAACACAAAAGACGCCGATTCGTTCCGCCGTTCAAAACGACAAATCAAACATCAAATAATGGACATGACAAGACGATGACATTTTACGAAACGCCACGATTCCCGACAGAGATCAGCCGAGGTTCAAGCGGCGGGCCGGGGTTCTCGACCTCGATCATCAAGACGGACGCGGGGATAGAAGAGCGGATCCCCCGGTTCAACACGGCGGCGCGGAAATACAATGCCCGCTGGGGTGTCAAGGACTGGGACGATCTCTATGAGGTCTACAACTTCTATATTGCCATGCAGGGTCCGGCGCACGGTTTCCGGTGGAAAGACTTCCTCGACTACACGACGGCGACGAACGGGCGTGACGCTCCGGCAACAGATGATGTACAGATCGGCGTCGGCGACGGCACAGAGACGGAGTTTCAGCTTGTCAAGAAATACGAGGCGGGCGCGATTTCCCGGACGCGGAATCTCGTCAAGCCTGTTTCTGGGACAACGGTACTTCAAGTTGACGGTACGCCTCTTGTGTCGGGCTGGAGTGTAAATACGGCGACCGGAATAGTTACTCTCGATGCTCCGCCTAACGTTTCGATCATTGTTGAAGCTGGTTGCGAATTTGACGTGCCTGTCCGCTTCGGGGAAGAGATCGACGAACTCCTTTCGATCAACCTTGAGCACTTCAACGCGGGCGACATCTCGGATATCCCGCTTGAGGAGATCCGGGACGGACTTACGACGGTTGACGATTTACCGTTCCGTGGTGCGGTTGATCACACGGGGAATTCTAACCTCTCAATCGCACTGAGCGAGGGCGTTATCCACACGTTCGACCCAGCTAACGTCATTGATCTGACTCTACCGGACGAAAGCACGATTCAGCCCGGCGGACCGATCTTTGTTCTCGTCAACCTGAGCGCCTATTTGATATCCGTAAAGTATTCCGATGCAACGGCGGCGTTTAATCTTGCCGCAGGTGCGAAACTTGCGGTTTACCTTTCGACGGACGGCGGATCTACTCAAACTTGGTACGCACTATGATAACAGCGGCACAATTTTACGGCAGCGCGGTCGAGGACGCCCTTGATTCGAACAAGGAAGCGTATCACCCGCTCAACTACAGAATGCAAGTCTGGACACCGGACGCCGGAAGCCGGGCTCTCACGCTCCCCGACGCGAGGGATATCCACATCTCCGTACCGACTTTCGTGTTGGTCAACGCAAGCGGGAGCTACGACTATGAGGTGAAATACAACGACGGAACGACACTTATAGGTACGCTTGCGGCGGGCGACGCGGTCGAGATGTATCTGAAGGACAACTCAACTCAGAACGGCGTATGGTACTACAAAGAATCAACGTATCTCGGAGGCTGATAGATTGATCCCGCTCACGGCAACAATGCAAAGCCTTCTGAAAGTCAAAGTCCACCGGCATTGCAAGTGCTGGAAGATAACCCGGACTGATGCGACGGTGCTCCGCTTCACGACGGCGTCGGAAGAGATCACTTTCAATAGCGAGCTTTACACTCCTGTCGGTGGCGCTAACGACGTGGCGCAGAATAAAGAAACCGGACTAAAGGAGACCGATACCGAGTTTGCGGGAATGATCACATCGGATGCAATCACGACCGAGGATCTCGTGGCCGGAAGGTATCGCGGAGCAATCATAGAGGAATGGGTCGTTGACTACATGTACCCGTTCCTCGGGCATTTCGATAGTACCGTCTACGAAGTTCACAATACCACATATGACGGCGAAGTCTGGCAGACGGAAGTTGTCGGCCTATTTGGAAAACTGCAAGAGCGCGTAGGCCGGAATGCAACCAGGACTTGCCCGAATATCTACGACGATGACAGCGGATGCGATTTCGCCACCGTCAATCCGGGTTCCCAAACAGAGTGGACAAACGTCGACGTGGTTAGTGTCAGTCCGACGTATCCGAAAGGCGGATTCCTGGGCCATTATGTCGACTTGCCCGGTAGCGGAAACTGGTTTGCCTATGGCATCGTGACTTTCACTTCGGGAAACAATTCCGGGCTTCACCGGATTATCAAATACTACGGTGCAACAGAGCCGCCCGCTACGTTCTGGTTCGAAGCGATCCTCCCGTTTCCGTATGATGTCGAGGTCGGCGACCTGTTTACTGCGAAGGTTGGATGTTGCCGACAGATGCAAAACATCGACGCCGGGACAACTTGCCTTGATTGTGAAGACCATTTGATGGGGGCATACCACGGCGGGTATCCACACATGCCCGGAACCGACAAGATGATTAAGACGCCTCAGTCGAAAGGATAGATGTGGACGGTAGCCTCATAGTTCAAGCGGCACGGAAATACCTCGGCACGCCGTTCGTGCATCAAGGCCGGGCTCCGGGCGCGGGGATGGACTGTATCGGCTTGCTTGTTTTGACGGCGCGGGACGTGTCGATCCCTATCGAGGACCATGCTGGATACACAAGGCGGCCCGATCCGGTTGTATTTATCGAGCACTTGAAAAAGAATCTCCGCCGGATTCCGAGGGCGTCCGCAAGGATCGGAGACGTGCTGGTGTTCTGGATTCAAAAGCCGTCGAAGCCTCAACATCTTGCAATCAAAACGGATGTCGGAATGATTCATACCTACGCCGGAGCAGGAAAACGGGCGGCGTTGAATCATGTTGTGGAATCGAGTTTAGACCGAATGTGGGCGCACAGGCTCCATAGTGCATGGCGATTTAAGGGGGATTGAATGGCGACTATTGCCCTTTCCTTAGCTGCGAGTATTGGTCTTTCTGGAGCCAATGCAACGGTCGGCGCTGCGGTTGGTGCCGCTATCGGTGCCTATATTGATCAGCGATGGGTCTACCCTCACCTTTTCCCGGTCAAAGACGGGGACGACATCAAAGGAAACCGCCTGACTGATTTCGAGTACCAAAGCGCGAACGAGGGCTCCCCGCTAAACTTTGGAATCGGCCCGAAGTGTCGCTCGACGGGGACCGTTATTTTTCTCAGTCAGCTTTATGAAGAGGGGTTGGCCGCTGCGACGACGACAGGCGGGAAAGGCGGCGGCGGGTCGAGGCCGGGAGCGGTTATCAATTATCGTTACCTCGTAGATATCGCCGTTGGTTTTAACTACGGCAGAGAGATATTCAAGCTCAACGCTATCCTTGCAGACGGAAAGAGGCTCTATGCTGATGACTGGGACGTAAGCGTTACAAAGCCCGTTGGTATATGGGGGAGTGTTGCTTATGGAACAGGCGGCGGACCTACTTCCGGCAGAACGCAATTGATGTTTTATTATAACGCCTTGCCGGAAGCCGCCGATTTTATCGCTGGGGATGACTTTACTATTTCCGGTTGCGCGAATGCTTCAAATGACGGGACATTCCCGCTGGATAGCGTCGCGGTATTTGCGGGCTATGTGATTCTGAATTATACGAATACGAGCCCTTGCGTACAGGAAGACCTCACAACTCGCACTATCGTTATGAGCCAGACGATTGACAAGTTTCAGTCAAGCTCGGCAGAATCGATAACGGTCTACACGGGCGAAGATCCTCAGACACCGAATTCCGACCTAACGACGTATGCAGGAGCCGGGCTCAACCCTGGGTACAACAAAACAGCCTATGTCTACATAAAGCAACTTGTTCTTACCGACTACGGAAACCGAGTTCCTCAATTCACATTCATGTACCAGGCCGATGAAGAGTTGACCGTCGCGGAGGCGATTGAAATTCTCTGCCTGAAAGGAAAACTCACGGCAGACCAGTTTGACGTTACCGGCGTGGCGACTGGCGACTTTTACGGCATGGTTTTACATGGCCCGTTCGAGCCTGCCCGCGCCCTGCAATCGATCTGCGCGACTTATGACATAATCACACAATACACAGAGGGCATCGTTGTTTTTGTTTCTCGTGAAAACTTGACGGAAGTCGAGATTAATCCGGACCACCTTGGGGCGGGAATCAGCGGCGCAGCTGGATCACAAGTGACGGTTGTCGAACGTGCTGAAAGGAAGCTCCCGACAGAATTCGAGTTTAGCTATATCGATATCCACAAAGATCTGCAAGGCGGGTCGGAAGTCGCGTTGATGACGGCTGGGACGGATCAGCGGCGGGAGAGGTTCGATTCACAGCTTTCTATGAGTTCCGCACAAGCGCGAGCGATATCTAACCGGATGGGGTGGGCGGAACTCGCTCATCGTGCGGATGTATCGTTCCAGCTCCCACCTTCTGAGATGGCGCTTGAGGAGGGGGATATCACGCCGTTTACGGTCCCCTTCCGTGTCCGTGATTCGTCCGACTATGAGGTTGACTATCGGCTGCTTGTCACGAAAAAGGAACGCGGGGAAAACGGGCTCCTGCTCTATACCGGCGTGCCAGATCCGGAGTCCTCGGTTGAGTGGGAATGGGCGGACGAGGAGGAATCTAATTCGCCAGTGAACGCAGGCTTTACCGGGCCGTCGTATCTTGATTTAATCATGCTCGATATCGCAGCGCTTGCCGATGACGACGTGGACGAAACAGGCATCTATCTCGGTGCCTCATTGATATCGAACGGCGCGGCATTCAGCGGCGGATCGATCCTCGAATCGAGGGACGGCGGCACGACCTACGAAGAGATCATTGTTCTCGAACGTCCGGCCACGGCGGGAATCTGCCTTGATACGCTTGCGGCCTCCAGCGGACCAGGATGGGACTTGACGAATACCGTTACCGTGATGGTCTATGACGGCACGCTTGAGACATCAACAGAGGCGAAGGTTTTAGACGGCGCGAACCGGTGCATGATCGGCGGGGAGCTGATCGGATTCAAGACGGCGACGCTCGTCACGACTTTTCCGACTATCCAAGGCGGGTACAAATACGAGTTATCGGATCTCTTGCGCGGGCTCAACTCGACAGACGATGAAATCGACGGACACGCGGCAAGCGAGCAGTTCGTTTTCCTGAATGACGGCGGGCTCGTTTTTCACAAGCTGAATGACCGGGCTTTTGAACAAACGCGGTATTATAAGGCGGTCGGCTACGGGTGGGATGAGGACGACATCACGGGAACGTCGAAAACTCTCGCTCTCAACTCTAACCGCCCGTGGTCCCCGTGCGAGATTGCGGCGGACCGGGACGGGTCGAACCATGTCACGTTCACTTACACGCGCCGGAGCCGGGCGATCACCACGATTTTCGGCACGTCCGATGTGCCTGAGCTTGAGCCGCACGAAAAGTACGAGGTCGACGTTTGGGACGATGTGAGTCACACGACCCTGATGCGGACAATCGAAATCGTCCTCGACGGGCAGACACAGCCGTCCTATCACTATTCGGCGACGGATCAATCAACGGACGGCTACACGCCGGGGGATGATCTCTATATCACGATGTACCAAGTTTCCATCGCCACCGGGCGGCGGAGCAAAGGAAAGGACGCGACGGTATAATGGCTGTTACACCTAAAATCGAAATCGGGAAACTTACGGAGCGACAGGCAACGGCGGAAGCAACGGTCAACCTCGGATGGGAGCGATTAGAACAGATCGCCGCGCACGGTCCGATTGTCGATCGGGACTTGACGGCGCCTCCAGGTTCTCCGGCAGCGGGGGACGCCTATATTCCGAAAGCGACGGCAACGGGAGACTGGGCGAGCCATGAAGACGAGATCGCCTACTACAACGACGGCTGGTATTTCGTCATGCCGACGAACGGGATGCAAATCCTCGTCACCGATGAAAAGATTTGGCTTGGTTACAGTGCAGGAGCTTGGCATCCGATGCAGACGCCGCACTCCACGACCGAGACCTGGACCGGGCGATACGACCGCAACGCCAGCAAGATTTACAGCAAGACCATCGATCTCGGAGCCCTGCCGAACTCGACATCGGCCACGACGGCGCACGGGGTTACCGGGATCGACCTCGCGAAACGGATCCTGTTCGAGGGGTGGGCGGAGGACGGCGGGACGAATGTCTATCCTCTCCCATATGCCAACGCGGGCGGAACGGCGCGGATGGCCCTGAAGATCGACGCGACGAATATAACCATCGTCACGAATTTCAACGCATCAAGCTTTACCGGAGAAGTCCGGATCGAGTACTGCAAAACATAATGGCGAGGGGCGGCGCGGCCTATCCTTTCCTCCTCGGGTCCGATGGCCTGAGGCTGCGCCGTCCTGAGCCCTTCCTGCCTTATTTGCCCGCCACGGCGTTTTTCCTCTCATTCGATGTAGATATCGACTTGTCCTGTCTGGGCGGCGTGACGGGCCGGTTAGGTAGGCTACTTAGGCAGGTGAAGAACTCGGAACGGTGCAGGTTCGTTGTTGGACTCGTCAGAATAGGATTAAGGCGGGCTTTTTGATATGAGCCGCACCGTCCCGAGTGACTTGTCAATCGTTGATTTCGAGCGCATCCCGGATATCGATCGGCTCTTTGTAGTGCCTCAGATCAAGGCAGGAAGTCGCGCTATTCATCGCGGAATCGTTGCAGCCGTGGCGGATGATGCACGGGCCGGGCGTCTCGAAATAGAGCGCCTTGTCTCCGATAATCCGCGCCGGGACACCCTGAGCGATGAGCTTGAATTTCAGCGCCGTGAGGATATCAATCGGGTTGAGTCCGTTGCAGAAGACCATCGCCTCGGGGCCGCCCGCGATTCCGATATGAGCCACGGACGGAGCGCCGTCTGCGGTGTACCCGGATGCGTAGCCGTCCAACTCAAACGCTACCAGCATGCGCCCGTCGTCGGGAAGCGATACGGTTGACTCGTTGCCAACTTGCCCCGTGTTATTCGTGCTGGTTATCTTGGTGAGCGTGAATCCGTCCGTTGCCGTGAGGGTGACCGAGTTGCCGGTTCCGGTCGCACCGAAAGGCCGCTTCGCCATTTTCCGAATGGCCTTCTTGATTTCCGACTTTATGGCGGTGGCCTTGTCGTCTTTCTCGGTGTCCTTCGCGACAGGGCAAGTGACGGTCATCGTTTTGTTCACCCACTTCCCGGACGTGGTTTTCTCCTTGTACCGGACTATCAGCGTTTCGGTCCCTGCCTTGCTCGCCTTGTGGAACGATCTGGTAACGGTGTCGGACGCTCCCGCCGTGAAGGCGAAGAGCACGAATGCCGCGAGGATAGTGACTGTGAGTTTCTTCATTGTCTTTCTCCTGTTTTCAGAGACCGTAAAAAAGAGGGCGCGGCGAGGGTATTGGATCGTCGCGTGGTTGGGATTGAGGCGTGAGCCTCACCGCGCCCCGTGGGCTTATTCATCCTCGTCTCTCTGGAAATCGATATTGCACTTCATCAGCCAGCTACACTTCAGGGACTTCTCAACAGTATCCGCGAAAGCTGTAGCGATTGACCTTTGCCGCGTCGGCTTCTTGAGTTCCTTCATGACGGCGGCTTTCACTTTCTCGGTATTCGTGGTGAGCCACTCTTCGAGTGCCGCCTGCGTGGCCTTTCTGATTGCCTTGCCTGTCAAAGCCTCGATGAAGTCGTACTTGTTGTAGTATTTATCACTGCCGATCTCCCCTTCCTCGTTGACCTTCTGTTTCAAAGCCAACTCCACCAGCTTCCCGATAACGAGTTCAGGGTCACCGAGGCTTGCCGTGATTGCGGCGGAAATCTTTTTTTCAAGGATCGGCTTGACGAGATCGTCGTTGATTTCGAGATTTACCATTCCTTCAGCCATTGTTCATCTCCTTATTTGTTTGAAAGAAAACTACTCCCGTTCCTCGATCATCCCGTCCTCGATGATGATCTGGCATTCGTCGCCCTTGCCTACGCGTTCGAGCCAAACCTGTCCGCCTTTCTCTTCTGCGAGGTTCGCCAGCAGGATCAGATTTTCATCATCAATCAAGCTGCCGTCGCGGACAAGGAGAATCTTGAGCTTCGGATTCATGGCGAATCCCATCGCCACGCCGATCTCGATTTCCTCCGCGCCGCTTGCCTGGTCGAGCGGGAGCCCGTTGAAAAGCACCTGCTCCGAATCGAAAGAGAGGCCCGGCACGGGGGCATCAGCGGCGGCCATGGCCTCGGCCTTCTCGGTGTCGATTTCCTTGATGGCAACGGTCTGCGCGTCCGCTGCGGCTTCGAAATCTTCCGCCGTTTTCAGGAACGTCATCGCGGCGACATTCGTCCGCGCTTCGGCGTTCGCTTCTTCCGCGTTGGCGATGGAGTCGAGGAGCGTGGTTACGTCGTGAGGCTGGTTGCCATTGAGGAAAGTTTCGGCCTGTTCTGCTTTTGCCTCTTCCTTCAGTCGTTCCGCCTGCAACTCAGCGATTTCATCGTCGATTTCCGACATCCGATTTTGAGCGAGAGTCAGAGTATTGCCGACACTCGATATTCGATGGTTCTTTTTCCGCTTCTCTTCCAGTTCCTTCGACAGTGCGACAACCGAGACCTCTTCCGTCGTCGCGTCGGGATCATACGGGCGCTCATCGTGTTTGACGCGCGCCTCTTTCGCGCTCCGGTTGCTATCCGTCCGGGCGTCGTAGGTCACCTGCCGTTTCCTGTCGAGATCCGTGAAGTCGAGCCCGACGACAGCCTTAAACGTCTCGAGCTGTTCGTGCCGGTCCATCCGGAAGAACTCCAGCGGGTCGAAGGACAACGGACCGACCAGCCCTTTCAGCGTCGTCTGATTGTGCTTCCCGCCGTCCTTGCCCTTGACGACAAGTTTCTCCTTGCCGTCCGGGTACAGTTCGAGGTTGACGGTCAGCTCTTCGAGGTCGAGGAATATTTCCCCTTTCTCTGCCCCTTCGTGAACCGGCGTATCGCACCGATTCCGCTTCCCGCCGAGGGCGAATTTCACACAGTCAAGCGTGCTCGATTTGCCTTGTTTGTTCTTCCCTCCGACGATGATCAGGTTCCCTTCCGGCTTGAACGCCACATCTGTCAGGCGCTTGATATTGATCGCTTTGAAATCAACGATTTTCATGTTCTTTCCTCTCTTGAATATCCTGTTAATAGGTGATGATTTCGTTCAGTCTCTCGATAAGCTCTTTGATTGATAGGTGCCAGGAGATTCGCAAGGAAGGGTCTTCATGTCGTTTCTCCTCACCCTCTCCGTCATCAACGCCGTAGCACCCTGCAATTTCACATCCTGCGAGAGCGAACAATCCGGTAACCTCGATATAATCGTAAGAGCCAGTTACCCAGTGCGTTTCTTTGATCTTATCATTAAGCCACCGCCATACGTCGTCGTGGTATTGGCTGTGCCCGTTAATGACAAAAGCAATTGTAACCTTATCGGCCATTTCTGCCCCTTTCACTTTTCCTTGTAACACCAGTCCATCGGCGCGATTTCGATGCCGAACATTTCGAGCATGGCGATTCGGGACACGATGACCCGCCGCGTCGTGACGATTTCCTTGTTCCACGCGAAGTCACATTCCGAGTGTATCCGGTCGAGCGAGTCAAGCCGGACCAGATGAGCGAACCAGTACCCCGCCTCGCTTTTCAGGATGGTTATCCGGGCTTTGGTTTTCGTCATGACTTCGCCGTTTCGAACAGCCCGCCGGTCGCGATGTCCCAGCGGCTACCCTTCGTTATAATCGCGGAACCGTCGGAGAAGTGATACCGGACAGGATCTCCGGCGAGGTGATCAGATATAATCCCCTCGACATAGACCGCGTTACCGCCCTCCGTCTGATTGCGCCGGGAGAAGATCAACTTCGCGTCGAATCGCCTGACCAGTTCGACCAGGCTTGTCCCCCCTTGCGTAGCGAAATTCCCCCCGTCGTTGCCAAGCCGGGCGGCGATCTTCTCCGCAGTCGTCGGCGGAGCCTCGATATCCGTGAGCTTGTACGACTCGACCCATTCGCGGAAGCACCCGTCACACGTTCGATTGACCGTCACAGTGCCAACGCGCCGGACAACCCGCGTGCCGCCTTCTTTGATATCCATCGACCCGCAGGCGTAGCACGCCGTGCCGTTCAGATCGAGATAGCTCTGTCTTTCCTCTTTCGTGATGCTCATGATTCCTCCTTTAAAACGGTAGTATCCTCGTCTCGATGCCGCACAGGAGCAGGTAGACGAAAAGCCCGCCCGCCACCGCGCCGACCATGACGCCGTTCCAGAATGCGCGGGTTTTCGCTTCGTCTAACTTCATCTGGTAGTATTCGACCACTTTCATGTCAGTTTCCTTTCACCTTGAGAACCAGCGGAGCCAAGCCGCAATAGCCGTGGTCCGGGCGGTCGGGACGCCTGCGCCACGCCATACAGTCGTCGGCGAGGCAGAGGCAGTCAGGGCGTGGTGATCCGATATCAAACGTGCGGTTAATGGAACGGCTATTTCTATGCACGCTTGCCGTTATCGCCATCGGGCACCACTTCGTTTTCGCGTCTTCAGGCTTCAGGAACATAGTTGGCTCCTTCCGTTGTGCTACTGTGAACCCCCTCATCCATTTCCCCCGTCACCGTTTCCGTCGGCGCCGTCTCTTTCGGAATCGCTTCCTTCTTCCTCCGCCGCTGGTCCTCCTTTAGCGCGGCGCGGGCGAGGCGGACTTCATCTTGCAGGCTATTGAGTTCATCGCTCACGAGGGTAAGCATTTCGTCGAGAATCATCTTCAGCAGGTTCATTGCCGCGCCTGCCTGTCCTGCCTGTTCGCCGATCATTTCCCGGACGGTTCCAGCTTGAAGGTTTTTTGTGATGATCTCCTCAGTTTTCTCTACCCGATCTTCCATCCTCTGCACCCTCATCTCAGCCCGTGTTTTCGCTACCATGACTTTCCTTTCCGTTGAATTTGTCCAGTAGTTCGACTATCCGCGTTGCCATCCTTGCCGCTTCTTTTCTCGTCTCACCGTCAACCCGGAGCTGTTCCGGATTGTAGTCGCAGAGCGTCTTTTTCGTTGCGCTAATCATCATGTCAAGATGGGCGTCCCGCGTGAGGTTCAAATCCGGGAGCGTGTCGCAGAGTTCCTTGATATTCGAAATCAGGCTATCACGGAACAGCCCGCCGTCTTTCCCGAGGCGCGTGGCCATGTTCTCAACTGCCGCACGGAGCCGGGCGATAATGTCGGCTTGCGCGGCTTGGATTTGGTGGGACTGGTGCAACCGGAGAGAATTTCGCATCGTTCCCACGCTCCATTCTGGCACTCCAGGGAGATCGAACATATCCGCTGTGGCGATAGGCCGGATCTGATAGGATGCGTGGTAGAGGGAGAGCAATTCTTCCTTGCTGGGGAAGCGGACAAAATCGAAGAGGTCACATAGTTTCTCACGGCACGCTTTTTTTGTTTCGCGATACCGTTCCGTCCAATCGGCGACTTGAATGTCATATTCCCGTATCATAGACCAGATGTCTCTTACGGTGACCACTATCCGGTCAACGCGGATGATTCGCCATCCCCCGTCCTCGAACGGCAGGGAGCGAGAGTAGAAGAAGGAGCGGATAGCGGCGGCGGTCTTTTGCAGCGGCTTCCGGTCCGCATCCCGGAGCAGTTGCACGCTTGCCTTGACCGTCCCCTCCCCGTGCCGCCGGGCCATCTCTTCGGACACCTCCCGCGCTGCCCGGATTCCGTTCCAGCACCCGACGGTTAGCCGGATCAAGACGGCGTCTTTCGATAGGTTGAATGTCACGATTTCGCTCCCTGTTCTGGCCGGTGGATCTCTGTATCTCC